>JAABUQ010009973.1_pt1 | contig 12614 bp, 10 predicted proteins | sample 5560001 | NCBI WGS metagenome assembly JAABUQ01 (sample SAMN10711888, study PRJNA513371) | rock metagenome | isolation source: Antarctica rocks | place: Antarctica: Victoria Land, Finger Mt nord | collected 2015-12-18 | reverse complement strand
GTGGCATAAGTGTCGATCCGTCCTCTCGTTGAATCCTCCGCGCCGTTCACCCCGATGGCCCACCCGCCCTCAGTTAGGCGGGCACGAGGCCGGACCGGTCCGGACGCGTGTGTAATGCATGGCGACGGGCCGCCCGTGTTGGGACGGCCCGCCTTTATAAGTATATCAAATAAGCCCTCACCCTCTACCCATGACTAACCGGTCCCTCGGCTGCGGCCGACGGCCCAGCGCGCCTCTCCCGCGCGGGAGAGGGGTGGTGTCCTACGAAGTAGGAGGGGTGGGTGAGGGCCCGCTACCAATTCTCCATGGAGGCGCGCAGGATCGCGGCGAGGTCGTCGGGGCCGGACGGGCGGGGCGCCAGCGCCAGCAGGCGCTGCTGCTTGAGCGCCCCCGCCACCAGCGCGTCGATATCACCCTCGCCGTACCCAAGCGCGCGCAGCCCGCGCGGCGCGCCCACGTCGCGCATCAGGTCGCGCAAGAGGTTCGGCAGGGTGTCCTCGTCGGCGTCGGGCAAGGGATGGCCGGCCAGCAGCTCGGCGGCGCGGCGATGCTTTGCGGGGTCGGCCTCGTAGGTAAAGCGGAAGGCCGCGGGGGCCGTCACGATGACGGAATGGCCGTGCGGCACGAAGGGATGGTCGGCGGGGTAGCCCGGCGGTTGGTAGATGTGCTTGAGTCCGGCAATGGGATAGGCGCAGGCGTGAGGGATATGCACCCCGGCGGAGCCGAAGCCGATGCCGGCCAGCGCCGCCGTCAGCATCATCGTCCCGCGCGCCTCCAGGTCGTCGGGGTCGGCCACGGCGCGGCGCAGGTAGCGCCCGCCGTTCTCCAATGCTTTGCCCGACCACATGTCCGCGATCGGATTGGCCCCTTGGTAGGGCGGGCGATCGTCGGGCGTGGCCGGGGCCGGGCGCGCGTCGTACGGCCGCGCCAGGTACGACTCCGCGGCGTGGCAGATCACGTCGAGCCCGCACGACGAGGTGACCCGCGCCGGCAGCGTGCGTGTGAGTAGGGGGTCGACGATAGCCTGATGCGGGCGCAGGTAGCGGTGCGAGATACCCGTCTTGACCCGTTGCTCGGGCATGTCGAGCACAGCTACGGAGGTGGCCTCGGAGCCGCTGCCCGAGGTCGTGGGTATGGCGAGCAGTGGCAAGAGCGGCGACGGCGGCTTGCGCCCACCACCGATGGGCGGGTTGACATAGTCGATGATCGGCGCGGGGTGAGTCGTCACCAGATCGGCCACCTTGGCCGTGTCGATGCTCGACCCGCCGCCCACACCGACGAAGCCGTCGAAGGCGCCGTCGCGCGCGAAATCCACCGCCTCCTGGAACGATTGCAGCGTCGGCTCGACGCGCGCTCGCGCGTACACCACGCAGTCAACGCCCGCGCGCTCGATGGACTCTTTGATCCTCTCGGTAATCCCCGTCCGCGCCACGCCGGGGTCGGACACGAGCATAACACGGGTGGCCCCGAGCCGTTTGAGCTCCCAGCCCGCCTCGTCCGCCGCGCCCGGCCCGAACTTCATCGGCGTGGCCTCGACCGTGTAAACTGTTTCGCGCCGCACGGCGGTGCCATCAGCTATGACCGCTCCGTCATGTTCGCCGGCACTAATCCCACCAGATGCGGTACACATGCCGGCCCTCCGGGAGATCGAACCCCGTGTTTAGGTTCCACTCTATCTCTTCGTCGGTCAGGACGTGCAGCGCCGCTCCCTCCCAATGTTCCTCGATTAGACGCCGCAGGAGGGTATCGTCGGCACCGCTCGTGAGGATATGCACGGTATCCACCATCCACTCGCCGGCGGAGAGATACCAGAGTCGCCGCAGGTCACATACCGGCTCGAACCGCGTGCCCGTCGAGTACATGAGCCAATCCGCGAGGACCGACTCCCATAAGGGACGCCACCGAATAAGATCGTCGACGACTTTGGAGCCATCGAAGCGGTCGTACTGCACAGTGCGCAATAAGGCGAATACATGTTGTTGCGCCTCGGTCATCTCGGTCATCTCAGCGTCTAGCTGGACGAACATTGTTACTCAGTACTCCCATCGTGGTTATGATAGTTATGTACAGATGACCCTTCGACACTAGCCTTAGCTGCGTCAACTAATTACTCATCACTAGCCACTCGTCACTCATAGGATGTACTTGTTTAAATCGTCGTTGGCGACGATGCCGGCGACGCGCCCGCGCACGTAGTCGCGGTCGATCACGACCGTTTCGCCTTTGTGCGCGCTGGCCTCGAAGCTCAAGTCTTCGAGTACGCGCTCCATAATGGTGTACAACCGCCGCGCACCGATGTTCTCGGTGCGCTCGTTCAAATCGGTGGCCAAGCCGGCCATTTCGTCGAGCCCGTCGTCGGCGAAGCGCAGCGTCACATCTTCGACTTGCAGCAGCAATTCATACTGCTTGGTCAGCGCGTTGTCCGGCTGCGCCAGGATGCGCTTGAAGTCGTCGCGTGTGAGCGGCTCAAGCTCCACGCGCAAGGGGAAGCGGCCCTGCAACTCGGGGATGAGGTCGCTGGGCTTGACGCGGTGGAAGGCCCCCGCCCCGATGAAGAGCACATGGTCGGTCTTGACCGGACCGTAGCGCGTGTTGACGCTCGAGCCCTCGACGATGGGCAGCAGGTCACGCTGCACGCCCTCGCCCGACACGTCCGGCCCCGTGTCGTTGCCCCGCCCGACGATCTTGTCGATCTCGTCCAGGAACACGATGCCGCCCTGCTCCACCTTGTCGATCGCCGTGTCGACCACATTGTCCCAGTCGACGAGCTTGCTGGCCTCCTCCTGCACCAGGATGCGCCGCGCCTCGCGCACCGACACCTGTCGCGCACGCTTGCGCGAAGCCTGCAGGGTCATCAGGAAGTCCTGCAAGGTGTCGTTGATGTCATCCGAACTCATGCCGCTAACGAACTCCATGGCCGAGGACATGTTCTCGTCGCTCTCGATCTCGATCTCGACCATCTGCTCCTCGAGCTTCTGGTCGGCCAGCATTTTGGCCACGGTACGGCGGCGGCGGCGCAGTTGCGCCTGCTCGCCGCGCTGCTTGCGCGGAGCCGCGGCGGTTTCCTCGGAGGGTGGGGTCTCCTCGCCTTTCTCGTCCAGTGTCTTCACAAGCACCGAGACGAGGCGGTCGTTGGCGGCCGTTTCGGCCTTTTCGCGCACCTCGTCCATGCGCCGGTCGTGTACCATGCCAACGGCGTTCTCTACAAGGTCGCGCACGATCGACTCGACGTCGCGCCCGACGTAGCCGACCTCGGTGAACTTGGTCGCCTCGACCTTGATGAACGGCGCGTCGGCCAGCTTGGCCAGGCGGCGCGCCACCTCGGTCTTGCCCACACCCGTCGGGCCGATCATGAGGATGTTCTTGGGCGTGATCTCAGCGCGCAACTCCTCCGGCACATGTTGCCGGCGGTAGCGGTTGCGCAACGCGACGGCGACCGCGCGCTTGGCCTTCGTCTGACCCACGATATAGCGGTCAAGCTCCCGAACGATTTGCTCGGGGATCAAGGCTTCAAGATTCACATCACTCATTGGTCAATCCTCTTGGAAGTAGATAGTAGTCAGTAGTCAGTAGTCAGCAAGAACGAAGGGCGCGCGATAGCCTGACAGAGCTTTGCCATGCGGCGGTCCTTACCCTTTCGTACCTTCTGACTACTAACAACTGGCTACTGACTACTCTATGGTTTCCAGCACCACATCGGTGTTGGTGTAGATACACATGTCGCTCGCGATACGCATAGCCGCTTCCGCGATCTCACGGGCCTCCAACTCAGTGTGCCGCAACAGCGCCGTCGCCGCCGCGCGGGCGTAAACCCCGCCCGAGCCGATCGCAGCGACGTTGTCGTCGGGTTCGATCACGTCACCGTTGCCATGGATGACGAGTATCTCGTCGCTGCTGACCACGAGGAGCTCCGCCTCGAGTTGGCGCAGGAAACGGTCACCCCGCCACTCTTTGGCCAACTCGACGGCGGCGCGCCGCACGCGCCCGCCCGATTGCTCGAGGCGGGCCTCGAAACGATCGATCAAGGTCAAGCCGTCGGCGACGCTCCCGGCGAAGCCGGCGATGATCGTGTCGTTATGCAGACGGCGCATCTTGCGCGCATGGTGCTTCATGACCACGTCGCCCGCCGTCACCTGCCCATCGCCCACCATCGCCGATTTGCCGTTACGCCGCAGGGCCAGGATGGTCGTCGCTTTTAACTTTGCCACCGGCTCCTCCTTACGGTTACCCATACACTAGCAAGTGCCGCGGCCCAAGGGGACCTTTTGTCCCCAACAGTAGCAGTCAATATGTTGTACGTAGCCGCCGGTTTCCAGCGATGACGGTACGCACTGATTTTACGGTATTTATGTCTACTTGGCTACCGGGGGCCTGACCCCCAGGCCCCCTATCACTATATTACGACGCGCCGGCCCCAACCGGCTCACACGCCGCAGGGATAACCTGCTCCCGCGGCTGCTCCGTCGTGTTGTCCACCACGGCCGGAGCTACTACCGACGAAAACGCCGACGGCACGGTCTCGCCCGTCGCCTCGATTCCCTCGCCCGCCGCCTCGCCGATGTGCCCGCAGGCGCCGCACTTGACCTTGCCGGCCTGACGCCCGCTCAGGGCGACCTGCAGGCCGCCGCACTCGGGGCACGGCTCCGGCAGCGGCCGGTCCCACGACGCGAACGTACACGCGGGATAGGTGCTGCAGCCGTAGAAGGTGCGCCCGCGCTTGGTGCGCCGCTCGATCACGTCGCCGCCGCAGCCGTTCGGGCACGGTAGCCCGATGCGCGTGAGCAACTGCTCGGCGTGCGTGCATTCCGGGTAGTTCGAGCAAGACAGGAAGCGCCCGTAGCGCCCCATCTTGATCACCATGGGAGACCCGCACTCCGGGCAGATCTGATCGGTCTGCTCGACCGGCTTCTCCACGCGGTCGATGCGCTCCTCGGCCTCGCTAAGCGTCCCCTTAAACTCGTCGTAGAACGAGCCGAGCAGGGCGACCCACTCCCGCGAACCGTCCTCGACCCCATCGAGACCGCGTTCCATCTCGGCGGTGAAGGCCGCGTCCACGATGTCGGGGAAATAGGTCTTCATCAGGTTGTTGACCGTCTCTCCAAGCCACAACGGCGCGAAACGGCGCTGCTCCAGCGCCGCGTACTTGCGCTTCTGGATCGTCACTAGCGTGGGCACGTACGTACTGGGCCGCCCGATGCCGAGCTCTTCCATCTCCTTGATCAAGCTGGCCTCGGTGTAGCGCTGCGGCCCCTGCGTCCAGTGCTGGCCGGCGTCGACGCCCTGCAAGGCAAGGTCGTCGCCCTCGACAAGCTCGGGTATCTTGGCGTCCTTGTCGCCCTCACGCGCCCAGACGGCGTAGAAGCCGTCGAAGGACACGGTCGAGCCGCCCACGCGCAGCAGTAGCGCGCCCGCTCGCGCGTCCACCGTCACCGTTTCCAGCACGGCCGGCGCCATCTGGCTGGCCATGAAGCGCTGCCAGATCAGGCTATAGAGCTTGAACTGATCGCCGCTCAAAGACTCCTTGATGTCCTCCGGCGCGAGCGTCACATCGGTCGGGCGCACCGCCTCGTGCGCGTCCTGCACCGCCGCGCCGGCCTTCTTGGCCGCGCGTGGGCCTCCGGACGACACGTATTTCTTGCCGTGGCGCGCGGTGATCAACGCCCGGGCGACGGTGACGGCCTCCTCGGCGATGCGCGTCGAGTCGGTACGCATGTAGGTGATGAGGCCCTGCGTCCCATGTTCACCCAGGTCGATACCCTCGTAGAGTTCCTGCGCCAAGCCCATCGTCTTCTTAGGTGAGAAGCGCAGCCGCGTCGAGGCGTCCTGCTGCAGCGTGCTCGTCGTGTAGGGCAGCGGTGCCTGCCGCCGCTGCGTGCGCGACGTCACCTCTTTGACGGCCGGCGTCGTCGCCTCCAACTCCTCTTTCAAGGCGATCGCCTGCTCCCCCGACGCGATGACCAGCGCCTCACGCCCATCGTCGGACAGGCGCGCCACGAGTTCAGCCTCGAACGACTTACCGCGCCCCTTGGCCAGGCGCGCCGTCACGGTCCAGTACTCGCGCGGCACAAAGGCGCGGATCTCCTCCTCGCGGTCGCAGATCAGGCGCAGGGCCGCACTCTGCACGCGCCCCGCGCTGGTGTTGCCGACCACTTTGCGCCACAGGATCGGGCTGATCTTGTAGCCGACGAGGCGGTCCAGGATGCGGCGCGCCTGCTGCGCGTTGACCAGGTCGGTGTTGATCTCGCGCGGCTCGGCGATGCCCTGCTGCACGGCGCTCCTAGTGATCTCGTTAAAGACAGCGCGCTTGGCCAACGGCGCGTCGAGCGCGTTGGCCAGGTGCCAGGCGATGGCCTCGCCCTCGCGGTCGGGGTCGGGCGCGAGGAACACTTCCTCGGCGTCCTTGCTGGCCGCGCGCAACTCGGCCAACACACCTTCCTTGCCCTTGATGATCTCGTAGCGCGGGGCGAAGCGCTTGCGCACGTTGATGCCCAACCCCTTGGCGGGCAGGTCGATCACATGCCCGACCGACGCGCGTACGTCATAATCTGACCCCAGGAATTTCTTGATCGTCTTCGCCTTCGAGGGCGACTCCACGATCACCAGTTTCTTTGCCATTGATAGCTCCTTAGCCGCCGGCTTTCAGCCGTCAGCCCGTTGCCGTGTGACCCGCGACTAAAGTCGCATGGCAAACCACGGACACTAAAGTGTCTCGCCGATGTCTTGTCCGACGTCTGCTATCTCCTCGTTACGCTTATCCGCGCCACGACTTCAGTCGTCGCTTGTTTGCCATACGACTTCAGTCGCAGGCTTACCAATAATAGTATGTCTACTTCGTCGCGCTGCCGGCCAACGAAGCTGACGGCTGACGGCTGACGGCTGACGGCTTGTTCGCCGCGATCATCTCTTCCAATATAGCCGTAAGCGTACCACGCCAGTCGGTTCCCAGGCGCCCTCGTGGAAGGCGCAGGACACCGCGCACGATCTTGGCGTCGCTCCCAAAGCGCCGGTACAGGGCCATGCGGTCGAAGGCCACGTCCTCATCGCCGCGCATGGTCAGCGTCGCGTCGTCGAGTGAGACCCCGGTGAGACCAGCCCACGCGGTCAGGACCTTGACCCGGGCGTAGTACAGCAGATTGTCGACCGGCTCGGGCGCGCGGCCGAAGCGGTCGCGCACCTCGTCATCGAGCTCGTCGAGCGCGCCCAGGCTCTCCATGCCGGCGATGCGCCGGTACAGGTCAAGACGCGGGCTCTCGGCCTCCACGTAGTCGGAGGGGATATACATCGCCAGCGGCAGGCTCAACGAGACCGGCGCGCGCTCCGCCTCCGTCTTCTCGCCCTTGCGCTCCCCTATGGCCTGCGCCAGCAGTTTGCTGTACAGGTCAAAGCCGACCGAGGCCATGGTCCCGCTCTGCTCCGCCCCCAGCAGGTTGCCGGCCCCGCGGATCTCCAGGTCCTTCATAGCGATCTTGAAGCCCGCGCCCAGTTCGGTCGACTCAAAGATGGCGCGCAGGCGCTGCTCGGCCGTGCGCGTCAGGTGTTGGTCGCGCCGGTACAAGAGGTAGGCGTAGGCGCGCACCGAGCCGCGTCCAATGCGCCCGCGCAACTGGTAGAGTTGGGCCAGGCCGAAGTTGGGCGCGTCGTTGACGATCATGGTATTCACGTTGGGGATGTCCAGCCCGCTCTCGATGATCGAGGAGCAGACCAGGATCTCGTACTCCTTGCGCGCGAAGTCCTCCATGACCTTTTCCAGCTCGTCCTCCGGCATCTGCCCGTGCCCGATGGCGATGCGCGCCTCCGGGACCAGGCGGCGCAGGCGCTCGGCCATGGCCTGGATCGTCTGCACTTTGTTGTGTACGACGTAGACCTGGCCGCCGCGGTCGAGCTCGCGCAGGATAGCCTCGCGCATGTGGTACTCGTCGAATGGCTGCAGATAGGTGCGAATAGGCAGCCGTCCCTCGGGCGGCGTCTCGATCACGCTCATGTCGCGCACACCCACCAGGGCCATGTGCAGGGAGCGCGGGATCGGCGTCGCCGTCAGGGTCAGCACGTCGACCTCGCGCCGCAGGTTCTTTAGGTGCTCTTTGTGCTTGACGCCGAAGCGCTGCTCCTCGTCGATCACGAGCAGGCCCAGGTTCTTGAAGACGACGTCTTTCTGCAAGAGGCGGTGCGTGCCCACCACGATGTCGACCTCGCCGGCGGCCACCTTGGCCAGGGCCTCCTTCTGCGCGGCGCGCGACTGGAAGCGGCTGAGCACGGCCAGGCGCACCGGGAAGGCCTCCATGCGCCGGGTGAAGTTCTCATAGTGCTGCTGCGCCAGGATCGTCGTCGGCACCAGCACGGCGACCTGCACGCCGTCGAGCACCGCCTTAAAGGCCGCGCGCAGGGCCACCTCGGTCTTGCCGTAGCCGACGTCGCCGCAGACCAGGCGGTCCATCGGCTTGGGTGACTCCATGTCTCTTTTGACGTCTATGATCGCACGCCGCTGGTCGGGCGTCTCCTCGTAGGGGAAGGCCGCCTCCATCTCGCGTTGCCACTTGCCGTCCGGCTCGTAGACGTGGCCGCGGGCTTTCTCGCGGAACGAGTACAGATCGAGCAGTTCGCGCGCGATCTTGGCCACGGACTCTTTGACTTTAGCCTTGGCGCGCGTCCACTCGGCCGTGCCCAGGCGGCTGAGCGCCGGCGCGCCCTCGCCCATGCCCACGTAGCGCGTCACGCGGTCGAGTTGGTCGGTCGGCACAAACAGCTTGTCGGTCCCCGCGAACTGCAACTCCAGGTACTCGCGCTCCACGCCGCCCGCGACGCGCTTGACCACGCCGTCGAAGCGCCCGATGCCGTGCTCGATATGCACGACGTAGTCGCCCTCCTTGAAGTCGAGCCCGACATTGACCTTCGCCTCGCGTTTGAAGCGCGCGGCCGGGGCGGGCTTACTCCAGCCGAAGACCTCGGCGTCGCCGAACACGTAGAGGCCCAGCGCGGGGGCCTGCCAGCCCTCCAGCAGCGAGCCCTGCGTGAGCGAAAGGGTCCCGCGCGCGGGCTCCTCGGAGAGGGACTCCGCGACGCCGATCGACTCGCCGCGCTCGTCGTAGAGCTCGGACAGACGCGCGCTCTGCAGCGAGGCCACCACGACGCGGCCGGGCGCGCCGCCGCGGCCCGCCGCGTGGCGCAACTCCAGCGTGTCGTCGAGGAATCCACGCAGGCGACCGGCGTAGGTCAGCGCGGGCACGAAAACACGACCCTCGCTCCAATCGTGCAGGGGCAGATCCGCCGCTTGCGAGACCTGTGGGGGCGCGGACGTTTCGCCCGCCGTATCGACCCTAACACCCTTGTCGCGGTCGGTTCGGACAGCGACAAGGGGGGCGCCCACGTTGTCCGGCAGCCCGCGCGTCCACAACTCGACGCGCAGCGACGCGCCCAACTGCGCGCGGATCGCCTCGGGGGCCAACAGGGCGTCGCGCAGGCCGCGCGGCAACTCGCCACGCCCCTGCAACTCGGCGCGAATCTCGCGCGCCTGGCCGAACAGGTCGTCCATCGCCTCCGCGCAGGCGTCCGGTTCGTCGACAAGGATCAGCGCGCGCGACGGCAGGTAGTCGATCAACGAGGCCGGGTCGAGGTTCAGATACGGCGCGAACAACGCGGAGCCCTCGGGCAGCAGCCCATTCTCCAGGGCCACGACGTCGCCCTCCCATTGCTCGCGCGCGTGCGGCAGCATGGCCGCGTAGTCGAGGGCGCGCAGCGCGCATCCCCCGTCGCGGCGACGCCCTGCTGGCGCACGGCCGTGACGGTCAGCGTGTCGACGCGCGCCGTGGAGCGCTGCGACTCAGGGTCGAAGCGCCGCAACGAGTCGATCTCGTCGCCGAACAGTTCGATGCGCACCGGCTCGGCCGCGTCACCCGGGAACACGTCGACGATGCCGCCGCGCCGGGCGTACTCGCCCGGCACCGACACGGTCTCGACGCCCACGTAGCCGCTGCGGTCCCAGCGGGCCAACTCGGCCCCGATGGCGAAGCGCTGGCCGACCTTGTAGGCCGCGGTGAGCCCCAGGAAGCGCGCGGGGTCCATCAGCGGCTGCAACAGGGCGCGCGCCGGGGCCACCACGACCGGGAGGGGCGCCCCGGTCCCCGGCGCATCCCCCGCGCGGCCGAGCGCCTGCAGCGCGGCCAGACGCTGCTGCATCAGGCCGTGCTCGGGCGCCACGCGGTCGTACGGCAGGGCGTCGAGCGCCGGGAAGTGGTAGGCCCGATGCCGGCCGCCGAGCCACGCCTGCGACTCGTCGACAAGTTGCAGCGCGCGGTCGGGGTAGGCCGTGATGAGCAGCGCCGGCGCGTCGAGCGCGCGCGCGAGCGCCGCCGTCGAGGCCACCTGCGCGGCGGCCGGCAGACCATAGACGCGCGCGGACCCCTTGCGCCGCAGCCCGTCCGCCAACTCTTTCAGGTGCGGCTCGGCCGTCAGCAGCGACGTGACGCCGCGGAGATCACAATCTTTAGGCATAGAGAGCTTTCAGCCGTCAGCGGTCAGCACTCAGCTTCGCAGCCGCCTTCGGCTGAGTGCTGAGTGCTGACCGCTGAGTGCTATTCACAATATTCATGGCCGGGACGATACCCTCGCGCAGGACAAGCTCGACGGCGTCGGCGGCCTGCGCGAGCAGGAGGGGCAACTCCTCGCGCTCGGCGGCGATAAAAGGCGAGAGCACGTGGTCGATCGTCTCGCGCGCGTCCGGCCGGCCCACGCCGATCTTGAGCCGCCCGAGCTCTTGCGAGCCCAGATGCACGAAGATCGACTTGAGCCCGTTGTGCCCGCCGGCGCTGCCGCGCTCGCGCAGGCGCAGCTTGCCGAAGGGCAGGTCGATGTCGTCGGAGATGATTAGCACGTCCTCCAGCGCCAGCTTGTGCCAGCGCCACAGCCGCCCCACCGCCTCGCCGGAGAGGTTCATGAACGTCTGCGGCTTCACCAGCAGCACGTCGGTCTCGGCGACACGCGCCTTAACCACGAGCGCGCCCATCTGCTCTTTGAACGCCAGCGCGCCGTGCCGCGCGGCCAACTCGTCGACCGTCATAAAGCCGACGTTGTGGCGCGTGTTGGCGTACTGCCGCCCCGGATTGCCCAGGCCCACCACCATCTTCATCGCGCCGCCCCCGCCTTCTTGCCCAGCCACGGAGCCATCCGTGCATAGAGCGTGCCCCACTCCGCCAGGCTGAGCGTCTCGGCGCGGCGCGTCCGCTCGATGCCGCACGCCGCCAGCGCGGCGTCGATGTCGGCCGCCGGGACGTGCGGCAGCCCGCGCGTCAAAGCGTTGTGCAATTGCTTACGCTTCTCGCCGAAGCCGGCCTTGACCAGCGCGAAGAAGCGCGCCGCGTCGTCGACCGGCAGAGGCGGCGTGGCGTGCGGGGTGAGCCGCACGATGGCCGAGTCCACCTCGGGCGGCGGCATAAACGCGGCGGCCGGCACGACGCGCACGATCTCGGCCCGCGCGTAGAATTGCGTAGTTACGCCCAGCACGCTCAGGCGGTCTCCGGGGGCCGCGCCGGTCGCGGTTAGGCGCTCGGCCACCTCGCGCTGCACCATCAGCACGATCGACGCGGGCGTGCGCGGCGCCTCCAGGAACAGACGCAGGATGGGGCCCGTGATGTAGTACGGGATGTTGGCCACGACCTTGTAGGGCGTGTTGGGCGGCAGCACGGTATCGAGGTCCAGGTGCAGCACATTGCCGCGCACGACCCGCACGTTGCGCCGCGCCACGGCGCGCGCCTCCACGACCCGCGCCAGGTTCTCGTCGAGCTCGACCGCGATCACATCGGCGTCGCGCGTGGCGAGCTCGCCGGTTAGCGTCCCGATGCCCGGACCGACCTCGAGCACCGTGTCGCCCGGACGCAGGCGCGCCGCGTCGGCCACGGCCTCGAGCGCCTCGCGGTCGATCAGGAAGTTCTGGCCGAGCTCTTTGCGCGGGCGCAGGCCGTGCGCGCGCATAATCTCACGCGTCTCCACGGCGAGCGAGGGCCGGGCGAGGGAAATGGGGGAAGGATTGTTGGAGGGATAGGATCGTGCCACGTCTACTTATTATAGCATAAATAGCTTGGACGCGTCATTCTAATGATGACGGGGGGGTGCGCCACAGCAAAGGTCCCCCCCTGCGGAAGGCGGTACCCTACCGAGGGGCGGAGATGCAGACACGCCTCCACAACGGCCCCGCGGAGGATACCCATGGACAGAGCAGACCTCTCCAGCGCCATCAGACAGGAGATGCAGGCTGTGGGGGGGGAGGCGCTGGCGACCGTGGTACCGGAGCTGTTGACGGCGGACCTGGCGACACTAGAGCAGCGGGTCCAACAGGTGGGCCGCGTGATCCTGGGCGGACTGATTGAGCGGGTGGCGACCGCGCAGGCGCAGGGGCTGCCGCGCCCGGCGCGCTGCCCGGCGCGCTGCCCGGCGTGTCACGGTGCGGTGAAGCGACGGGAGCGCCCGCGCCCGCTGGTGGGCCTGGTGGGCGAGTATACGCTCCGCCGCCCCTACTAGTATTACAACGAGACATCGGGTACGCCGCTTGCTGCATGGTAGGGCCGTGCGTTCGCGCATAGTCTTACAGGAGGAGGCGACGATGCCTGTCGTGCTGGACACCA
>JAABUQ010009972.1_pt1 | contig 12614 bp, 11 predicted proteins | sample 5560001 | NCBI WGS metagenome assembly JAABUQ01 (sample SAMN10711888, study PRJNA513371) | rock metagenome | isolation source: Antarctica rocks | place: Antarctica: Victoria Land, Finger Mt nord | collected 2015-12-18 | reverse complement strand
GCCATCGTGAGGATGGGCGCAGGTTATATGCGCTATACTGCGCAGGTTATGTGCGCAACGGCGCATCTTATGTGCAATCTTACCAGTAGGGCGACGGCGCTGGGATCGTGCGGCGGTCAGGGGCAAGTGTAAGGCGTCAGAGTTTTTGCGCCGGAGTGACACGTGACGCAGCACAAAACGTCATAGTAAGTGCGCCAGAAACGTCACAGTTCTTGCGCCATCCTCCAAAAACGTCATAGTTGCTGCGCCAATCCGCGTGGTGTGCATCCCAGGTGAGCGGAGGTACTGCATCTCTAGAGATGCAAAATCACGCTCAAAAAGAGGGGGATGAGGGTGCGCAAAGGGGTGGCGTGCAAGGTCGCGCAGGAACTGTGACGTTTTTGGCGCACCTACTGTGACGCTAGGCGCAGAAACTGTGACGCCTTACATCAGGGGCGCGATCCGGCACGTCGGCGATCTCTATAACGGCGCGCGCCGGCACAGGCTGACCCAACTGTGGTTGACGGACGCCTGGGTGCGCGCGGCCGGGCTGCCTGACGCGCTCGCGGGGACGGGGCAGTTCCGCGAGGTACGCCACGCCTTCGTGAGCGACGGCCTAGATGACCTGCACGCCTTCCCCACGGCGCTCACCCCCTGGCTCGACCTGCGCAAGAAGGGCGAGGCCGGCTCTGGCGTGTCCATCGTGTTCCCCCTCTACGACGAGCACGCCGTATGGGGGCTCGACACCGACGGCGCGACGCTCCTGGCGGCGCTGCTGGCCTACGCGCGGGCCATGGGAACGCCCTACTACCGCTCGCCCGGCCGCACGGGAACGGATCTCATGCAGGAACTGGGCAAGCGCGGGGCGGGCGCGGGGCGTGAGTTCGCCGAGCGGTGGCCGGCGCCCGCCTTACAGGTGGACACAGAGTCGGAGTTGAGTTGGCTGCGCACGCTCGCGCCGGCAGAGCGCGCGAAGGCATACCTGCACAGCTACGACAAGAACGCGCAATGGCTCTCGGCGGCCGGCGTGGTGGAACTGGGCCTCTCCGGCATCGAGGAGCGGCGCGATCCGGCCGGACAGCTGCCCTTCGACAAGAAACTGCCGGGCTACTGGCTGGCGCGGATCGCCGGCGCGGAGGAGCGGTGGGCCTGCACGCCGACGGTGGCGTGGGCGCTGGAACGCGGCCAGGCCGTGACGATCACCGAAGCGTCCGTGTGGACGAAGCACAGTCGGGCGATGGAAACGTGGTACGAGCGGCTGCGCACGGCGCGGACGGCGCTCTATGCCGACACGACGCCGGCGGGGCGCCTGGCGCTGGGCGCGCTCAAATACACCTACGCGCTCACGATCAGCGGCTTCAACAGTGCGTGGCACAAGGAGAAGCGCAGCCCGCTGTACCGGCCCGACTGGCGGCATCTGGTCATCGCGCAGGCGAACGCCAACCTCTCGCGCGCCCTGCACAAGATGGACATGGCTGGCTACACGCCCGTCGCGGTCCACAAGGACGCGGTGTACCTGGTGAGCGATGAGCCGGACCCGGTGGCGGCGTGCCCGCCGTCGGTCACGCTGGGGACGGGCCTGGGGCATTTCAAGGTGCAGGACGCGGCGATCCCGCTGGACCTGGTGTTGCCGGCGTTCGACGGAACGCGCGGCGGCCTGGGGACGCTGCTCAAGCTCTTGAAGCCGCTACGCGAGCGCGTGGCCGTGCCGGCGGACCTGGGGGCGGTGTCAGGTGTCTGACCTGGGCGCGGACCTGGCGCGGGCCTACGAGGCGCGGGTGGCGGCGGCCGACGTGGAGCTGACGCCAGCGGCGATCCGCGCCGTGGTGCGGGACCTGGGCGGCGGTGAGGGGCGCGCGCAGGTCGCCGCGGGCAACAAGGAACTGGCCGGCCAACTCGGCATCTCCGTCCGCACAGTGCAGCGGTGGCAAAAGGAGGGCGGGGAGGCGCGCAGCGCGGCGCGCTCGACGCCGGGGCTGCGCATCAGCGTGCAGGGCATCGCCAATGAGCAGCAGCGGGCGGGGAACGCGCGGGCCTTCCGGGAGCGGGTACAAGAGCAGGGGCTGGACGTGGCGCCGTGCCGGGTGATGGTGAAGGTCTATAACGAGGACCGGGCACGGCCGCGCAGCATCGGCGCGCAGCACATCGGGGGGGACGAGCTGACCGCGGCGCTGGACGCGCTGGAAGAGGGCGACGCGGCGGGGGCGTCCGACGCGTTCGGGCGCGCGTGGTTGGATGCCTACGGCATGGACGACGTAGACGCCACGATCACCGATGTCGTGGGGACATTTGGAGCGAGCTTGTAGGGGTCGGACACCGACCCCTGCGCAGGGCAGCCATGTGACAATAACACACGCATCAGGTTGACGATGCAACGCCCATCCCTGTGTTAGCGGCGGCGCATCACCACCGCCCACCCTACTCCTGTAACATTCTGCCGTCTTCTCCGTCAAACAAAGTGTCCGGGTACCCGACACCAAGGCGATGAGAGAACAGGAAGATGACCACGCGAATGGAGCCACTATGGGGGTGAAGGTCCTGCCATGCGCCCCGTCGATGCACGTTCCCGCCGGGGAGGTCCTCGTGCGCGATGACCCCGACGCCGCACTCGTGGTCGCCGCGCAACGCGATCCTAGCCAGTTTGTGGCCCTGTACGACCGCTACTTTCCGCGCGTGCATAGCTATGTCCGCGTGCGCATCCGAGATGCGGCCACCGCCGAGGACGTGACCAGTCAGGTGTTTATGACCGCGCTGGCCAAGATCGGCAGCTTCCAGGCCGGGGGCAGCTTCGGCGCCTGGCTGTTCCGCATCGCACACAACGCCGTGGCCGACACCTACCGGGCGCGGCGACCGGACTGGGCCGCGGACGCGGTGTTCGACGCCCTGCCCGACGCCGCGCCCGGGCCGGAAGAACGGGCGGTCGCCGAGGAGCGCGCCCTTTACGCGCGCTCCCTAGTGAGGACACTGCGGCCCGAGCAGCAGCACCTTCTCGCCCTCCGCTACGGCGCCGGGCTCCGCTACGAGGAGATCGGGCAAGCCGTCGGCAAGACGGCGACGGCCGCGCGGGTGAGCATTCATCGTATCCTGAGAGATTTACGCCGGAGGTATCCCTATGACGAGTGACGACGGCACCGGGCAGGACGGCAGGACCCGCGCGCTGCTCCGCGACTTGCACGCTCTCGGACGCCTCGATGACCACACCGAGGCGTTCGGACAAGACCTACGTGCGCGCCTGCTTATGCAGGCGCGCCACCAAACAGCACAGCACAACGAGAGGATGCCGCACATGGCAACAATACTTCCTCGCCCGCGCACCGTCGCTTTCCGCTGGCCCCAGATGCGCCTGCGCGTGGCCTCCGTGGCCGCAGCCGTCCTGCTCGCTCTGAGCGGCGTGGCAGGATATCTACGCTGGCAAACCCCAACACCCGTGTCCGCGCAAACGATCCTACGCCAGACGGCGGTGGCCCTGCAGCCGGCCGAACTGGCGCAGGTCACCCACGACATCAGTGCCGTCCACGTCGTCAACGCGCCCGGCGTTTCGAGTGGTGTGTCCGGCCTCACGGCCCCGGATGTCACGGTCGACGAATGGACCCAGCGCGACGTGCGCGGCACGATCGTGCGCCAGGATACCATGTTCACCGACCCGCATGGCAGCCTGCTCCAGCACACTGTCCAAAACGGACGAACGCTCAAGATCTACAATGCCCAGGTCCGTGTGACGACAGTCACGATCGTGACGCCCTCGGCGCCGGCCCCCAATCAGGTCATTCCCAATCCGTTCGACACGGCCAGTCTGCGGCAATTCGTTCTCGACGCGCAGCAAGGCACGAACAAGGAGGCCCGCGTCTTGCCGCAGCAGACACTCGACGGGGCCGCCGTCTACGTCGTCCAGGTCACCCACACGCCGCCCTCCGATCCGCAGGCCAATGCGACGACGCCGCACCAGTACGCCGTCACCCTGTACATTGATCAGGGCTCCTATGCCGTCCACAAGATCGACATAGCGGTGGTTAACACTGCCGGCAATGTGGTGAGTTCTACGACGTTGCAGGTCGTCCGGCACGAGGTCGTCCCGGCCACCGATGTGCCCATGCGGATCTTCTCGCTGCATGCCCCGGCCGGGACGCGGGTCATCCGCGCGCCGGGCATGCCATAGGCGCGGGCCGTTCACGCACGGGTGTTGTCGTGTTGTCATACCCGATCAGCGACAGCGCCGGGAGGAGAGCGCCGTACCCCATTGGGAGACGGCCTTCTCCTCCCTTCCCCTCTGAGATCACTCCGGCGTCTAGAGGAAGGAAAGGATGAGATGGTGAGACAGAGGCACATAGCCCTCGCCCTCGTGGCCTTGGCGGCGAGTGCCGTAGGGGCGTGGTGGGCGGGCGCGCCCATGACGGCCGCCGCGCCCGTGCGCACGGCCCCCTTGCCGGGACAGCCAATCGCGATGGTGGTGGAGGCGCGGACGGGGCGTGTTTTCGTCGCCGCCGCGAACGTGTCGAGTCTCACAGCTCCCGGCAGCATCAGTATGCTCGATGCCGCGACCGGAGCGGTCGTGCGGACGGTCACGGTCGGCGTGAATCCTCAAGTGCTCGCCGTGAGCGACGCCACGCTGCGCACGTTCGTCGTCAACGCGGGCTATGGCAGCCCCCGCTACACTGTGAGCGTGCTCGACGCGCGGACCGGCGTCGTCCTGCGGACCGTGCCCGTCGCCGCGTGGCGCCCCGTAGCCATTACCGTGGACGACCGCCAGCGGCGCGTCTTCATCCTGAACGCCGGCCCGCTTAATCGCACTGGCGCCGGCGTCGGACGCGGCAGCGTGAGTGTGCTGGACGGGGCGAGCGGAGCACTCGTACAGACAACGGAGGTTGGCCGGAACCCGAGCGACCTCGCGGTCGATGGGGCGGCGGGGCGCATCGTCGTGGTCAATAGCGGGGCGACCGTCATGAACGCGGGCAGCGTGAGCGTGCTCAATGCGGCTGCCGGGCACGTCATACGAACCGTCCCGGTCGGGCCGGGGGCTGGCGTCGTGGTCGTGGACGCGCGGACCGGGCGGGCGTTCGTCACGACCCATGCCGGCATCTACGTCCTGGACACGCGGACGGGCGCCGTGTTGCGCATCGTCCCGGCCGCTGGCAGCGCGCTCGCCCTGGACAGGGCGACGTGGACCTGCTCACATGACAGGTAACGCCTGCGGGAAGGGCACATCCGGCCCTCTAGGCCCCGCATGTGCCCCGCCATGTGTACATCGTGTGTCCGGGGTGAACCTGTTCATATGACGCGTGTACGTGGTGGGAGATTGCCTCCGTCCAACGTTGGGGTGAGCCGTGCTCCAAAGGCGTGCATCGAGCACTGCGGCAGAACCGCAAAAACGACCGTCGCTTGCGGCATGGGACAGCATGAGTGGTAGGGTGGGAAGCGCCGCACCCACTCCGTCAGGGGATAGGGGACACCTGTTGGACACCGCGCCACGATTAGCGTCGTTCTCCTTTGACAGCCCGCTTCACCGCGCTTGACACCGCCCTGTCAAGGAGTTACGCTAGTTTTTGTATAAAACTAGCGTAACATTTGGAGGGGTGATAGTGGCGACCAAGGAACGGCGTATCAAGTGCGCGGCCTGCGGGGAGCGCGAGACGGTCATCCGGGGGGAGCGCGGCCCCCTCACGGCGTACTGCGACATCTGTCGGGAGGAGCGCAAACGCGAGCAGGCGCGGGCGCGGATGCAAGCCCTCCGTGCCCGCCGCAGCTTCTGAACAACTGCGCCGAGGCTGGGGCCGGACGGGGTGCCGGTAGCGCGCACCCTTCCCGTTCCAGCGTAGCAGCACACGCGCCGGACCCTTCCGCGCGCTCCCGCCGCCGCTGTTACAGGTGTGCCCGGAAACGACAGCGCACACCGGGCCTCTCCCGACCTGCTATCTGTTATGCGGCGTAGACGGCCAGGACGGTCCTGAGGACGACGACCAGCCCGACGACGGGGAGCGCCAGTTGCCGCGCCCCTGTGTCCACCGGCCGCGGCTGCCGCTCGTAGGGGCGCGGCATGATCTTGCGCCACTGCTCATCGTCGAGTTCCCACAACTCCACCTGCGTCGTGTAGGGCGTGCGGTAGAGCTCGGGCCGCTCGACCGCGTGCATCCGGCGGGCCTTCCGGTCGTACCGGTAGGCGTAGCGCGCCAGCAGCGTGTCGCGGTGCGCCACCTGCAGGCGCCGGTCGTAGAGCCAGACCGACACCCGCCTACGCGACAGGCCGCGCTCCGCATAGATGTAGAAGCGCTGCACGCTGACGTAGCCGCGCGGGGTGACGACGCGTTCCACCTGCAGATGCCGCAGCGCGCGCCGCAACACGCCGCCGTCGACGGGCTGACCACGCATCCATCCAAGCACATCCACCGGCGTCCGGAGGCCGTCCGGGCGCTCCCGATGCGCCCAATGCGGCGTGGTATTGAACAACTCGATGAACGTGGTATGCCGCTCCTGGACCTCCTCGAAGGTCGTCGCCTGCTGGAAGGCGACCTCCGAGAGGCGGAGTTGCACCTTGAACTGCGCCTCGATCAGGTCTTGCCAGGGCTTGCCTTTCTCGATGTGGCACACCGCAATGCCCAGGTCGCGCAGCAGCCCCTCGTAGGCGTCCGAGGTGAAGACGGAGCCGTTGTCCGAGACCATGCCCTCGGGCTGGCCATACTCGGCGAGCGCGGCGGCGAGCAGCTGCAAGACGGCGATGGTGTCCTGGTACTCGGTGGCCAGGCCCGCCAGGATCTTGCGCGAGTAGCCTTCGATGACGCACAACGAGTAGACCCAGTGGTCATCGTCGCCGACGCGCACCAGATAGCGGTAGTCCAGGAACCAGTAGCGATGGCGCCGCGTCGGCGCGTAGGGCATGTCCTTGACGACGCCATCAGGGGCCGCCGGGTCGGGCCGATCCGTCACCCAGGCGGCGGGGGCGGCGTGATTGCGCCGGTTGATGGTCATGGCCCGGCCGATGGTCGCCTCGCTCGGTGGCTTCCGTCCCGTCCGCTTGGCCACCAAGCCGCGCACACGGAAACGCCCGGCGCGGGGGTGGTCGCGCTGCACGTCGAGCACGTCCTTCATGAAGGGGAGCGAGAGTTGGGTGGCCGGGTGCGTCGGCGGGCGCGTGCGGTGGTCCTCCAGTCCGGCGAAGCCGTCGCGCTCGAAGGCCCCGAGAATGTGCCAGACGTGCTTGCGGGACAAGCCGAGGCACTTGGCGATGCTCTGGCCCTGCCAGCCCTCATAGTGCATCTTCACGACGGTCCAGCGCGCCCGATAGGCGTCGTCGAATTGGTGGTAGCCGGTCACCGGTAGGGGCAGCTGGACGTGGATGGGGTTCCGCTCCAAGAAAGCCCTGACCGTGTGGTGGTTGGTCGTGTAGCCATACTTGCGGCCAACGATGCGCGCGATCTCGCGGTCGTGGATGGCCGGATAGAGCTGCTTGAGGTACAAGATGCAGGCGGCGACGACGTCGGGGTAGCGGTGCTGGCCCTTCGTCGTGGTCGTGCGCTGGTCGACGAGGCCGAACATGCCGTGCTGGACGAAGCGGCGCGCCTTCTCGCTGACAGTCTCGCGGTCCAGCCCCGTCTCCCGGCTGCGCGCGGTGACGGTCTCGTCGGCGAGCATGATGCCGCGGATGACCTCATAGTCGTGCTGCACCGGGTCGGTGAAACGCAGCGCCAGTTGCTGGAATCGCTCCGACGCTGGCATAGTCCCACTCGCCCCCCACGTCCGTCACCCACCCCATCAATCGTAGGCAGAGTGTACCACGAACGCCGCTGACGTGCAGGAGGCGCGCTTCCCGCAGGCGTTACCTGTCATGTGAGCAGGTCCACCCGACCCGACCGTGGATTACGTCGCCACGGACAACAAGGGCGACGGCTGGACACAGACCGCCGCAGCCCTCTCCCGCACACACGATATCTACCGGCTGGACATGCAGAACCCGGCTAATAGCGTGACATGGGCACCGCTCGCCCTCGTGCGCACGCCGGCGAAAGCCGAGGACTGGGCGCGGGCCTGGCTGCACAACTCCAAGCCTGCCGACAGCGCCCCCCCGCAGCCCTACTTCGAGCAGGCCGTCCTCCTCCTGATGGCGGCGGGCGTGATGCACGTCCACGCCGTCGCCACGGTGGCCGGCCGCCCCTCCGGCACGCTGGACGAGCTGCTGGCCCTGCTGCTGCAACCCAACGTGGAGGCCATCGAGAAGGCGCTCAAGAAGGGGCCAAGCGGCGCGGAGACGGGACCAGCGGCGCAGTTCCTCGGGCTCATCGCCGAGCACCGCGACCTGCGCTCCTCTATCCCCTCGGGCCTGGCCCCGCGCCTGTCCGCGCTCGCCGACCCCGCCATTAAGGCCGTGGTCGGTGGCTTGGGGACGCTCGACCTCGACCGCCTGGGGCGCGCGGAGCGGCGACCAGTGGCGCTCTACATCGTGATCCCCGCCGGGGACGACACGCTGCGCCCGCTCGTCGCGGCGCTGTTCACCACGATGTTCACCGTGCTGCTGGACCGGGCGCGCACGCTGCCCAACGGGGAGTTGGCGCGCGAGGTGCGCCTGCTGCTGGACGAGTTCGGCACGATGGGCGCGATCCCCCACGCGCCCACGTGGTTCAACATCTGCCGGCAGCCGCGCATCTCCCGCGTCATCAGCTTCCAGTCCTTCTCGCAGCTCGTGGACGACTATGGGGAGTTGGGGGCTAAGGCCCTCATCGACTCGTGCAACGTGCTGGCCTGGTTGGGCGGGACGCGTGGCGACGATGCCAAGTGGGCCAGCGACGCGCTGGGCCAGCGCACCGTGCTGGCCCGTGGGGAAGGCGACTCGGCCGCGCCGGGCGGCCTGTTTGGACGCCGGCCCGAGCGCGATAGCCGCTCGGCGAGCGAGGCGGGTGTCCCCCTGCTGTTCCCCGACGACCTGGCGGCCAGTTCTCGGCGGCGCGTTGTCGCGATCGCCCGCGAGGCGCGGCCCCTGGACCTGCGCACGCGGCCGGTGTGGTCCGTCCGGGCCATGCGCCGTCTGATGACACGCCCGGCCCCGCGCGCGTGCCTTGAAGCCCCTGCACAGTCAGAGCACGCGCCCGCAACCGTCGCATCCGTACAGACACCGACGAACGCGGGCGCGCGGATGGTACCCGTGCCCATCCCAGCGCGGGAAGCTGCACCAGCTGGGATGCCCAACGCGCCGGTGCGCGTGGTGGCGAAGGCGAAGGCCACACCCTCCGCGCCGGCGTCGGCCCCACCCACACCACCGACGAGCGCGCCGCCGGCATCCGGCTCGGCGCGCACGCCGACCAAGCAGCGCAAATCCCTCGATTGGACAGTGCTCCCATGACCGCACATGAGCCGCGCCGGATAGCGCCTGTCACCGGGGATCGGGGCCTACCCCTACGTGCCGCCTTTACGACAGGGGAGGCCGTGGGCTACAATGCTCATCATGAAGGAGTTTGCCATGTAGCACAGACCTATGGCCGCAGCGGCCACAATGCAAGAGGCCCACCGGCGGGAACCGGTGAACCTCTTACATGCCCTGCCTATTTTCAATATGACCGGCGCTGGTGTGCCACCCGAACAAGGAACCACCAGAGCCACCAAAACGTAGGCCGTCGCCCGAAGGAGTTCCAAGGCTCCCGAACCGGGTTGCGGGCCTGCACAGGAGGCGTTTATGCTTCAAAGCACACCCATGCTCTCCCGACAGGATAGCGCGGACACGCGCGCCTGTCAACGGGATGACCCCGCCCGCGCGTGGACGGGCGCCGGGACGGTCGATACGCCCTCCCTCATCGCGGCCGTGGCCCGCGCCTATAACGACGTGTACGGCCTCGCGGCCGACGTGACCTCCGCCGCGATCCTGGGGCCGGGCCGCGCGACCGCCGTGGCCCAGGCGCGGCACCTCTGCGCCTACCTGCTCGCCGAGGACTACCACCTGACCAACCTGGCGACGGCCCACGCGCTGGGCCGCGCCGACCACTCCACGGCCTGCAACAGCCGCGCGCGGATCGCGGCCGCCCTGCCCCACGACACCCGCCTGGCCCGCGTGCTCGACCGCGCCCGCGCGGACCTGGCCGGCCACCGCCGCGCCGATGATGACGAGGAGCGCGCGCGGCGCACGGAGGGTCGCCGGCGTGCCCTGGCCGCGACCTCCGCGCGGGAGTGGGACGAGTACCGCTACTGGCGGCTGCGCGCCCTGCGGATGAGGAGCGCCTGGTGAGCGCGCGCACGACAGCGGCGGTGGAGCGGCCCGTCACCACGCCCAGCCCGATGCCGCGCGCGGGCTGGACGCAGATCCCGCGCCCGTTCCTCGACGCCGCGCCGCTGGACAACGACCGGCTCGCCCATGTGCTGCTTATCTCCTATGCCTGGGACGAGGATGCGTGTCACCCGTACCAGGGCGACCTCGCCGCGGAGCTGGGCTGCTCGACGCGCACGGTCAAGCGCCGCACGGCCGACTTGCGCCGGGCCGCGCTCATCACGGTCACGCGGGGCGGCCGCGGCCATGCGAACGTCTACCACTTCGCCGCCGCGCCGGCGCGGGACGACGAGACCGGCTATGCGACGGTCCCCAACGCCGTGCTCGGCGACGCGGACCTCTCGCAGGGGGCGAAGCGAGCCTACGTCATGGTGGCGCACCACAGCAACCAACAGGGACGCTGTATCCGCACGGTGGCGCGGATCGCCACCTACGTCGATGGGTGCTACAAGTCTGCCTACAACTACCTGCGCGAACTGGAGGGAGCCGGCTACCTGCGCGTCACGCCCCAGGGGCGGGGCCTGCCCAACATCTACGACGTGGGGACGCCGCAGATGCGCCGGCGCGCGGCGAAGAAGGGGGCGGCGCCGGTCATGACCGTGCTCGACCGGGAGGACCTGGCCACCGAGGATCGCCGCTGGCGGGCTGTCTACCGCGAGCTGATGGGCGCGGAGCCGGCCGACCGGCTGCACAAGCAACTCCATAGTCTGGCCGTCGATCCCGCCGTCGGCGAGGACCTGCTGATCGAGGCGCTGCGCGGCGCGGCCGACTTCCGCACTATCACCATCAACACGGTGCGCGTCGAACTGGACAAGATCCGGCGCGAGCGCCCCGCCGCGGAGGAGCCACCCGCGCCGATCGATTACTTTGGGGGTAAGTACGGCCATCTCGTCCTCTGTGCCGGGTGCGGCCAGCACAAGGGGGGCTGTACCTGCCACTCCCGCGAGGGGCCGACCGGCACGGCGCCGCCGCCGACGAGACCGCCGGGCTCTGGCGCCGGCGCGTCATCACCGCGCGGATCGCCCGCGCCCATCGCACGCTGCGGCCACTGTCTCTTCGCGCCCTGTCGCTGCCCCCGCAAGGAGCGGCGGGCGCGGGAGCGCGCGGCCAGGAGGGTGGCGCCATGAGCGCGGCGCACAGGCCCCTGCACAGCTCCCTTACTCAGAATAGGAGGCAGGATGTACACCGCCTCCCCGTGGACCGGGGCTTACGCGGCCAGACGCCGATCACGGCGACCCGGACGGCAGCGTCGCGCGCGCCGTTCGACCACAGCGCACACGCGCGGCTCCTGCCCCCGCCGGTGTCGGTCGGGCCGCGTGAGCGCCTGAAACTGGCGCAGGTCGCGGATGGAGTGGTCGACAATGATGCGCGCGCGGGCGAAGGCCCGATTGAAGGCCACATCCTCCGGGAGCCGCTCCTGCCCGCGCGGCTTGCGGCGCGGCGTGACCACGTTGTCCACCGCCCGGTAGGCCTGGTCACCTATGAGCGGGTCGTCGGGGGTTGCCCGTGCCAGTACCCCTGACTGGCGCACCAGCATGGGGTCGGCCACCGGCCCCGGCACGCCCAGGGTGACCCGACGCACATCCCTATTCCCCAGGGTGACCACCACCTGCGTCTTGACCGTGTGCGCCTTCTTGCCCGAATAGTGCTGATCCGCCTCCCGGTGGTCCCGCAGGCGCTGCACCCGCTGCGCGAAGCTATCCACCACGCGCATCTCGTCATCCAGACCCCCCAATTCAGGGTAGTATCAACTCGGGACCGCAAGCCAGCGCCTGCGGGAAGCCGATGCGCTGGCGCTGGCCCCACCCGGCGTCGCGCGTCGACGCCCTGCGGCGACCGTCAAGGGAGCGAGACGGGCTGTCCCGACTCCATCGAACGATACGCGGCGAGGACGATCTCTAAGGGGCGGCGCTGCGCTCGGCCGCTGGTGAGCGGCTCCAGCCCTGTCTGTATCGAGGTCAGGAAGTGCTCGATCTCCAGCAGGAACGTATCCTCCGCAGGGACGTAGATGTCATGCTCCGTTAGTGCCCCGCCCACCTGCAGCTCGGGACGCTCGCTGAAGAGCCGGATCGTCCTCCCATCCCGCACGACGAGGCTGCCGCAGTCTCCATCGACGCGCAACGTGTGTATCTCGTGCCCCGCCGCCGTGATGAGGCTCTTCATGACGAAACTCTCGACCAGCGTGCCGACCGTTCCGTCGCGGAACCGCACGGCGGCGATGCTCGTGTCGTCGCCCTCCATCTCCACGAAGCGCTGGCGCGCGCGCAAGGCGTAGACGCTCTCGACGTCCCCGATTAGCATCAGCAGCGCCGCGAAGCTATGTACCCCGCCCGACATCATCATCCCGCCGGCGGCGCTACGCGCATCGAGGAACCACGGCCGATCCTCGACAAGC
>JAABUQ010009971.1_pt1 | contig 12619 bp, 18 predicted proteins | sample 5560001 | NCBI WGS metagenome assembly JAABUQ01 (sample SAMN10711888, study PRJNA513371) | rock metagenome | isolation source: Antarctica rocks | place: Antarctica: Victoria Land, Finger Mt nord | collected 2015-12-18 | reverse complement strand
AACATGTAACGTTTCCGGTAGACCGCAACCATACGTCGCTAAATCACCGTCGCTGACCGGCTGGCTCCCGCCGTTCAGCGTTGATGCAAAACTTTTGATTTTTGCATCGTAAGCGGCAAGCGATCCTACGCAATATCGACGATCGTCACGCTCAATCGGTAATCCCAAGGTCGGCCCGCATTGTCGCCTTCAAGTCACGATCCGCCACCATCCGGGCGGGCGGGTTGTCATTCGACTCGACAATGCGGCGGATGGCATCACGAACGGGCGCGGGCGCTACAAGTTCGCATCGCATCTGCCAGTACGCGAACAGCTTCGACGTTCCGTCGGTCCCTTCGACGGCGGCACGGTGATACGCCTCTAGCAAGCCGATGTACGCAGCTTGCTTCTCCCGGAATCGGCGTTCGTCCTGTTGCGTGCGGCGGGACAGCCAACCTTGCACAATGGCGGTTACGATGGTGCCAAGGCCAAACGCAGTTAGGAGCGGAATTAGCTGCGACATGCGTAAGCTGTAATGGCGTTCATTAGACGGCGCGACGTTGAAGGCGCTCGCGGCGGCGGCTGAATCAACGCCATTACAGGTGACGGGCAGCATCCATGCGCTGATGCAGGATTCGAACGACGGCGATGCCGTAGCTCGTCGGGCGAAAATAGATGACGTGCTGCTCGACACCGCGCCGCCGATAGCCCGGCCGAATGTTGGCGCAACCCTGGGCCTGCTGCGGCGCTTCGGCCAGATCGGCGCAGGCGGCTTCGATAAGATCGGTGTAGCGCATCGCCTGGGGCAAACCCCACTGGCTCACGGTATAGTCGAACATCCCATCGAGGTCGCGCTGCGCCCTCGGACTAAGCCGATATTCAGCCATGCTGCGCGACTTTGCGATGCTTGAACGCGGCAAAGTCGAACAGCTCCGGCTCGCCGCTCTGCTCGCCCTCGATCAGCGCATGACGGATACTCTCGATTTCAAAGCTCCGCTCCTGCTCGCGTCGGATAAGATCGCGGATCGCCTCGCTGTCGTTGGTGTAGCTGCCGGCGTCGATCTGGGCGGCAATCCACGCATCCTGCTGCTCGGTAAGAGTGATGGTTTTACGCACGGTCGCCATGTCCGCCCTCCAAAGCTGCTACCAGTAAAACGAAAACGTCATACTATTGGTGCAATTTAGTGCGACCTCGAATGATCCGCAAGATTACCTTTAGCGGCTTGGCGAAACGCCAACGCTATCGCCCGTGCCCTCCTCGGTCGTGATCGTCGCGCCCGCGATCGAACGCCGGCAACTCTCTCTGACGATCGTGCGAGCCCTTGCCGATCGTCGGCACCAAGCCGGCACCGCCGCAATTGTCCAACTCGGCGCGCATCGTCCGCGCCGCGCCCTGCACCAGGCCGGGCACCCCCAGTCCGGACAGCGCCGGCCCCAGCGCCTTGACCCGCTCGCCGGCTTGGCGTGAACCGCGCCAGCACCCGTGATCTGGTCGACGAGGAACGCCACTGTCTTTGCGTCGGACGACATATTCGCTCATGTTCGACCAGGTGTGAGGTAGCGGGAATCCACCACGTTTGCGGGGTGGTCGCAAGCCGCGGAGACAACAGGCTCACGGCGATCGGGCTGCTTCGATCAAGGGTAGCGCCATCTCGACGGTGTAGAGGTAATCGACGTGACCGAGGGCGGAGTGCTCGTCGAGCCTGAACTGCCTGGTGATATCGGGGAGGAGCTTCAAATATCCCCTGTAGTCGTCGTTGAGCGCCTTCGCGCCGGGTAGGGGAGGGGCGTCGCCGCGGTGGGCGTTTAGCCAGTCGCGAACGCAGCCGATGATCCGGTCGACCTTATTGCCATGTGCTTCGATGTCCTGGCCCGAAATGTCCGAGAGCGTCTAATCGTAGCGATGGTCGATCGCATCGAGGATCAAGGTGCGCCGCTGCCGCTGCTGCTTGGGGCCTTTCAGGCGAAGGCCGAGGTCGGCACCGAGCTCGAGCGGCATGTTGAAGCGAGGAAGGCCCGATCGCTTGTCCAACTCGACCCGCGACAGATCGTGGATCGAGAGGCCACACTCACTGAGGATCTCGACAATCTTCTGAAAGCGAACCTCGCCGCTGTCGCTATAATCGAGCGCGCAGCGCGGCACATACCCACATGCCAGGATTGCGAAGCACATCGCCCGGAACAGGGGGCGATATTTCGGGTCGAACGGGCAATTGATGAAGACCGCGCGATCGCGGGGGGGCTTACTTGATCCGGCCGATGGCATCGGCATTCTTGACGACGGCTGCCTTGACTGCCTCGCGCAACGACGCGATTGGCGTCCGCGGCGGCACGGCAGGCTTGATCAACTGAATGCCGCGATAAACGCCGGCACCATCGACCTTGGCCGGGGGCCGGCGCTTCTCTTCGGTCCTGGTCTGGGTCGTCGCCATGGCCGCAATATGCGCCTGGAAGGTGTTGGTTGCAATCATCAGTGCCGAGCAAGCCGGCGCTCGGTCGATGATCGGTCGATTGCGAAGAGCATGTGCAAGATTGAGAGCAGCCTGGATGTCGGCGGCGCAGGAAGCAGTAAGCGATCCTGAGACCGCTGGGCAATAAGGCGGAGGCGCGATCCGCGTCAGCTTGGACGACACAGGACGAGACGAGCCTTCCTGCGCCAATTCTGGCGCTATCGACGGACATGACGAGGCTATGGCATGTGTGAGGCCATGGAGGAGCGGACGAATCGGGGCCGGGTCCAGGCCGACGCGCGTCGCGGGATGGGCATGCGGCCGGTCGCGGACATGCTCCCGTCGATAAGCGGTGCCGCCTGCCGCGAGTTCGGCTTCGCACAATCCGCGATAGTAAGTCGATGGGCCGAGATCGTGGGAGCCGAATGTGTCGGTATTTCGGCACCCGAAGCCATCCGCTTTCCCCCTGGCAAGCGCAGTGATGGCGTGCTGAGCGTGATCGCCGAAGGCGAGCATGCGCCGATCATCCAGAACGCCGCGCCTGCGATCCTCGAGCGGGTCAATCACTTCTTCGGCTATCCTGCCGTGACGCGGGTGACGATCCGGCGTTCCGCTACGGTCAGTGCCGAACCGCGCTGTTCGCCGTCGTCCCCAAGCCCGCTCCCCGGCGACATGAGCGAGCGACTGCGCGCGATCGCAGATCCCGAACTGCATGCGATCCTGTCGAGCCTTGCCGCTGGGCGTCGTGGCAAGCGAGGCAGCGGCCGCGATCGACGGCCATCAACGCGAAAGCGACGCTTGAAAGCTCCGCAGCGCCGCTGACACCTGGAAGAACCCGGCGGCTCGCGCCGCCGGGTTACCTGGGCCGCAGTTCAGAACGGGATGTCATCGTCCTCCTGCGGGTCGAAGCCGTGGCCCTGGTCGGATGGCTTCTGCTGGCGACCGGGGCTGAGGAAAGTCACCTCCTCGGCGATGATCTCGACGCCGTAGCGCTCGATATTTTCCTGGTCGGTCCAGCGCGTGTAGTGGATGCGCCCGCGGACCATCACCTTCATGCCCTTGGTGACATACTGCTCGACCGTCTTGCCGGTGCCGTTGAAGCAGGTAACCCGATGCCATTCGGTGTCCTCGAGCCGGTGGCCGTTGTCGTCCTTGAGGACCTTGCCGTTGCTGTCGCGCTTGGGCCGTGAGGTCGCGAGGGAGAAATTGACGATCTTGGTGCCGCCCTGGGCGGTGCGGCCTTCGGGGTCGGCGCCGATATTGCCAGCGAGGATGACGAGATTTTGCATTTCGAGGTTCCTTTTCTGTCCGCAGTGGGATGATCCCTTCGACTGATCCCCGTGGAAGGCGGCCAGGACGGTGCTTCCACCGCAGCGTGGCACACGCGAAAGGGGAACCCCGGGACAAGGGGTGGTGCGGGCAGCCGTGGCACACGGCAACACGGCCCGATGGCCTGCGGGTTGGGAGCACCGGACGGCCGACTTAGGGGGTCAGATCAAGAGAAGGGGTCGTTCCGCCACGGCGGACGCGGAGTGGAACCAGTGCAGCGACCGATCGCTTGCCTGATCGACGCAGGTCGAACCCATCTTCCGAATTCGACGTCCCCTGCTCGTTCCCGCTCAGCGTTGTTCAGCTTCGGATCGGCGCCTTGCCCTCGGGTACCGCTGCGACAGTCGTGAGGGATGGTCGGGCACCAGTCCCCACCAGGACAATGGCACTCGGCAAGCCTGTCCTAAGCGAAGTCGAAGGGACGACGTCCCCGAACCTTGCCTACGTCGTCATCGCCAAGTTCGATCATCAGCTGCCTGGTACCGCGAGCCGAAGGCGATTATCGCGCCGAGCGTCGAAATAGACCGCGTGACGCTCGCGGTATGGATTGCCAAGGGCGTATCGCTGTCCGATGCGATCGTCAGTCGCATCCGCCCGGAAGGTTGAAGGCGACCAAGCTTGACCGCGCGCCTGTGCCGATGCTCGGTCTCGGTCTTCGCCACACCACGACCGGCGGGCCGTGTCTTTGCCGCAGACGAGCGTGCATCCGGCGGGATGGCACTACCGCGCCTCGGTATTGGTTCGCCACTCGTCGCAGCGCCATGTATCCGCAGGCCAAATCTTCCGTGTGTTCTCGACCACACAGACCGACGCTCACGCTGCCGAGATCGCCGAGCTGATCGCACCGCAGGGCCGCTTCGGGCTGATCGACCATCTCGCCGACGCGAACCTGTTCATGCGCAAGTCGGTGTCAATTCACTGGGAGCTGATGTTCACGCGGCCGATCTTCGGCACCGCCGACATGACCGCGCAGGGCGAGTTGCTCAAAGAGGTGTCGCGCCTCGTCGATGCGGGCACTCTCCGCACGACGATGACCGAGCGGATGACGCCGATCGACGCCGCCAACCTGCGTCGGGCGCATAAGACGAGCGAAAGCGGCACCGCCAAGGGCAAGATCGTGCTCGAAAGCATCTGACCGCCGTTTGCAAAGGACAGCGATATGCCCGCCTTCATCGTCTTCACGCGCGAACATACGCGGGACCAGGCCGAGCTCGACCGCTACGCCGCGAGCATCGGCGGGACCTTCGCCGGCCATGCGGCCACCCGGCTCGTAGCCTACGGCCAGCTCGAGCGGCTGGAGGGGGCCGCGCCCGAGGGCGCGGTGATCCTGCAGTTCCCCGATACCGCCGCCGCCCGCACCTGGTATCACAGCTCGGCCTATCAGGAAGCGGTCAAGCACCGCCATCTCGGCGCCGACTACCGCGCCTTCATCGTAGAAGGCGCCTAGCGGGGAACCGTACACCGACGTCTGGGCCATCAACCCTTCGGATACAAAGAAACTGAACATTCCAATCGTGACCACCACCGACGGGACCGGATCTTCTACAAGGTTTGGGGCGCGAGGGACGCGCAGCCGATCATGTTCCATCTCGACTGACCTTCAGCCGGGGACGGTCATGTGGCGATATGGCGCGACGTCCTGGCACAACTCGGCGAAATCGAGCCATCCAGGTCGGCCGGCCCGCTCCAGGGCAGCATCGTCCTGACCGCGCCGGAACTGTTCGGTCGATTGAAGGTGATGCCGGTCCTGGAACCATTCCTGCGCCAGCAGCCGCGGGTTTCTGCCCGCGTCCTGCTGGTGAACCGATTGGTGAATCTGGTCGGAGAGGGCATGGACCTGGCAGTCCGCCTGGCGCCACTGCCTGATTCCGCGATGACGGCGATCAGCCTCGGGGAAGTACGTATACTCGTCTGTGCATCGCCGGATTATCTGGCATGGGTCGGCTCACCGACAAATCCCCACGAGCTGAACCGCCACGACTGCATCGGGCTGAACGCGGAAGGCGATGGCGAATTCTGGCCGTTCGGATCGGCGAACGAGAAGGGCGCGCGCGTGCGATCGGTTCGAGTGCCCACGCGGCTCAGCCTCAACAACGCAGGGGCCGCGATCGATGCGGCCCTGCGTGGGCATGGCCTCATTCGAGCGAGAGCCTACCAGGTGGCAGAGGACGTAGCGGCAGGTCGCCTCGTCCACGTCCTTCCTGGTCGCCTTCGAGCCGCCGCCAGAGCCGGCGCATCTCGTCTTTCATCCGAATCGAGGGAAACGCGGTCTCGTTCGCGCCTTCGTCGACTATGCCATACCTGCATTGCGAACTGAACTTTCTCGGATAGCGTCGACACTGGAACGTGAAGGGGCCAACGCGAGTGGATAGGGCCTTGGCGAAGGGAGAGTTGGGTCGTCGCATAGTGATGATCGGTTCAATTAGGCGGCGACCCAGTGACCGTGGAAGCTGATTGGCATCGTCTCGCCGAGCTCGACGGCTGCGATTGGACCGGCCGCGACATTGTGTGCGTCCAGCACCGCGAAGCCAGACGTGCCCCGCTCCACGTCGAGCGTCTGAGTTATCAGCCAGCCTTCGTCGCGGCTCCCCTCGGGATCAGCCGCAAACACCGGTTCTCCAGTGCAGACGAAGCTGCCGAAGTCGTGAGAGTCGAGCTTGCCTGTCCGGACGTCGAGCGCGACGACGCCGGTGTGAAGCATCCCGCTCGTCGCGCCGGAAGTCGCATAGATGCGTTCATGGGCGGCTCCGGTCGCGCGCCAGTCGATCGACGGGAACTCGAAGTTACCATCGGCGAGCACGGTCTCGGTGAGCCTGCCGTTAGGGCTCATCACATAGCGCCGGATCGTTCCAGGCGCACCATGCACCCCTTCCTCGCCCCGCATAATCGCGGCGAGCTGCGCGTCGGGACCGAGAAAGTGGCCGGGATCGTCGTAGCCGATGAAATCCATGATGACATCGTTGCCGTGCTCATAGGCGTTGGCCATATGCCACGCCCAAGGGGCGGATGCCTCGAACGTCTGGGACGTGCCTGTTGCCAAGTCGATCAGGATGACGATGTTCCCCTGACTGGGGGTCCACTCCAATGATCCCCTGAAGCTCGCCAATCCGGCCATGAAGCGTAGACTGTGGACAGGCGTTGAAGCGGGGCCCCCACCCCAAGCTAGCTACCACATTGAACCGCAGAGGAAATCGGCGACCGCGCGGGGTCCCGATAGACGCCGATCGGGACCCCGGCCTGTGCAAGTTTTCATTTGCAAGTAAAAGTCTTAGAGTGAATTTGGTGGGGTCCCGCTTCAACGCCTATCCACACCGCTCCGGCTCCACAATCATTAGGTGCACATTGAGCGGCTTGGCCGTGCTTTTGCGCATCGTCCTGACGATTGAAGGGCAGAGACCGACGAACTGCCGCCGAGGTCTCAAGCAAGGCCCTCCTCAACGAGCGCTTTCGTAACGGACGGCAACTCGCTCATGCGAGCGAGGTAGGTTTGAAGACGCTCCGGCAAATCGATCCCGCTGACCGGAACTGATCGCAGCACCCAAAACAGATAGGGATCGGCGATCGTCATTTTTTCTCCCAGCAGGAATGAACGATCACCGAGCTGGTCGGCGATCGACGCGATGTGTTTCACCAACGCCAGCCGGCCCCGCTCCTTTTCTTCATCCGGCAAGTTCTTCCAGAATGGCACGAGATTGCCGTGGATTGCCGTCGACATGAACGAGATCGCTTCCAATGTGCGCCAGGGCATCATGCCTTCCTGGGCGAAAACGCCTCCACTGCGGTGCGCGATGTAGGAGAGAATGGCGATATTCTCGGTCAGCACCGTTCCGTCGTCGAGTTCCAGCGCGGGCACATAACCCCGCGCGTTGACCGTCAGGAAGTCGCGTCCGTCCTCGGTTCGTTTGGCGCGGTCGATGCTCATAAGCTCGTATGGCAACCCCGCCGCGTTCAGCGCGATGTGAGGAGCCAGGCTGCAGGCGCCCGGAGCATAATAAAGATTCATGGTCGCCTCGGTCGTTCGGTCAGGATAATTGACCAGCGCCCGATATGCGACTTCATGCTGATCCAAAGCTAGAACGCATTTTTTTAGGACCAGGTCACATGGATGTGCCTCCCACATCGCACATGCCGGGCGCCTGCCGGGGCGTCACCGACATTCTCGGTCTAATCGGCGACAAGTGGACCGTGCAGGTGGTGGTTGCGCTTCGCGATCGGCCTCGCCGCTTCAACGCGCTCAAGCGTCACGTAGAAGGCATTTCGCAGCAGATGCTGACGCGAACGCTGAAGGCGCTGGATCGAGACGGCATGGTGGAGCGGACAGTGCGAAGCAGCACGCCGCCTCAGGTTGATTATGCTCTTACGCCACTGGGACGATCCCTTTCGGAGGCGGTGCGGCAGCTCGCCGACTGGGCGATCGAGCATCGTTCCATCATTCGTGATAATCGGCTTCGCCACGACACAGATCCTGCCGGGTGACACCGCCGGCATGATCGGCAACGCTGAATGGCCGGGACGATGGCCGCTCCTCCTGATGTGCCTTTCCAACACACCCCGGTGGAAGCGGCTCCGTCACGGCTCGGCGGCCTTGCGAACGATGCGGCGGACCGGACAGCGGAGAGCGGCGGCGGCGCGCGACTGGACGGAGCCAATTCTTTTGGCGACACACTCTTCACCGACCGCAACTGGGCAATCGTCGACGCACTCAAGGCGGTCGCATCCGAGATCGGCGTGCCCCCGGTAAAGGTCGCGCTCTCGTGGGCTCTCTCGAGACCGGCCGTCGACACCGTCCTGGTCAGCGTGAGCCGGGTTGACCAGCTGCAGACAACATCGGCGCGCTCGGTCTGATCCTGTCGGTGGATCACCTCGCCGTCCTGGATCAGGCCAGCAGACCCGACCTTCGGATGCTCTACAGTCAGCGATGAGATGCGGCGGCGGGTGGTCTACGTAGGCTCTCCGGTGTTCGCTCGCTGCTGGACCGCAGGCGCGCGTACGGCCCGGAACGTCATGGCCCTGGCCGAGGTCGCCCTGCGGTGGCCGGTGTCGGTCGGGGCCTCGCCAAACGCGCGCCGGAAAGCGTGGCCGAACGCGCTCTGCGAGGAATAGCCGACCTGGTGGGAGATACTGGCGACGGTCGCGTCGCCCCGCCTTAGGGCCGTGCGCGCAAGTGTGAGCCTCCAGGCCCGCAGATAGGCGAGCGGGGGTTGTCCGACCCGGCGGGCGAACTCGGCCGAGAAGGCCGCGCGCGACATGCCCGCTACGCCTGCGAGCCCGGCGACCGTCCATGGGAAAGCGACATCGTCATGAAGGGCGCGGAGAACCCGGCCCAGTCGAGGATCCGACAGGGCGCCGAGCCATCCGGTCTCGACCGGTCCGGCGCTGTCCGAATAGGCGCGGATCGCCTCGACCAGCAACACGTCGGCGAAACGCGCGCTCACGATGTCGCCGCCGACGCCATCCCGTTCGATCTCCTGCTCCATCAAGGAAAGAACCGTCGTCACCGCAGCGGATGCGGCCGAGGATCCCGGCACGAAGAGGAAGTCGGGCAGTATATCGAGCAGGAAGTCCGCGTCTTCGGCGTCGAAGGTGACGAATCCTCCGAGCCCGATCGTGTCGTCTCCGCCGAGACGCGCCACATCGCACCCGGGCGCACCATAGAGCGCCTGACCATCGATCGGGGTCTGCTCCGGTTCGCTGGCCACGACGTAGGCCGTGCGTCCCAGCAGGCAGACATCCCCCGCACCCATCCGCTGAGCTCGACTTTGTACGTTTAGGCAGCGAAGCACAGTGCCTCGGCCATTCGTATGAAGCGCTCTGGCGGGATTTTTTGTAGTTCCCGGTTTGGCGGGGAGCGCTGATAAACGTCGCCGACCCACAGGGCGAGGCGGACGGCACCGATGGCGTCGCTGAATGTCAGGTTGGTTTTGCGATACCAGGCGGCGGTGTACGGTGTCGCTGCGCTGGTGAGCAGGTCACAGGCCCAAAGTGAGACGAGGCTGTAGAGCCCGAGCAGCGCCGGGGTCGTTCGGGCGATGGCTTTGTCGGACCATTGTCGCTGTGTTTCGACGCCCAGATGGGCGCGGGTTTCGGCGAAGGTGACCTCGATCTGCCAGCGACGGATGAACAATGCGATGATGTCGGCTGGTTCGAGTGTGACGTCGGTGCTGAAGAAGGCTTGTGGGGCGCGTTTGCCGTCGGGATCTCTGACCAGCACCCAGCGGACGGGCAGTACCGGGGTGCCGGGCCGGTACCACAGGGCGGTGTCCGAGGCGATCTCGAGCATCTTCCCGTCGAGCTGGCCATACCAGGCGGACACGCTGATTCTGGACCAGGACGTCACCGGGTTGGAAAGAAGGGTTTTCAGTTTTGGCAGCGGAAGGCCTTTTTGCGCCGGTCGTCCCGCCGTGCGGGCGGTGCGCTTCGGCGGCGGGGCGAACAGGCTGGCGTCCAGCCGCAGGCGGCTGATAAGCGTTGCCCTGCGGGCGATGACATGGGCGAGTTCATGGACGGCAAAGCTGCTGTCGCCAACAAAGACAATGTCGCGCCCTGGGAGCCAGCGACAGATCTGCAGGACACCTTGCCGGGCCCAGTCGGTCAGCAGCTTGTGCCGGCGTCCACGTTGGCGATCGGACCGCTCGGACGGCGCAAGCAGCGTCAATACGGGCAGGGCTTTGACAAGGCTGGTCCACGGCACCGGGGTCAGCACCATGAAGCTCAGCCAGCGCAGGCCGCTGGCCTTGACGAAATGGCCGTGGCTGGAGCGCACGGGATCCCGGTAAATGCCACGCGCGCTGATCCTGCGTCCCCAGCGGCGCTCAATGGTATCGTCCATACCGATGACAATGGGGCCGTCGGGCACAAGGCACTCGATAATCATGACGAGCAGGCACCTGGCAATCGCACGCGGGTCCCAGCAAGCGCGGCTGAGGATCTGGTGGTAACTTGCGAAGTTGTGCGCGCCGGCACGCCCGGTCATGCGCAGGCAGGCGCTGACGGTGCGCTTGCCCGGTGCCAGCAGCGCTCCCATCACCAGGACGAGTGCATGTTCCCAGCTCGGGGCTGTAAAGCATGGGCGCAGCGCTTGAAGCCACTGGCGCAGGATCTGGGGAACGGGATCGCCCACTTGGGCGGACACGGCGGGATGGTGCGGCATCCCATGCTTCGAATCGCCGGCCGGGCATGATGCAAGGCAAGCGCTGTGCGGCGAAGTGAATCACACACGCCTGCCGCTTCAACGGTTATGCCTGCACCATGGAACAGGACGATATGGCCCTGCGCATCGAGGCGTTCGATCAGGCCAATGGCGGCGGTGTCGGATACTATAAGGAAAAAGGCGCCTATCACCTCTACCTGCTCGCAACCGAAGCTCCGATCGCCCGTCTCAAGCCAACCGGCACAGGCGACGAGGTCAAGCTCGCCCACTGGTCGCACCGCCAAAAATGGGCAGATATCGACGATATGGGCGGACGCGTCCTGCCCCTCGACGAGGCGCTCCACTGCATCGCAAACGAAAGCCTGTTCTGGACCTGGACCTGACCAGAAACGTACAAAGTCGAGCTGAGAGCCCGACTCATAATTCGAGCTTGGCGATACGGCGTGTCATTCGCCTGATGGAAGCGATGACCATCCACGCTTCGGAGGAGGCGACGGAGGCTTCCCAGTCCTTGGCGAGACGTCGGCATCGATTGAGCCAGGCCAGGGTGCGCTCCACGACCCATCGCCTGGGCAAGACGACGAAGCCCCTGACGTCGGATCGCTTGATGATTTCGATCGTCAGCCGATCGATATGCGCCACGGCAGCTTCGAGTTTCCGTCCGGCGTAGCCGCCATCGGCGAAGAGCCTGGCAAGCATGGGATACGTCTCGCGGCATCGTTCGACCAGGCCCGGTGCTCCGTCGCGGTCCTGGACATCGGCTCTATGCACCATGCCTTCCAGCATGTTCCCGGCCGTGTCGGTCACGATATGACGTTTGCGTCCCTTGATCTTCTTGCCGGCGTCATAACCGCGTGGCCCACCCGCTTCAGTGGTCTTGACCGACTGACTGTCGATGATGCCCGCCGTCGGTTCCGGCTTGCGGCCTTCCGCGACCCGAGCCCAGGTGCTGTCGCGGAAGTGGTAGGAAATTGAAGGTGGCGTAATCTCCGGCTTGTCGACAGCCACAACCGGCGTTGGAGCGCCGGCGGAGATCACGCCATGAAAACGGATAACACGACATCATCATCTGACGCGACGCTGTTTGCAGGCGAGGCCTGGTTCGATCCGATCGAGGCAGGGCTACGCGGGCGGGTTCGCGGTTTCATCGAGGATCTGATCGAACAGGAACTCGCTGTGGCGCTTGGTCGCGGCCGCTATGAGCGGCTCAGCCCTGGAACCGCAGGGGCCGCTGAGATGGTCGAGCCCGCGCCGGCGGTCGCGGGCCACCGCCACGGCCATCGCTCGCGCCGGATCATGGGTTCGCTCGGCGCGGTGGAGATGGCGGTGCCACGTGCACGCATGGTCACGCCGGAGGGGGCGACGACCGAGTGGCGGAGTGAGGCGCTGCCCCGCTATGCTCGGCGCACCCGCCAGGTGGAGGCGCTGATCGCGGGCGCCTATCTCGCCGGCACCAACACGCGCCGTGTCCGCCGCGCACTGGCGGCGCTGTTCGCAGGAGCCGTGTCGAAGGACATCGTCAGCCGCACCTGGCGTAAGGTGAAGACCGATTGGGATGCCTGGTGCCGCCGCTCGCTGACGGACGAGGACATCGTTCGCCTGATCCTCGACGGCACGGTCGTGCGCGTGCGGCTCGACCGCAAGGCGACCAGCATCTCGCTGCTGGTCGTGCTCGGCGTCAGGCGCGACGGGCAGAAGGTGCTGCTGTCGG
>JAABUQ010009969.1_pt1 | contig 12619 bp, 10 predicted proteins | sample 5560001 | NCBI WGS metagenome assembly JAABUQ01 (sample SAMN10711888, study PRJNA513371) | rock metagenome | isolation source: Antarctica rocks | place: Antarctica: Victoria Land, Finger Mt nord | collected 2015-12-18 | reverse complement strand
GCGGCCAGTTTGAAAACCAGCAGCGCGCAGATAAGCGGCTGATGTTTGTGTTGCCGATCTCCGTGCTCATCATCTTCGCGCTTCTGTATGCGACGTTTCAATCGGCCCGGCAGGCTCTGTTGATCTTATTGATTGTGCCGTTTGCTTTGGTAGGCGGGATAGCCGGGCTATGGATGCGCGGGCTGAACCTGAGCCTTTCGGCTTCTATCGGATTCATCGCGTTGTTCGGCGTCGCTGTCCTGAATGGAGTGGTGATGGTGAGCCATATTGATGCGCTAAGGGCAAAGGGGCGGAAAATCGCGGAGGCGGTGAAAGAAGGCGCTCAGGACCGGCTGCGGCCGGTTTTGATGACCGCCGCAGTGGCGAGTCTTGGGTTCATTCCGATGGCGATTGCTACGTCGCGAGGCGCGGAAGTACAGCGTCCGCTTGCAACGGTAGTCATTGGGGGCCTGATTACAGCGACGATTCTCACCTTATATCTACTTCCGATGCTTTACCCGTCATTCGTTGAGAAGGAAGCGAAGTAAAGGCAAATACGTGTCCCGGGGCCGCGTCCCGAGTGTCGCCATAGTGGGGAGTTCGTTCAATGGAACCAAAGTTTACCTTGCGTCGTACAACTTGCTAGGGCTCATTGGAGATAGCGCATGTTTGCCTGGACTTTGACGCTGACTCTCTTTGTCCTACCTGTCAGCGCTCAGAAGCCGTTAGATCGGATCGAGACGCTGGCAGCTACCGGACGGATTCAGGAAAACGCCCCTGTAAAAGCATCATCGCGAATTGCGATTCATGCTTCTCCGGAGAAGGTTTGGGACCTTCTCACCGATGTTGACAATTGGCCGAAATGGCAGTCTACCATCACTGCGGCAAAAATCAACGGACCCGTGGCAGTAGGAACCACTTTTACGTGGAATAGCGGCGGCACCAAAATTGTGTCTCGAATCGCCCTCGTTCAGCCGAATACGCAATTGGTATGGACCGGAACCGCATACAAGGCGAGAGCCATTCACGTCTGGAGTCTGGAACCCTCACCTGATGGTGGCACAATCGTCAAGACAACCGAATCCATGGATGGCTTTTTGCTCACCGTCTTTTACTCCTCCAAAGATCTTGCGGGGTCTCACAAGCTTTGGCTTGACGCCTTGAAACACAAAGCGGAAGAGTAGTTTGGCTCCGTGGGGTAAGACATACGTTCAAGACAAAGCGCGGGTTACCGTGCGATCTCTAAAGGAGTTGGGGGCCCCGACAATGATCCGCCGATGTGATAACAACGACCTTGAACTCATTTGGGACATTATCAACGATGGTGCGCAAGCCTATAAAGGAACGATCCCGTCCGCCCGGTGGACCGAGACGTACATGACCCCCTATGTCCCGAAGCAGCTATCAGAGACAAGGGCTTGGAGGGCAATTACTTTCACATTTACAACGACGGACGAGCCGTCCGATGCTGATCGGCACCTGGGCTGATGCGAGCTGGGCGATTCGCTTTTACGAACGTCACGGCTTTGCCTTGTTGGACTCCTTGACAAAGGAGCAACTGCTCAGGACCTATTGGAAGATTCCTGAACGTCAGATCGAGACTTCCGTAGTCATGGCGGACCTAAGAGGGCGAGCCCTTGCGGAATCCCTATGCTCTGACGTAACCCCCATTGTTAGGCTGCAATCAAGTCGCGGATTGCTCCACTGAGAACCAGACAAAAGTGAAGTAAATTAACCTTTCCGCCGCAAAGCTCGCAATTTAAGTGCCGCGCGACCCGGAGGGAAACAATCGGCAGAAAAAACGACTCCATATTATAGAGGTACACGTTGATGAACAACGATCAAGTTTCTGGTAAGTTCGACGAGTTGAAGGGTAAGGCTAAAGAGCAGGTTGGCAAGGCGACCGGTGACACCGGTACACAGGCAGAGGGTCTGAAGGACCAAGCCAAAGGCAACTTGAAACAGGCTTACGGCAACGTGAAGGAAGAAGTCAATAAAGTACGCGACGACAATAAGTAGCGTTCGTTCGGAGCGTGCCTGGAACTTTATGTTCTAGGCACGCTTGTATATCAGGCACCGCTTGCTTACGCGCGCGGTTCAGTCGTAATTAGTTGCCTAGGAACTCGCCGATAGGAGCAAGTGGTTCAATATGATCACAGAAGATCTTGAACATGGCTAACATCGGTACGGCAAGTAGCGCTCCGGGAATTCCCCATAACCATCCCCAAAAGCTCAGTCCTAAGAAGATCACGACCGGATTCAGCGTCAGCCTTCGTCCCATGATGTGAGGCGAGACAAAAGTTCCCATAGTTATTGTCAAAGACAGAAAAGCGGCGGGAACCAAGAGGGCGTGGCCAAGCGAGGGAAACGTCATAGCGGCCACCAAAGTGACTAAGACCGCAACGCTCAGCGCACCGACAGTGGGAATGAAGTTAAGGAGTCCCGCAACGGCGCCCCAAAGCGCTGGGTTTGGCATGCCAAGCGCCCAGAATAGAAGACCGCTGCCGACGCCGATTCCCGCGTTAATGAATGCAATTGTGAGCAGGTACTTGGAGATGTTCTCTTCGATCTCACGAGCGATTTGCACTGCTTTTTTCTTGTCGGATAACGTCGGCAGGACATGAATGAGCTTGCCGAGGAAGAGATCGCCCGACGCTAACAGGAAGTACAGCAGGACGATTACCACAACCAGGCTGAACACGAGTTTCGACGTTCCGCTAAATAGCGCATCGAGCAGGGTTCGCTGCTTGAGTTCCACCGGTTGCGACGTTTTCTGATCCGCTGACTTCATGGTGGTTAGCTTTTCGAGCTGCTCACCGACGTTTGAGACCTTTTCGACAGGCTTCCGGAGCGGTTTCATTTTGGCTTGCAATTGCGCTCCCAGCTCAGGAGCCTTTTCGATCCAAACCGCGAGAGGGCCGGAGAGTTCATAGGCGAGCACCGCTACAATCGCGAACATCCCGATAATCACTACCGCGGAACTAAGCGCTTCTGGAATCCTCCATTGCTTGAACGCGCGGACAACGGGTGCGAGCAGGAAATTGAAGACAATGGCCAACACCACCGGGAGGAAGAAATCGCGAGCGAAGTAGAGGGTGTAGAAGCAGGCCAGAATGAACAGGCCGGTTAGCGCAATGGAGCGAATCCCCAACGGCCCCTGGAAGAGCCGAGACATTTCTTCCAGAGGAGGTTTTTTCGCTGGACTGCTTATTTCCGCAGAGACGGTGGATTTCAGCAAGATGCTTCCAGGCTACAGGAGCGTTGATCAGTCGGGGTTCGCCGGCGTGGATTCGACAAGGGCTTTGGCGCTGCGGCCACGAGGACTGTTTTGCCAATTATCGAGTTCATCGGACGGGAGCCATGCGGGCAATGCAATGAGCAGGTGATCGGCAAGACTCACCAGAAATGGCTCGTAGGTGGCGCGGAACTCCCTGAGGCGCTCCTCTGCTGCGTCCATGTCACTGAATTCGATTCCAGCATTATTCAGCATGCCGGACAAGCGGAGGAAATCGGCAGGAGGCAGACGATCGGGGCTGTTCGTTGTTGGTGATAACTCGAAAATGCGAGACAGTTCGATAAGAGCGAGCCGGGCGGTCGCAAATGTCATCTTGGCCGAGAAGGTCTCGACGTCCCGCAGCCCGACCAAGCAGAGAGCACAAGTGTCCATGACGGCGCCCATGGCCGCTAACCAGTTCTGGTTGTGATGTTGGGAGCGGTAGTAGCTCAACATAGGGTATGACAAATGGCTCTCAATCATTTCAGAAGCCCAGTGTTCCCAAGCCTGCAAAAGCCGGTAAAGGTAATGGTGTCCTTGTCCTTCAAGATGCCGTATCAGCAGAGTAAGTGCAACTGGTGGTGAACCGGCGCGCGCGTCGAGCTGAATAACATGCATCTCCCGGCGAGAGAACATCTGATACAGGACTGGCAGATAGCTGATCACTACCGCGATGAAGCCGAAACCGGATCCAGCTTCGAAAACAGCCAGCACCTTGGCCAAGGCTGTCTTGGGAACGACGTCACCGTAGCCGAGGGTGAAGAATGTGACGCCGCTCATATATAGTAAGTGCCATAAGCCCGACGACTGCTGAAGGGGATAGTAGACAAAACTAAACGCGGCAATAAGTATGATTGCCCAGCACAGCATCAGCACGACAAGCGAAAGCGGCCCATAGATGCCGATGATGTTTTCCCTTGTTTTGCCGGATTGGATGCGTCGAGCTGTCGCCGACCAAAACGCCCAGGAGTACCTGAAGAAAATACGGACGATCCTGAATCTCCGCTGAACACGGCGCGGGAGAAGGATAACCTCAAAGACGTCGTGGAACACGGCGGCAAGAAGGACGAGGCCGAGGGCGCCCAGCATCCAGGGCCAGATTGAGTAAGAGAACATCCAGACCCTAGTATGGGGCCGTTAAGTTAAGGGCAGAGCACTTTCAGATTAGTAACTACTGAAGCTGCCCGAGGATTGCCGCTGCGAGTTAACTACCAGCTTCCCTGTTTGCCGCCGAACCACCAGACGAGACCAAGCGTCGCGGTGTTCTGCTCTCTTTTCAAGGTTCCCAGCGAGTTGGTCAGGAAGTAAGGTTGATTGGAGAAATCACGACGCCATTCACCAAACATTTGGAATCCATCCATAACCGCATACTTCGACGTAAAGGTGGTTTCTTTGAGGGCTTGCGTAGTCCCAGTGAACAGACCGCCACGATCGGAGAGGTACTCAGCGCGCCCGGCAATCGAAACCTTTGGCGTTAACTGATATTGCAAGTAAGCAGCGGCGCCGTCTGAATGCGACGGACTCGAAGACGTAAATAGTCGTTGTATAACGTAGTCGCCTTCTAGCGCGAGGGTGAGCTTGGGCGTCGTTTGCCACGTGAGATAACTATCGAGGATGTGCAGCTTACCGCGAGGCGAATTGAGTACGGGCTCGAAGGGAACCCCTTGTAGGGTTGGAAGCCCGGTGGGAGCACCACCATTCGAAAAGAAAAGAACATCAGGATGCTCTTGTCCCAAGTAATAGTTGACGTTCCAGGTGATGGTCTTCATCGGCTGAATAGTGAGGCCAAAAAACTGGTCTTTGAAGCCTTTGAAAGGCTCCGTTTGCTGCGTGCCGTTGACAATCCAGTAGTTGAACGCGAGCATGTCGTTGGCCTTGTAACTCGCGCGTATACCCGTGTGATAGAACGGCAAAAAGTCAAACCAATACGAGCGCGAGTAGTTGATCTGGTCCTTGGTGTAGTTGCCTTCGAGTCCTAAAGAACTGGCAAATTTCCCGAAATCCACCGTTAGACCTTTGCCAACGGGAAAAACATAACTACCATACGCCTGAAAGATGTTCCGATAAATCGAGGGCCGGGGTTCGTTCGCGGGATTTCCTTGAAGTGTTTCCGTTGTCTGTCCATATTGGAGATCGAGCCGGACACCGGTTCGCTTCCCGTGCTCTGGATCAGGCGCATTCTCAATCACAAGATCAGCCTGGTTGAGGCTGAAGGCGTTGCTGCTTACGTCGTATGCGCGCAAGAGGTTCACGCGCCCAATGGGGTTATTGAAGTTGTAACCGTAGTAGCCGTCGAAGAGCAAGTTGAACGTAGTGTTGCGGAGGAAATCCGGCGCACTCCGGGTAGACGGCGATGGCGATGCAGGCTGCACCGGCGTAGCTTGCTTTTGCGCCTCCAGGGGAGCCGCATCGGTCGAACCTGGTGGAATCGGCTGCGAGGCCGGCAACGGTGCGGCGGCTGGATTAGTAGGTTGCTGAGTGGAAGAATGTTTCTCCAGCTCATCAACACGCGCCTGCAACTTCTGGACAAGAGCGCCAAGCTGAACCACCTGCTGGCGAAGGTCGGAGCTCTCTTGCTGCGTCTCTGCAGTGTTGCCTTGCCCGTAAGCCAAAGCGCTGGTTAGCAAAAGCAAGATACAAGTTGTGATTACGTTAGCCACGCGTGCAGCCCGGCCGGTTGCAAGCCCGTGTTTAGCTTCATTTGGTGTCCCCATTCGAAAATTTTACCCTTGTTGCCTCGACATCGCTGTTGTCCCTTCGACGTTCCGAAGATCTCACCTGGGATCATAAGGAAACGTGGCCGAGGAGCGAGAATTCACTTCAGTGTATTGATTCGTTACTAAGAAAGGTACGTTGTAACGCAGGTTCCACTTAGGCGCTCTAAAATGTGCTAATGAAAGTTATCGCCCTAAGTCTTTTTGCCGTATTTAGTTTTGGGCAGAGTGACGGCCCTAAGCCGCATCATCCGTCGTCCGCCAGCCTGCCGACAGACAAGCTTTTGAGCGAACAGGGACCAACGTTCCGGATTGCGGACTCCGCGCTGCCCTCACCGCTAACTCTTATTGCGTATGGCGACCAGCGGTTTACCGACGGGACGAACGAGAAGGCCACAAACCCCAGGGTTCGGCGGTGGCTGGTGAAACGCATTGCGGAGGACAGGCCGGGGGCGATTGTGTTGAACGGCGACGTGCCACTGGCGGGCGATGTGAAAAACGATTACGCGGTGTACGCACAGGAAACCGAATCCTGGAGATCGGCGAAGCTTCCGGTGTTTCCCGCGTTGGGTAACCACGAATTCCACGGAGATCCATACCAGGGCCTGGAGAACTGGTGGAGCGCTTTTCCCCAGCTCCGGAACAGGCGCTGGTATTCGGCGCAGCTTGGTTTGCGCGTTTACGTGGTGGCGCTGGACAGCGACGCCCCGCTGTTGCCCGGTACCGATCAGGCACGCTGGCTGGATCAGCAGATCAAAGGAATGCCGGGTTCCATCGATATTCTGCTGATCACCATGCATCATCCGCCTGTCGCGGATGTGCAGACTCACATCGAGGTGGACCACAATCCGAGGCCCAATGAGATTGCGCTGCGCGATTATCTTTCAGAGGCTTCCAAGACGTCTCATGCGCGAATCATCGTCAGTGCCGGACACATCCACAATTACGAACGGCATGAGTATGAGGGAGTAGTTTACATCGTCTCGGGCGGCGGCGGGGCGAGGCCGTATTTCGTAGAGCGCACACCCGACGACTTGTATCAGAGTTCGCTGTTCCCCAATTTTCACTTTGTGAAGTTCACGCTTGAAAAGGAGAAGGTGCATGCTGTTATGTACCGGGTGACAGATCCGGAAGCGGAATCGTTGGCGGTTGAAGCGAAGGACACATTTGACATTCCTTTGAAAGACGCTACTAAGGAGCAGAGTGATGGAGGGCTTAATCGCCACGCCGCTAATGTGAAAGGATACTAGCTAAATCCGTTTAGAAGGATAACGGGAGGGCAAGATGATGGAAGACAGTTTGCAGGAACCAGGGCGCCGGACGTTTTTAAAGGCCGGTATTGCGGCGGCCAGCCTCGCGAGCGCAGCCTCGGCGAAGAAAATTCGCGGCGCGAATGACCGCATCCGGATAGCGGTGGTGGGTGTGCGTGGCCGCGGATGGGATCACGTCAAAGGCTATAGGACGATTCCAGGAGTTGAGATCGCTTATTTTTGCGATGTCGATGAAAACGTTCTTCGACAGCGGGTTGCCGATGCCGAGAAGATGGACATCCCTAAACCTAAGACGTATGTGGATGTTCGAGAGCTTTTGGCTGACAAGGACGTGGATGCCGTTTCCATTGCGACGCCAAATCACTGGCATTCGCTCATAGGCATATGGGCTGCGCAAGCCGGTAAGGACATTTATATTGAGAAGCCGTGCTCGCACAATTGGTGGGAGGGCCGGCAGTTAGTCCGCGCGGTAGATAAATATAAAGTGATTTGTGAGCATGGCAGCCAATGCCGATCGAGCGCCGCCATTCGGGAGGCGATGGATCAGATGCGTTCCGGTCTGCTGGGGGATGTTTACATGGCTCGCGGCCTTTGTTACAAGTGGCGGGACACGATAGGAAATGCACCGCCTGAGGCTGTGCCAGCTGGCGTTCATTACGACTTGTGGACCGGGCCCGCGCCCCTGAAGCAGTTCACTAAGAACAGATTTCATTACCAATGGCACTGGATTTGGGACACGGGCAATGGCGACCTGGGGAACCAGGGGATTCATGAAGTCGATTTAGCTCGTTGGGGCTTGGGCGTGACGCTGCCTACGAAGGTGACCGCGATGGGTGGGCATTTCCTTTTCGATGACGACCAGCAGACTCCGAATGTGATCACGGTGGCGTACGAATTCAAGGCACCGGGAGAGCGAGCGAAGTTGATGACGTTCGAAGTGCGCGGCTGGATGACGAACCACGAAGCTGGGATAGGGACGCGCGAATTCGGTGGCGGCGGGGTGCCGGATGCGGGGCTGAAGGCGGTGGCTTCAGCGGATCAAGGGAAGAAGACGCTTGGCCCGGTATCCGGAAAGCCATCGACCATCGGCAATTTGTACTACGGATCGAAAGGCTATTTGGCTATCTCGGACTACAATTCGTATAAATCGTTTCTTGGACCGGCTGAGGAGCCGGGACCGGAAAAGCACGCGGGCGTTAAGAACGAGCATTTCGTGAATTTCATTGAATGTATGCGGAGCCGGAAAGCGGAGGACCTGCACGCGCCCATTCTGGAAGGGCATCTGTCCGCGACTTTGGTGCATTTGGCGAACGCGTCGTATCGGCTCGGTCGGACGATCCACTTCGATCCGGCAACCGAATCGGTGATTAACGATTCGGAAGCGATGGCGATGCTGAAGGGTACTTACCGGGCACCGTATGTGGTGCCGGAGCAGGTGTAGCAGGCTTTTAGGTAGCGTTGCATGGCTACTAAGCCTCGCCCGGAGCGCAGAGCGGGGCGGCAGAGGAAGCGACGCGCAAAACGCGAGGATATCCGTCAGCCGCCGCAGGAGACCGGCGAAGCTAGCACTGAGAAGGCGCAAAGTTCACGTTCGGATCTCTGGATCTACGCGATTCTGTTTCTCGCAACGCTCAGCGTGTATGCGCAGGTGTGGCAGTTCGATTTCGTCAATTTTGACGATCCGGACTACGTTACGGGAAATCCGCACGTGCGCGGCGGCTTCACACTCGCCAACGTGGTATGGGCTTTCACTTCGCACGATGCCGCGAATTGGTTTCCTGTCACTTGGCTTTCGCACATGCTCGATTGCCAATTGTTTGGGCTGCGCAGCGGGTGGCACCATTTAACGAGCGTCGTCATTCATGCGCTCGCTGCCTTGGCGCTGTTTGCGTTTCTCCATCGCGCGACGCATGCTCGCTGGCGTAGCGCGTTTGTGGCGTTCGTGTTTGCTCTGCACCCACTTCACGTGGAGTCCGTGGCTTGGATCGCGGAACGAAAAGACGTTCTCAGCGCGTTGTTTTGGTTTCTGACGCTGTGGGCTTATGTGCGTTACACCGAGCGGCCGGGCTTAGGCGGTTGTGTGTTGACGCTGGTGATGTTTTGCCTGGGCCTAATGGCCAAGCCGATGCTGGTGACTCTGCCGTTCGTGCTGTTGCTATTGGACTTTTGGCCGCTTCGGCGTAAGGTCTTGTGGGAGAAAGTGCCGTTCTTCGCGTTCGCAAGCACTGTTGCTGTTGTGACGTATCTGGTTCAACGCGCGAGCGGCGCTGTTCAGGGCTTCTCGACCTTTCCGATTGGACTGCGAGCCGGGAACGCGCTAGTCAGTTATGTCGTCTACATTGTCAAAACGTTTTGGCCCATCGATCTGGCGGTGTTTTATCCTTATCCGCTGCAGTTAGCTGCCTGGGAGGTCCTAAGTGCCGGTCTCGTGCTTGTTGGTATCTCGGCGCTGGTTGTGCGGTCATTCCGTGATTATCCGTACCTGGCTGTCGGCTGGTTTTGGTACCTTGGCACGCTTCTGCCGGTGATCGGGCTGGTGCAAGTGGGAACGCAGGCGCGCGCGGACCGGTACACGTACATCCCGATGGTGGGCTTGTCGATTATGCCGGCGTGGGGCGCCACGGACATTGCGCGGAGGCGGCAACGAACGAAGACGGCGGTGGTGGCGGTAGCCGTTGCGGGATGCGCTTCCTGCTATGCAGTTACTTCCGTTCAAATTCAGCACTGGCGGAGCAGCGAATCGCTGTTCAGGCATGCGATTGATGTGACTGAAGGGAACTATGTCGCGCAGCACAACCTGGGAGTCGCGTTGTCTGCGATGCCGGGTCGATTGCCTGAGGCGATTACGCATTTAGAGGCGGCGTTGCTCATCGCGCCTGATTCCGCCAGAGCGCATACAGACCTTGGGAACGCGCTCGCGAACACGCCGGGACGCTTGGATGAAGCCGTCGCCGAGTACAGAGCAGCCCTGCGCATCGAGCCCGATTCCGCAATAGCGCACAATGACCTGGGTAACACGCTCACGAAGATTCCGGGACGCATGCCTGAGGCAATCGCGGAATATGAGCAGGCGTTGCGCTGGAAACCGGATTACGCGGAGGCGCATAACAATCTGGGCCGCGCGCTGGTGGGGATGCCGGGCCGCTTGCCCGAAGCGATCTTGGAGTACGAGGCCGCACTGCGGCTTCAGCCCGAGTACTCGGAAGCGCGCACGAACTTGGGGCTGGCGCTATCGAAAGTTCCGGATCGCTTGCCGGACGCGATCTCGGAATACAAGGCTGCGCTGCGGCTTCAACCGGACTCAGCGGAGGCACACGCGAATTTGGGAAGCGCTCTTGAGAAGATACCGGGCCGTTTGCCCGAAGCAATCTTCGAATACCAAGCTGCGCTGCGCATCAAGCCCGGTTCGGCGGAACTCCACTACAATTTGGGGCTTGCCTTGGCGAAGACCGGCAACCGCATGCCGGACGCGATTTCACAATACGAGGTGGCACTGCGGATCAACCCCGACTATGCCGATGCGCACAATAACCTTGGGGTCGCATTGGCACAGGCCCCGGGGCGATTACCTGAAGCTATCGCTCACTTCCAAACAGCACTGCGCATCAGGCCCGATTATGCCGATGCGCAGTACAATTTGGGAGTTGCGTTGTCGTCTCGCTAGAAGGAGAACTTGGCGGCGAGCTGAATGGCGCGGCCACCTCCGGTGCCATTCACGCCAGTGCCGCTGCCGAGCGTGCTCGTAATAGAGCCGAAGGTGGAACTGGTGATCGATTGGTTCGTCGTACTAAAAGCGAATTGCGGCGTGTTGGTCAAGTTGAAGCTGTCGGCGCGCAGCTCAAACTGCCCGCTCTCCTTAAATTTGAAGTCTTTAAAGAGAGAGAGATTGAAAGCGAACAGCCCAGGACCATCGAAGATGTTCCGTCCGGTGTTCCCATAGCGGGCGCCGGTCGGCTGCGCGAAGCTGGAAGCAGTGAACCACGGAACGCCAGCTCCGATTCCACGGGGAAACTGAAGGGGAGCAATCTGGTCGGCCGTCTGACCAATGTTGGCCCCTGGCAAAGCCAAGCTCCCGCCGTTGGCAGTGATGGTGACCGGCGTTCCACTATAGGCACTGATGATACCGGAGACCCGCCAGTTGCCTAGAGCGGTGGCGATCGGGCCCGAATTCATCCAATGCTGCCCTTTGCCAAACGGGAGAGCATAGACGAAGCTCTGGACGTAAGTGTACTTGCGGTCGAAGTCAGTGCGGGCGTAATTGCGCCGGAAGTCGACGTAGAAGTCATACGCGCCGTCGTCACCCGTTTGATAGTCCAGACCTTTGGCCCAGGTAAAGGCGGTAGTGGTGAGCAGGCCGCTGCTGAACTGATGGTTCAGCTTGACTTGCAGCCCGTTATAGCTGGTGGAGAAGCCTTGCCAAAATTCGGTTGAGGAGGCGGTGCGCGGAAACTCCGGCTGGCCCCGCGCGCCGGCTCCGATCACGGTACCTGCGTTGAGGTTGAACTGCCCCGGTATGCGGACTCCGTGGTTGCCCACATACGCCACATCCAGCGTGAACTTCCACGGGAGCGACTGCTGCACGGCGAAATTCCACGATTCGACATAGGGATTTAAATAGTCCTGCGGGATCACAAAGAAGTTTTGATTGGCAAGGCTTCCAGTAACCGGGATAATTCCGTTTGAGGGGACGGTAACAGGCACAGGGGCTGGGAACCCGGCTTGGAAGGTGGTGGGTGTTACTCCATCTGACAGGACAGCCGGTCCGTACCCCACACCGGTTGGATTGTACGCATTGTTGGATCTGACTGGGTAGTTATAGGCGTAAGTGTTGTCAGGGAACGGTGTATAGCTGATGCCGAAACCGGAGCGAATGACGGTAGACTCCGAGAGCCGGTACGCGACGCCCACGCGGGGCGCAAAGTAGCGGTAGCGCGTTTTGATACCGAGGTTGTTGGGGTTACCGCCCACGCCCGCAATAACGAGCGACCTGGTGGCTGGACTGTAATTGGAGAAACCGCCGGGAAACGCGGGAGTGCCTGGCGGATAGAAATCCCAACGCAGACCCAAATCAACGGTCAGCTTAGGTGTCACTTGCCACTTATCGCCGGCGAAGGCGAAGAACCACCAATCCCGGTAAGCGGGGAAATAGGTATTGACGTCGCGTCCCGCCTGGCGGGGGAGATCGAGCAGGAAACTGGCGAGGTCGTTGCCAATGCCTGTGGTTGCGCCCGGAATGGAGGTTTGAAGCGCGCCGAAGCGATAAACGCCGCGAGGACCGAAAACCTGGTCCTGTAATAGGTCATCGCGCACGCGGCGCAGATCGACGCCCCATTTGAAGGTGTGATTGCCTGCGATTTTTGTCCAAGTATTAACAGCATCGA
>JAABUQ010009968.1_pt1 | contig 12621 bp, 11 predicted proteins | sample 5560001 | NCBI WGS metagenome assembly JAABUQ01 (sample SAMN10711888, study PRJNA513371) | rock metagenome | isolation source: Antarctica rocks | place: Antarctica: Victoria Land, Finger Mt nord | collected 2015-12-18 | reverse complement strand
CTTATGCCCGTATTGCCACTTCCTTAGAGGGGATTTTGACGGGGAAAAATGTTGGGACCCCTAATAAAGGAGGCTAGTCGTTTGTCTCATAAAACGACTAGCTGAGAGGTTAAAAAACATCATCTCGAATGTGACTATTCCTCTTCATCGTCTGGCTCCTCACTGCTCTGGTTGCTTCCTTCTGTAAGAAGACCTGGAGGAGATACTTCCAAATCGCGAAACCGCGTTTGCGACCGCTCAAAGTAAAGTACAACCTCACCTACAGGACCATTGCGGTGTTTTGCCACGATGATATCGGCTTGATTGCGTCTATCGGTCTCAGGGTTATAAATCTCATCTCTATAGATGAACATTACCACGTCTGCCGTGTTTTCTATAGCTCCGCTCTCACGAAGGTCAGAGAGTTGGGGTACCTTAGAATGTCGTTGCTCAACAGCTCGCGAAAGTTGAGCAAGAGCTAACACTGGGATATTTAGTTCACGAGCAAGTCCTTTTAATTCAGTTGCAATCTCGTCTACGATCTGCACACGGTCGCTCCGTTTCATCGTCCCATCACCTGCACGCATTAATTGCAGATAATCAACAATGATAAGGTCAAGTTCTCCGTACTCAATCACCCACTGTCTTGCTTTACTTCGCAATTGTAGTGCAGAGATGCCAGCAGTATCGTCAATGAGAATGATTGCATCAGAAAGTGTTCTCATCGCCTCCATGATCCGTTCCCATTCGTCATCCTCGATCCAACCAGTGCGCAAACGCTGCTGATCTACCCCAGCATCCATCGAAACGAGCCGCGTAATCATCTGCTCCTGGCTCATCTCTAAGCTGAAAATGCCGATCCGCTGCTGATGGCGGACTGCCGCATTATGCGCGAGACTCAGTGCCATAGCACTTTTGCCAACACTTGGTCGAGCTGCTAAGACAATAAGATCTGAGGGTTGGAGGCCACCCAGGAGACGATCCAGGTCTGTAAAGCCGGTGGGGACACCTGTCAATGTGCCTCGTCGCTCACTCAGTTGATCAAGGCGTGTCATAAAGGCTTCTAGCCCATCACGAACGAGCGGCGACTTTGTTTGTCCAAGAAGATGAGACTGTCGGACAGAAAAAAGTAATTCCTCCGATTGTTCTAACGCTGTATCAGCGGTACTTTCCTCTGCCTGATATGCTGTCGCGGCAATCTGCCCAGCAGCGTGAATCAACCGCCGGAGGACGCCTGTCCGTTCGACAATCCGCGCGTAGTACTCGACGTTACCACTCGTAGGCACCTGATTGATGAGCGAGGTGACGTAACTTTGCCCTCCGACTGCCTCAAGATGGTGGTTACGTTCCAAGGCATCACAGATAGTAATGAAGTCTGCATCGACGCGCTGTCGATAGAGCGTGAGGATCGTATCGTAGATTAACCGATGTGCGTCGCGGTAGAAATCGTCTGATCTCAAGAAGTCGATGACGCGCACAATAGCCTCTGGGTCGATAATCAGGCTTCCCAGAACGCCACACTCCGCTTCCAAGTTCCACGGTAACATGCGTTGCATCGTCTACATCCCTCCTCGACGTAAATCAATACCTGGAACCTCAAAAAAACGACAGAGGGCATGAAGGCGCGACACACTATCCTCCCCTAACTGCTCTGCCAACTGCTCATCAGTCACATTGCTGGTAAACAGCGTTCGCTGCTGGCGCTCCCAACGAGCATTCAACAAGCGAACAAGTGCTAGACGCCCCTGCGTCTCCTTATAGCCTAGAGAAACCAAATAGCCAAGATTATCAAATAACACCACATCAGTTGCAAGAATGGCAGCGATCATCTGCTCCACCTGGTCGCTCTCCAGAGCAACCATTAGGTCTGGAATATAGAGGGAAACCATCGAGAGCCCACGCGCAATCATGAGTGGCTCCAAACAGCGCAGCAAACCAGATTTGCCTACTCCTGGTACTCCAAACAACGCGATTCCTTGCTTGTACACCGTCTCATCCCAAATCGTCAGGTGCTCAGCATAGTGCTGAACACAGAGCTGCACATTCCTACGTGTGGCAAGGGCTAGCTCCCGCTCGTCTTCTTCCCACTCATCATCTGGAAGGTTCGGCTCGACCGGCCATGTCTCTATCGTCCAGTCTGCCATAACAGTCGGCAGTACGCAGGCCGAACCGAACAAGTAGCGCATATAGCGAAGATGCTCCTGGACTCGCTCACGGTCATACTGCACGCGCCGTCGCTCGAGCAAGTGCCGATATTGCTGCCCCTTCGGACAGTCGCAATACTCTAGTGGCGAGGCAAACCCATTTGGCTCATACCGGAAGAGTACATCACTACCAGACATATCCATCGGAACGCCCTGCCTAGTGCATCCAATGCATTCGCCTTGTTGGTGCTGGCGCAGCAAGCGTTCTTGCAAAGGTGTGCGTTCCTGTTCTTGCAGTGCTGCAATGCTGGCCGCCAAGGCTGCGCTCCGCACTCCTGCAGTATGGGGATGCCTCAAAATATTTCTCGTGCGAAGCTGTTCTTCAAAGAATTGCTGCATACATCTCCTTTATTCTTTCTTTCGCTAATTCAGCTAGCTATTTGTTCTAACAAACAACTAGCTTTTTCCAGATAGCGGTTTTGGACTGCTGAGGTTATGAGTTCCCTTGTTGAGCGTAATCGGGCGTCCTGTAAACTGTACCCCATAAGTACGTTTCTTTTTGTTGGTACTGATGCTCGTGTGTCTTGATGAGCCGTTTACAAACGGCACTCCCACTGGGGATGATGCCAAGGTACGACTCTGAGTTGTTATAAGTGGTGCAGGTGCAGATGATACGTGCATTGGTGATGGAGCAGCAAGCACAATAAGTAACTTAGAATAAGGCAAGGTCCCCCAATTCCTCAGCCACTCTTCAACATCGTCCAGGGTATATCCTTTCAATTGTGCTTGACCACTGAGTGCGCGACACTGACTTGTGAAAAAAGCACCCGGTCGATCTATTGACCAGTGATCACGATGCATAAGAACCATTGTACTCAAGAAGGCTCTTCCAACAACTTCTGGTGCAAAATCATTAAACAGTTTTAAATATTTTTTGAAGACATTTGTATCATGCTCAAGTGTTTTCCCAAGAAACTGAGCCATGCGCTTACGTTTTACGTTAATAGAGATATTATTTATTAAGTAATTAACGTTATACGTAAGGAACTCATCGAGGAGCACTTCCTGAAGTTCAGAGTTCTTCGAGTCTCCCTCTTTGAGCATCATATGTTGGTTCGAGTCTCCCATTTGTCCTTCTTTTTGAGCTTGTTGTACACACTCTTGTACGACCGAGTCTCCCTGTTGCGTGTTTAAGTCACCCTGTGTATGCTGAGCGGCCTGCAAACAGGGAACTTTATCTATATGAGTATCTGTGATTGAGTCTCCCTGTTGCGTGTTTAAGTCTCCTCCCTGCTTAACAGGTAAGCTAGTCGGTGAAGGCGCAGTGGGTATCAAGTCTCCCTCATGATATTTCGAGTCTCCCTCCATCCCTTTGGCTTGCTCGAATAACATGTTATAGTGTGCTCTAGAGTCTCCCTCTTGTTGATCCAAGTCTCCCTCGTGGTCGGGTTCTTTCCCTTGAATTTTTTGTTGAGCAAGGCGCGAAACTTCCATTCCCTTGTTCGAGTCTCCCTCAGTGGAAGATGTGCTTAGCTTTTGACTTGAAGATGCTGCTTGTCGATCACCCAGCAGAGTATTCAGGTCTCCCTGCGCGTGCCCTATCTCGCTGCTCGTGAGTCGGGTGAGCACATCTGCGATTTTCATCTGAAGCCGCTCTCGTTTGAGTGGTTCTAAATGTTCATCATCCAAAATCGCCTTGACTTCTTGGAGGGTCTGTCGCATCTCATATGAATGAGTCTGAGTGGGATCGCCAAAGCGAACGATATAGCGCAGCTTCACCTTGAGAGCCAATTGCCGCTGCTTCTTGCGTTTACCGATTAACTCGTCAAGAGCGGAGAAGTTGGTTAATGGCACATAAGGACCAAGAGGTAGGTGGAGTTTGACCTCTCGGCGGCAGTCATGATAGTGGTGGACCAAGTTCACGGCGCGAAAGACTGCAACATAACGCTTTACCGTGTCGGGACTCCACCCAAGCTGTGCAGCGATATCACACAGACGTTGCAGCGAGAAGACCACTTCATTTTCTTGATTGTCGTTTATTGTGGAGGACTCAAGCAAGAATGAGAAGAGCGTCATACCCTTCTCGCCGCAGAGCTGCTGCACGACCTCTCGCCTGGATACGTCCAGTCGATCCCAGATTCCTCCGCCTGGGTCAAGTCCCTGTTCCTTTTCGTCTACGTTAGACATACTACATGCCTTCTTTCCTTATCACTTTTTCTGCTTATAGAATTGAAGACATACGCTCATAAAGCCTTCGGCTGCTTCTAATCAGCTGGAGACAACAAAATTTGAACTACAGTACCTTGACTATCACGCAAAAGTGGTATACTGTATTCATTGGAATGTATTGGGCGTATGCCTTTGTGCATGCCTCATCCCATGCCTGAAAGTGTGATTCACTTGTACACACACCTTCAGATGGATGAAATGTTGTGTCGCATTCGCGTCGAAAACGTGGATGCATCTCGCCAGTTCTAGGTTCGTTGCTCCGTGGGCTTCTGACGGCACTCTAGGGAGTTGCGATCCTGTACACTGGCTTTCTTTTTGCTTACATGGTTATGTCATGGATCCTCAATTCCTCATAGCTTTCTATGTTATACGAAACCTTCTTCTATGCATCTTTACGAGAAACTCATTCTCGGTTCCATATCCCTTTGGCAGAGATGATACACTTGTATTTCTTTGAATACAATTGCTTCAAATAAAATTGGACCAATATAGCGAATTATTTTCCCTCTTTTCATATTCCATTAGTACCTAATAAACCCGCTTTAGAAGCTATTTTAAGCCTATTCCTATCACAAGAAAATACTGAGAATTGCCGCCAGATAACGCCAAAATTGCCGCCAGATAACGCCGAAATGATAGCTATTTAATCGCTTATTTTGTCTTGGGTGATATCTGTACGCTTAATTTCTTCCGTGATGATAGGTGCTGCACTAATTTGAACATGATAGCTAAGCCATATGTCGAGCCACTTTCGTGGAGGAAGGTCTGCATCTGACTCCTTGTACTCCCAACTTGAAATCTGTTTGTCCTCTTGCAATTGTCCCATTGCCTTCTCAAAACGTTTTTTTGTTTTTTCTGGGTCATTTCGATTGATCGGCAAGCTCAGTTCGTTGATCATTTCTCCGAGAGCTCGGACAATCGTCGTTCCCCCATGTGTTGCATTCATACGCATATGAAAGGTGAAGTAACGAGCAAGTCGTTTTTCCCAGACTTCATGATAAGGGTCATAGCTGAGTGCTTTTTGGAACAGCCATGCTACCTGACGATTTGGGCCTTCCAGGAATGTATCAAGGAACGTGCCTGGTCGATAGAGCCAAGCAACTTCAAGCCCTGCTCCTCGCTCTTCTGAAGAAAGTTCTTGTTGCTGAATAAATTCAGCAATATTGACAATGTAACTTTCCTGTTGCAAAACTCGCTTCTTTGGTCGTCCCCGTTTTCCAGGAGGACGATCCTCTTTTACCCATTGATTGAGTGTGACATGAGTATCCCGTACATGACTCGTACTCGCCGCAATTGCTTCCAAATCGTGTTGGCGATGATCCGCTGGTCGTACTGTTCCATCACTCCCCTGCTGCTTGCGAGGCTGGATTCCCCTGTACGTCAGGATTTGTTCCGCCGTAATCCAAGTATATCCCTCTTCGTCACGAGGTGCTGCCATCCATTGCGCGAGCATCGCAAGAAGGACGTCTCCATCTAAGTCAGAGAAGGAGCGTACTTGTTTCCAAAGCGATTCAACGGTCGTCCCTGTTTTCTCTGCGGGAGAGACCGGACGAAGTTCTACTTGTGCTATGTCTGTCTCTTGCTTATGGACATAGACTGGTCTCTGTTCAACAAAACTCCATCCCTTTGCACCGCTTTGTGCATTGCTGTACGCTCCTAATACCCCTTGTATTGCGAGAGGTGCTGTTACAAAAGCTCCTCCACTATTTGCAATATAGGAAGTTTTCGGGAGCGTCCGTAGAGTAGGACGTGTCATTGCTTCTTGATGAAATTGCCAATACAGCACAGCGAGCTGCTTTGCTGCAAGTTGAGCTTTCTCCCAAAGTGCATGCTTCACCTCATTCTGTTGAGCGCGTCCTTCCTCATCTGGTCCATGTCCTTGAAGTGATGCACGCGATGGAATAAGAGTCGTTCCCTGACGAACGCGTTGCCATGTTTCAGCACCTGTATCTCCTAGCTGATCGAGCGTGTAGAGATGGACGGAACTTCCACTGAGAACAACTGCGTGCGTCCCTATGGTCATATCCTCCGGTTGCTGCGGAGGGGTTGTTACAGGAGCCTGAAAAGCAAGCATAACGGGATACTGGGCTGCGTAGTGCATATCTGTTGTCTGAACGAAGTACCTTGCGGTATCTTCCTGATCTGAATTACATCGCAATGTAGGACTAAGGTGACTACAGACAACGAGAAAGGCATCATCATTGATGGAAGGAACCTCTTCCCACCCTTCTGGTGGTGTACTGCCAAAAAACCAATCAGAGACAATCCAAGTCCAAAAGAGGGACTCAGGAAAGAGGTCCTTAAAGGCTATAGCACGGACACCTAGTGGACCAAATGGTGGATTAGAAAATTCTAACATCTGTTTTCCCTCGTACTAGTACGTTACGACATGAGTAACACTTTTCAAAAGAGTGTCTCTTGAGTATCTAATGGTTTGTTCTGAATGCGCTTCTTCGCTTTCCTTCTTCGCTCTTCCACGAGCTTTTTAATCGACGGTGCAGGCAGGATGTCCTCCGGTTTTTCGCCAGACATAGCAATCATGGCATCTCGTACCTGCTTTCCATTGGTGTAGTGTTCCGCAATAGCCCCCTCTTCATCTTGGATTGCTTTAGTACGTAAGTTATAATCTGTTTGTGTGATACGTAAAAGGTTACCCGCTAGCTCATGAGGTGGCATAGTATTGTAGAGTTCTCCAGAAGGGATGTGTCTTTTTACTTCGAGTTCCGCGGTGGTTAATGTATATTGACCAAGAATACCAGCATCCTCAAAGATACCGAAATGAGGAGACTGAACGCCAGAGAGGGCTGCGGCTTCAAAGAGTGCTTTGTTTCCTTCTGAAACCTTCTCACATAGTGCGAGCCGCTGCTCTTGGTGTATCCTCAGTTTATGCATCTCATTTTCTGCAGTAGAGACGAGGAAGTACGCTTGTGCAGCCGCGATCTCAGGTTTTCTGACATCGCCGTTCATAGCAATGAGCCAGCAACCGTATTTGCTGAGATGCCAATCTTTTGCCTCTCTTTGAGCATTGTTGCCTATATCGCTCATTTTTACAGTAGCGACAAAATGCTGTTCGACGGCGTTACCATTTGTTCGACAGGAGTCAATTGCCCGTTTAATGGCATCTTCAAAACGCTGCCATTTCTTGTAGCCTAATAAGGGAGCTAAGTCTCTTGCCGACCAATAAGGCTCGTCGTATAGATTCAATAGTGCTATTCCCTCGAAGTTTGGTGATGGATGAGGCATAATGTCTTTCCTCCCTTTCTCAGCTGATTAGTATCTCAATGTATTGAGGGTGTTACCGATAGTGAAACCGCGACATGTGAGTTGCTCTATCACAAAGAAGTCAAGCAAACACGCATTTATAAGAGAACACTAGTGGGGGTGTACTTTTCACAAAATCGGGAACTGAGCAAATACATACTCCTTTGGCTTCTGGACTTGTTTGGAACAAGTTACCGACCCCGGTAACTTGTTCCTTCTCTTTCTGTTCAGCAAGGCACGTTCTGTGAATTTTAATCATTGCTTCTGCTCCAACACCAGGATCAGTGCCCCAATATGAGTAGATGATCCTACGGGAACTGCAATATGCTTCACCAAATATGGTTTCTCTTGAGGAGGAGCAGGAATATCAAAAAGGCCAATGGCGCAATCGATAGAGACAAGGAGTTCATTCTTATGGACGATGTCACCTTCCGAAACGTACCACTTCTCTATAGTAAACCAGTCTTTCTCGCCAAGCGTTGGATAAAACTTCGGCACGTAGAGTTTTGTAGTAGAGCCTGATACTTCTAAAGCATCCTTTGCCGATTGCTTAAAAAAAGCTCGCCATTTTTCCTCATCCTTTTCTGACTCGTCCAATGTAACACTCACCCAGCTTCCCCAATGAAATGCGACCGGACCAGGAACTTGCTCAAATCCTAAGCTTTGTAGAGTAGCTTCTGGTTGTCCAACAAGCTCAGGGTTACCCTTTCTTCTCAAGCCAAACATTGTCGCCACATATTGCTTTACGACGACCCCGTTTTCTACAAGGACACTCTGGCGATCACTGCCAACAGGACGCGCGTAACAAGTTATCACGGTTTCTTCTCCTATTAGTTAGCCTCAAAGTGCTGAGAAGCTTCTTGATGAGTATTCTAAATTATTGTTTTGGCGGATAGACGTTCATATTCATGAACACATTTTACTACGTACAATAAAAGAGTTTTCCAAATATTCTGTACAGCCACCTATTTGTCTAATCAAACAGCTAGCTTTATTACTACTATCCTATTTTAACGGACTAATGTTCTTTCCAATCCTACATTGAGCCTTCATATATACTTCTCCAATATACCCCTCCAACGTCTATTCTGTCTCTAGTCCCTTAATTGAAGCCTCTTAAGGGTAGCGTACAAGAGTAGTGGTATTAGAAAGGTACAAAGGATGACGAGGAAGACCTTCCTTAGTTGTTCCTAAGCAGTAGACCTCTTGGCTGTTAAAAAGTTTGAGAACAGCTCTATCTCGATAACACAGCGTACCGTGTACTCCCTATCCGCAGATAAGGAGAGTAGCTCGTGCCGCTGCCTCTCGAATGTAGAGATCGTTACAGGGACCAATAGGATCAGCGGCTTGACGAAGATGGATTGGATTTGTTGCTCTTAACGCGAATAAATTGACAATCTCCAGAGAGCCATATGACCAAGATCGTGCAAAGTGAATGCAGCGTCGAAGTGTTGCATCATCCTGGATCGCGTTCGCTGTTGAGGGATTAAGGAGTACAAAGAGTACTCGTGGTTTATGTTCATCCCAGATACGCCACAAGGTATAGCGATAGCAGCCAATGATGATTGCGCCCGTAGTAATGTCTGTTCCAAAAAGAGATGTTTGATGCATTATTTCTGCTCTCTTTAGTTGATTAATTTGTGGTCTTCCTAGCTAGCTTATATCACGGTTGTTTGTCTCATGATCTGCTTTGTATTCAAAGGGTGGAAACCGTTGTGGATACAGTGCATGTAACGAAGCCTCAATATATCCAGCCCCCCATGTTTGGCCCTCCAGAAAGGCATAAAGCCTCACTCGTCGAGGAGTTATAGCCTTTCCATCTCGCTGTATTGCCTCACAATGCACTTTGATCTCCCGGAGACACCATTCGCTCACAGAGAGTTGCCCTTGCTCCTGTATACTCGTTTCATCTTTGTCTATGTTTTGTTTACTCACCAGTTTACATTTCTACTCACTGAGAGAGCAGAAGCTATGAATTTTTTAGCTCCTGCTCTCTTTGACTGATTAACTCTTTGCGCGAGGTTTGTAGATGTTGAGGCCAATCTTGACTTCTTCCCGACCAGGCACACCAACATTGCCTTCTGTGGTGGCAATCGTAATGGATTTGCCGCTGCTCGATGGACCGAAGTTCTGGTCCAAATCAATTTCGATAGTAAGCTTGTTGCCTTCTACATTCAACTTGACGTTTTTCACTAGTTCCTCCTTATACATTAAACTAGTGCTAGGGCCTCTTGAGTGAGGACCTCAGCAGGGTTATACTTGCTAGATGAGGACAACCAGGGAAAGGCTACTTCCTCCTCACGGCGCGACCGATAAAAGAAGAGCGCTCTTCCCTGGCCTGTTCCTGGACCAGATTGATCATGAGAGGGTCGTGCTTCGAGCACCTGAGTATAAGGACACAAGGGTCCAGGATATCCTTCGTTTGAGAAAGGAGAAATACCATGTGGTATGCTGGACTGGACTGGGCGGACTCTCACCATGATGTGGTGGTGATTGATGATGCAGGTCGCCAAGTCGCCTCGCGCCGAGTAGCCCATAGTGCCGAAGGGCTGGCCGAACTGACTGCGTTTTTGCGTCAGATCGCCCCACTGGATCAGATTGCGTGCATCGTCGAAACTAATCAAGGTCTGCTCATTTCGACGTTGCTGGAAGCAGGATGTACACTCTATCCCGTGAATCCCAAGACGATTGATCGCCGCCGCAACGCTTCTGGTGCCAAGACGGACTTGATTGATGCCTACCTCTTGGCAAAAACAGGGCGCAGCGATCTGCCCGATCTGAGGAAATTGACTCCTGATAGTGCGAGTATCCAGGAACTGAAAGCTCTGACGCGCGATCAAGAGAGCTTGGTACAGAGTCAAACGCGGGTGGTCAATCAGCTGACTGCCTGCCTGAAAGCTTACTATCCGGTCGCACTGCAGTTGTTTAGTAAATTGCAGCAACGCTCTACCCTGCTCTTCTTGCAGACCTATCCAACCCTTGAGGGAGCGCGGCAGGCTTCGGTCGAGGAAATTACGAGAGTCCTCAAAGAAGCTGGACACCCGACGGCAAGCAAAGTCGCTCCAAAGATTTGCTCCGTGCTGCATCAGCCACAGTTGCATGCCGATGGGATTACCACGCGCACCAAGTCGCGACTGATGCTGGCTCTGGTAGCCCAACTCTTGCCTCTGATTGAGCAGATCGCGGCCTATGACAAGGAGATTACCGACCTTTTTTTGACGCATGAGGACAACGAAGTCTTCAGCAGCTTGCCGGGTGCGGGCAAGCGTCTTGCGCCTCGAATGCTGGCAGAATGGGGTGATGATCGTACCCGCTACACTGCAAGTACGAGTGTGCAAGCCCTGGCGGGAACGGCTCCTGTGGCATTTCAAAGTGGCAATTATGCCAAGGCTCACAAACGTTACGCCTGCTTGAAACCAATGCGCAACGTCTTGCATCAATTCGCCTGGCAATCCACCAGGCAAGAAGCCTGGGCGTTGGCCTATTACAAGCGAAAAAGAGGGGAAGGCAAGAGTCACAGTATGGCGGTCCGAGCTCTGGCGAATGTGTGGGTGCGGATCATCTATGCCATGTGGCATGAGCGCAAAAGCTATGAGACAACGACCTTTGAGCAGGCACAACATCGGCATGCATCCAGAGCCGCCTAAAAACTTCTGAACACGCTGACTCCTTTCAAACGGAGCAAAAAAACAGACGTTTTTTTGGGTTTCAACGAGGCATGCCCATTTGAGACCACGCACGCGAGAAGCTGTCAAGGGAAGCGAAGCGGCTTGACAGCGACGAGCAGCGTGGTACACTTGCTCATGCCTGGTTAAAATCATTTCTTCTCCTCATTTCTTCTCTTGTTACAAACTGGTCATCATCGGACTTGACAATAGAGGGTCTTCTTTGCATTAGTATTTGTGTTGCTGATGTGTAGTAAAATTTGTTGTATAGATTGCCTATAATACATTCTTCCACTTTGTAAAGAGGAGAATGGAAGAGATAACGAGTTAGGTAAGCAGGTTAAGGTGCTAATTAAGAACTTTTAGCTTCAAGAGCACCAGACCCATCACTCACAAGAAAGCTAACAAATAGAACAGAGACAGCTATCGTGCGAATTCTCTACATCTGCTCCGATTTTTGCTTTGCACCTCGCCAAGTTAATACAAGGAGAGGTGCAAGAATTTTTAACGCGTACACCTAGGGTTGCTTGAGATTACTCTGTATAATCGTCCTCTTCCTCATCGTCAGGACCTCTAAATTTCATATAAATTACCTCCTTAAAGTAAAGTTGAATTATATGCCTATCCCCTCGGAGTAGGAATAGGTCAGTTTTATTGAAACTGAGAGGAGTATAGCATGTGGTTGTCGCAAATTAATAGGAGTTACTTCCCAATAGAGTTCCCAATAAAGGTCCTAATAAGGAAATCTCAGTGTAATCTACTCTTTATTTCTCTATCATCTGTAGGGAATGGTATGTTATGCTACTCGTGAGTACTCATAAAAAAATCTCTCCATTGGATGAGACTATGACTAATAAGAAAGGTTATCGATATGGCAATGCTCCATCCATCGTCTGTATCCTTCGATGGCCTCTCACCGCAGCTAGAAGATGAGCTGTTGCGCTTTCCTGCTTCCTCTTTTGGGAAGTTTCTGGTGCAAGCGCGTGAGGAGGCTGGTGTCACACAGAAAGAATTTATTGAAGCTGTCAACGAAATCGTTACACAGAAAAATCCATCCCTGCCCAAAGATAGAAAGATTCCTGCCTTCACTTTCCATGTCTACGGCAACCTAGAGCGCGATGACCGTTATCCTCTCTTTGAAGAGTTTGAGCCGCTCTACCAGACCCTTTCTTTATTGCTACCGGACTCATTCTCGTCTCAGGAACGAGAACGTTATTATACCGTTGCTAAAATATGATACTATCCTGAGCAATATGGAGCTATCCACACAATCGAAGGAAAACAGCTTTGGGCTGTGACGATTGGAGAAAAGCGGAACCATACCAACCAGGATAGTAACACAT
>JAABUQ010009967.1_pt1 | contig 12625 bp, 9 predicted proteins | sample 5560001 | NCBI WGS metagenome assembly JAABUQ01 (sample SAMN10711888, study PRJNA513371) | rock metagenome | isolation source: Antarctica rocks | place: Antarctica: Victoria Land, Finger Mt nord | collected 2015-12-18 | reverse complement strand
TGATGATTCCCGTCATCAAAGGGTGGTGCACGGAAACTTCGATCGACGTCGCGTCGATGGCGCTGCAAGTTTTTGGCGGCATGGGTTACATCGAAGAAACGGGCATCGCGCAACAGTATCGCGACGTACGGATTATGGCGATTTATGAAGGCACGACCAGTATTCAAGCTCTTGATTTGGTCGGGCGCAAGCTGATTCGCGACAGCGGCGCAGTTGCCGCGGGCGTAATCGCTGCGATGAGAAAGACCGCACGTGAACTCGACGGCAACGACGCGGACTGTGTTGCTATTCGGACCACGTTGACAGAAGGGATTGACGTACTCGCGGAAGCTTCGGAATGGATTCGCAATATCGCGCAGGATGATTTACGTAAAGCCTTCGCGTGTTCGGTCCCTTATCTGCGCTTGTGGGGCGTTGTAGCGGGCGGATGGCAAATGGCGCGTGCCGCACACATTGCACGGCAGAAGATCGCAGAACCTGCGGGCGACGTCGATTTCTATAAGGCAAAACTTACCACGGCGCGTTTTTACGCCGACCACGTGCTCAGTCAAGCGCCGTGGCTGCGGCATCAAATCACCAGCGGAGCGGCTGGCGTCATGGCGCTTTCCGAAGATCAATATTTACTCGATCGCAAATCGACGGTTATGGCCTAGCCATGAGTCCTGTGTTGAGTGCTTTCCGGTTCATCTGACAGTCATCTGCGAGACATACTATGGAGCGCATAAGGAGACTACAGTGAAAACTACAACAGCAATTAGCGCGCTTGCGCTTCTATTGACCGTCAGTCCGCTGGCCTCTGCGCAGGGTTTGTACCCTGGGATGCGCTTAGCGCATGAAGCGAAAGTGACGCTTCTCCAAGCCAAGGCCATAGCGCTTCGCACGGTGCCGGGTAAGATCGTGAGTCAGGAACTCGAACGCGAGCGCGGCGGAAGCGGTTTGCGGTATACTTTTGACATCAAAGCGGGTCTGCAGACCCGAGAAGTTGGAGTCGATGCGAAAAGCGGCCGTGTCTTGGAAAACGTCGTGGAAGGCAAGAATCGCGATTAAACGCTCGAGTCCGAAAAACTCCTAGGGGCCTTACACACTGAAATTAGCGAGCTTCGGGCTGCGGTATGAAAAAACGATCATATTCGCAGCCTTGGTTTTGACGGTATTAGGCGTTTACGCCTACACCGTCGTGCCGGCCAGTATCTTTCCGAATATGTCGTTCGCGCGCATCGACGTCGTTGCAAACGTTGGCGATTTGCCGCCGGACCAGGTACGCATCGCGGTGGCCCTGCCGCTGGAACGTGAATTCCAGGGACTACCCAGAGTGCTCCGCGTTCGTACCACGTCGACACAAGGGAGCGCCGAATTCGTCGTCGAGTACGACCCAAAGAGTGACGTTCAAGTTGACCTTCAGCACGTTAACGAAGCAATAGCCCAAACGCGGGCGGTTTTACCCTCCGGTACCAGTGTTGTTGCAAACGTCATCAATCCCAACAGTGAACCGATCGTATCGTACGCGCTTACGTCCAATTCGCTTTCGCAAACGCTCCTGCGTGAGTTAGCGGAGCAAACGATAGTTCCGCAGTTCTATGGGATTCCGGGTCTTTCGCGGATGCTCGTTGTTGGAGGTGCTCAACGGGAATACCACGTCACCTTAAATCCTAGCGCGCTGGCAGTTCACGGGCTCTCGGTCGCTGACGTCAGCAAAGCCATCGCCGATGCGAACACCGTTTCTTCCATAGGTCTTTCCGAGCGATATTATCAGCGCAACGTCTTATTTTTGGATGCAAACATCCGCAGCGCCGAAGCGTTGCGACGCGTCACGGTGACCAACGCACAGAAAAACATCGTCTCCCTGGGTTCCTTAGGAACGGTAGACGTCGGCGTCGCTCCTCAAACGGATCAGGTGAGCTTCGGCGCCCGGCACAGCGTTATCCTCAATGCGTACGGCTTGCCGGGTGCGGATGCCGTCAAGGTGGCGGACGCGATAAAGAAACAGTTCGCAAAAATTGAGCGCGCTTTGCCCGCCGGAATAACGTTGAACAACTATTGGGATCAAACGGACCTGGTGGTTGAATCGCAGCGCTCGCTTCGCGACGCCATCTTATTGGGAGCCCTGCTCGCTATACTGGTTATTTACGCATTCCTGCGTAATCTTCGTATGACTTTGATTGCGGCAATTGTCATCCCGATTGCGATGGCAATCGCGATATTCGTACTGCAGCGCACTGGTGAGACGCTGAATCTCATGAGCGTTGGCGGACTGGCCGTCGCGGTGGGTTTGATCATCGACGACGCAATCGTCGTCATTGAAAACATAGCGCGCAACTTTCGAGAGAGTCCCGGGATGCCGAAACGGGACGTCATCACGCTTTCCATGAGCCAGCTCGGCGCGCCGATGACCGCCTCGACGCTGACGACCGTGGTAGTGTTTCTGCCGCTGACCCTGCTTTCCGGGGTAAGTGGTTTCTTTTTCCGCGCACTAGCTCTCACGCTGGCATCGGCGCTCATCGTCTCGCTGGCGTTGGCCCTTTTTATCGCGCCGATATTGGCCGATCTATTCATTCGCCGCTCTGAGGATGCACGAGAGAAGGTGGGCTTCATCGGCAAGGTGCTGGACCGTTACGAGCCGCTGTTGCGCTGGACGCTTTCGCATCGTCGCGCAGTCTACATCACGTCAGCCGGCATACTGGTGCTGACGGTCGCTTTGCTCATGAGGCTTCCCAACGACTTTCTTCCCAAGCTCGACGAAGGGCAATTCGAGCTCAGCTATCGCATGCCCGTCGGGACGACGTTAGCTGCCAGCGATGCCGCCGCCACCGCCGTAGAACGTATCGTATTGAGCGATCCTGCCGTTGCGGCTGAAGGACGGCTGACCGGTATCGACAGCAATGGTTTTTCGCCCATGCCGCAGAGCCGCGGTCTGATCCGGGTCAAACTGAAGAGCCGCTCGCAGCGTGACGGCTATGAGGTTGTAACCGACAGGCTGCGCGACAAGATCGGCGATGCGGTTCCTGCCGCGCAACTTGATTTTCATCAAATTCTCGAAGACATGATCAACGATCTTTCCGGCGCTCCCGCACCGGTTGAAGTGCTGGTGCGCGGACCCGAGCAAACGACCTTGATCCGCCTTGCCGGTAGCATCGCCAAGCACATCGGAAAGGTTACGGGCGTTGCCGATACGTCTTCGGGAGTCGTTTATGATGATCCGACCATTCGAATTACGCCGAACGTGCCGCAGCTTTCAGCGCTTGGAATGACGTCAGGCGATTTTGGAGCTGCGGTGACTGCGGCGGCGCAAGGTTCCATTGCCACGAGTTTGCTGTCCGCAGTCAATTTGATCCCTGTCCGGGTTGTGCTTGCCGGCGTTGCTTCAACCCTAAACCAAAGCGCCGTTGCGACGGCTTCGGGGACCGTCGCTCTTGCCAATGTTGCGCGGCTTACTCCGGGACATCTTTCCACGGACATCACGGAAGAAAACGGTCAGCGAATCATTCGAGTCACCGCAAACATTAGCGGGGCAAACTTGTCGACCGTGGTTTCAGGAATTCGGTCGGCGCTGCGAGAGGTGCCGCTGCCACCCGGCTATGCCGTCTCTATCGGTGGACAATACGGCGCGCAACAACAGTCCTTCCGCGAGTTCGCGAGCGTCATCGCAATAGCGGTCGTTTTGGTATTTGCGGTAATGTTGGCAACCTTCAGCTCTTTTCGTTTACCGCTCGTCATCCTCACCGCCATACCGCTGGCGCTGATTGGGGTGGCTCTTGCCCTGTTCGTGACTCGCACGGCGTTCAACGTTTCCTCATTTATGGGGCTGCTGTTGCTCGTCGGCATCGTTGTGAAAAATGGGATTCTCCTCATCGACGTTGCGAACGCCCGCCGCAAGGCCGGCGAAACGGTCGAAAACGCACTCGTCATCGCCGGGCGCACGCGCCTTCGGCCTATCGTTATGACAACGTTTGCCGCCATCGGGGGACTACTTCCGCTGGCCGTTGGCTTTGGATCGGGCGCCGAGATGGAGCGCCCCCTCGCCATCGCAGTAATCGGCGGGCTTTCGACCGCAACGGCGTTTACGCTGATCGTCATACCGGTGCTGTACGCAGGGTTTGCGGGACGCGAGGCACGTCTCGCCCAAACGGGAGTGTGATGCGGCTTCTTATCCTCACCTGCGTCATGCTTTGTCTTCCGACTGCGGTGCGCGCCCAAAGCATTCCCTACAATGACGTGTATGCTGCTTTGCCCCTCGATACTGCGCGCCAGCGAGCAGTAGTCAACTCACCGGACGTCGCGGCAGCAACTGCACGCGTGCGCCAAAATCAGGCGGCGCTCGCGGCAGCCCGGGCAGCCTTTGGGCCTGCTATAACGTCGAGTTATACTGAGGCGCCGCAGGGTGGGTCGACTGGAACCATCGCGCAGCGCCTCACGACCGTGGGCGCTCAGACCACGCTGGGCGAACTTATTACACGCTCCCCGGCGATAAGTCAGGCGCAATCAAACGTTCTGGCGGCAGAACTCGACTTGCAAACGGCTGCGCGCAACGAGCAGATCAAAGTGATCGGGCTCTACTACGACGGGTTGCGCGCATCAGCAACGCTGCGCGCGCGTGAAAGTGCATTGCGCGCGGTAGAAGAAGATCGCTCCGCTGCCCAAAAGCGGTTCTCTGCGGGAGATGCACCGCGTTTAGACGTCGTTCGCGCCCAGGTGGCGTCCGCGCGCGCGACCGCCGATCTCGAAAATTCGCGCGCCGCTTCGGAAAATGCAACGGAAGCGCTCGCGGTGGAAGCGGGGATTGAGGCCGGATCGCTGGCAAACATCGTTCCGCAAAATCAAATCGTGGTTGAGACCATCGCCGAAGACCCCGCGCGTGCGAGGCAGATTGCGCTCGTCAATCGTCCGGAGATAGCGGCAGCCGAATCGAACGTTCGCGCGCAGCAGTCCGCGATTCGCATAGCGCAGCGCGCCGTGGTGCCTGCGTTGACGTTGATCGCAGGATATACAAAAGGCGTCGACTCGGGAGTGCACGTCGCGGGGCCTAACGTTTCCGCGCAATTCGCCTTGCCGATTGCCGGTGCGGCGCGAGCCCGAATTGCAGGAGAGCAGGCACGGCTGGACGAGGCGCAGGCGAGGCTTGCTGCCGAGCAGCGGCGAGTGTCGCTAGAAGTTTCCGCCGCAGTCCGGACATTTCTCGCCTCGGGAAGAGCACGCAGTGCAGCGACGCGTGCTCGAGAGCAGGCACAAGCGCAGTTAACTGCCGCCACGGTCGGATACCGCAATGGCGCAACTTCCAGCCTTGAAGTCACCGCCGCACGCCAAACGTACACCCAGGCGATTTTGGATGAGCTTTCGGCGATTTATGCGGTGGCGCAGGCTCGGGCGACATTGCGCCTGCAGATCGGACCGTGATGCGAAATCGCCGCCTTCTTTTCGGGATTATAGCGCTGTGCATTGTCGCTATTGCGGTAGTAATCTTGCGCAGCCGTCAACAGCCCGGTAGCGCCCAAAGTAACGCGGCGCCTGCGGTCTCACTAGCTACGGTACGATACGGGACGTTCGATGCGAAAATTACCGCGACCGGTCATGTAGGTGCGCCGGCTGGAACCCAGGCTAAAGTTGCCTTTCCACTTCCCGGTATCATCAGTTCCATCGAGGTGAGAGTCGGCGAGCGTGTGTCTGCGGGACAAGCCTTGGCGCGTTTGGATACCGGCGGGCTGTCAATTACCGCCGCGCAAGCGCAAGCTGAGGCCAATTCTGCGGCTGCGAGCTACGGGGGTGGTGCAGTACCAAGTGCTGCCCTGCGAAGTGCGCAAGCGAAAGTCGCCGTTGCGCAGAGCAGGCTCGCGGCGCTTCAGCGCGGAGGCGCCGCAGCGCAGAGTGACCGCATTGCCGCGCAGAGTGCGGTGCGCCAAGCGCAGATTAAAGTAGATGCCGACAGGCGCCTGGTGGAACGCGCGCAAACGCTGTTTACTGCCGGAGTTACCGCGCGCAAGGATGTTGACGCAGCCCGCACGCAACTCGCGTCGGACATCGCGGATTTGCAAACGCAAAATGCCAAGCTTCAGGCCGCTGGTACGGGCGTGTCGGCGGCGGTAACGCAAGCTCAAGCCGACTACGCCCAAGCGGTCAGCGACCTGCGCACGGCTCAAAGTCAGCAGACCGTCCTCGGGCAACAAGCAGTGGGCGCCGGTCAGCGCGCCGCTGCGGCGCGGCGCGATTTGAACAATGGGACGCTCTACGCTCCGGTGGACGGCGTGATCAATGCGATCTACAAACACCGGGGAGAAGCCGTCGATACGACGACGCCGGTCATTGCCATCGGTCCGCCGGCTCAGGCACTAGTCACTTTGGATGTTCCGGCCAACGACGCGCGCCGCGTGCATGTGGGCGATGCAGTTTCGATGGGAGTGGGCAATACGCGGCAGCGAATGGCGGGGCGCGTAACGGCAGTCGTGCCGGCGGTCGACCCAACCACGCAAAGCGCTACCGTCGTGGTAAGCGGCGCTCCTTCGGGGGCCTTGGCAGGCGACGCCGTTGAGGCTACGATTGTTGTGGCACACGACCGAGGAAAACTCATCCCCCAAAGCGCTATCGTTCAGGACCCGCAAAGCGGAAAAACCGTCGTTTTCGTGCAGAGCCGCAAGCCGGCCGGCGACGTTTTTGCACAGCGCGAAATCCAAGTCGTTCAATCTGACGGTACGGTCGCCGAGGTCTCCGGGCGATTGAATCCTGGCGAACGGGTCGCCGCGCAGGGCGCTTTCCAGCTACTCGCACCGGCTGCCGGCGGAGGTTAAGGCAAGCCGGGTCAGGTTTCCCGGCCGTGGTATACTACAACGTCATGTCCACCGTTAGTCCCTTGCGCATTGGATCGCATTCCATCTGGCCGCCCTTAGTACTGGCGCCCATGTCCGGGGTAACCAACCGCACCATGCGCGCCCTGTACAAGCCCTTCGGCCTGGGATTGACCGTTACGGAATTCGTCTCGTCCAATGCCTTGCGTTATGGTGCAAAGCGCACCATGGAGATGATCGATCAACACGGCATCGAGAAGCCGGTCTCCACGCAGTTGTGGGGCGACGATCCGCAGGTCATGGCGCGAGCTGCAACGGTCGTGCGCGAGTGCGGTGCCGACATCGTTGATATCAATTTCGGATGTCCAGCGCCGAAGGTCACGAAGACGCAAGGCGGCAGCGCATGTCTAAAAGACGTCGTACGCTGCCAGGAAATCATGCGCGCTGTGGTGGCTGCTGTAGATTGTCCGGTTACCATGAAAATGCGTTTAGGGTGGAACGATAATGACTTGGTGTACATCGATGTGGCCAAACGAGCGGAAGCGGTCGGCGTTTGTGCCGTCACTTTACATGCGCGCACCGCAAAACAGTTTTACAGGGGCAGCGCCAACTGGGAGCATATCGCCAGCCTCAAGCGTGCCGTAGCGATTCCGGTTATCGGGAACGGTGACTTGGACGATGAGGCACTTGCCATGCAACGCATGCAGGAAAGCGGCGTGGATGCGATTATGTTGGGGCGCGCTACGCTGGGCAATCCATGGCTCATCTCTGCAATTCGCGATCTGATGGAAGGCCGCCCCGCGCAACCCCGCCCCACGGCAGGCCAGCGGCTACGGTATGCGATGCATCACTACACAACCATGGTGGACGAGTTAGGCGAAGCGCGCGCCGTTCCTCAGATGCGCAAACACCTCGCACTGTATTTCAAAGGCCTTCCAAAGGCCGCCGTCTTGCGCGACCGCATCATGCATCTCGATCGCGCCGCAGACGTACTATCGGTGATCGAAGCGACGATCGAGACGGTCGAACGAGAACCGGCAGCCGCTTGAAACAACTCGATCCGCTGCTCGGTGCCGGCTCGGCGCAAGAGTTGTACGCGGAAACCTATGAAAACTATAAGACCTATGTGAATCCGCCGCTGGCGCGGGTCATGAAGGTGTCGGAAAGCCCCGTTGAAGTACGCGCGGAAGGCGTGAAAATCTTTGACCATTGCGGAAAAGCGTATTTGGATTTCGCCGGAGGGTACGGAGTTTTCACGCTCGGGCACCGCCATCCAAAAGTAATCGCCGCAGTGCTCGAGCAGTTGCAACTCATGGCGCTTTCGGGGAAAACGATGTTCAATCCGCTGCTCGGGCGGGCGTCTAAAAAGCTCGCTGAAATTGCGCCCGGAGATTTGCAAATATCGTTTTTTGCAAACAGCGGCGCCGAAGCCGTTGAGGGCGCGATCAAGCTGGCGAGAGCAGCTACGAAGCGGCACAAGATTGTCTCCACCAACAATGCCTTCCACGGAAAAACGTTGGGTGCGCTGAGCGCAAGCGGCCGGGATTACTTCCGCAGCATCTACCAGCCGCTTCTACCCGAAGTGGTGCACGTTCCGTACGGCGATGCGCACTCACTCGACGCAGCGCTTGCAGATGCGGCGGCTTTTATCGTCGAGCCAGTACAGGGGGAAGGCGGCGTGATGGTTCCCCCCTTCGGATATCTGCGCGCCGTCCGTGCGGCGTGCGACCGGCACGGCGCGTTGTTCATCGCCGATGAGGTCCAGACGGGACTTGGGCGTTGCGGCCTGATGTTTGCCTGCAATCGCGAGGACGTGGTTCCCGACGTTATGGCGCTCGCCAAGGGTTTATCGGGTGGAGTCATTCCCGTGGGCGCCTACATTGCGCGCCCGTCGGTTTGGAACGCTGCCTATGGGAAAGCTCCACTCATGCACACTTCGACGTTTGGTGGCAATGAATTGGCCTGCGTTGCCGCCCTTACGGCTATGGAAGTGCTGGAATCGGAGAATCTTGTTGAGAACGCAAAAGTTCGCGGCGAACAACTGTTGCACCGTGCTCGGGAATTAGCCGAGCGCTTTCCTGAAGTTGTCGCCGAGGTGCGCGGGCTGGGGTTGTTGGTAGGCGTGGAGCTGCGCAACGAAGGCTATGCTGGTGCCATCATACCGGAGGTTCTCAAGCGCGGCGTGACCGTCGCGTGGACGTTGAACATGCAGCGCGTAATTCGGCTAGAGCCGCCGCTGCTGGTTAGCGAACAGGAAGTGGATATAGCGCTGGACGCGCTACATGAAGGCGTACAAAGTGCGCGAGAGAAGCTCGGCGTCTTGAGCGCCTCGTAGATGCCTTATGTCGAAACCACGATCGTCATCGCTGCATCGCCTCGAGCGGTGTACGAAATTGCCAAGGAACAGGAGCGCTTTCCACAATTCATGCCCGACGTTGAATCCGTGACGGTCCTCGAGCGTTTCCCGGACCGCGTGATCACGCATTGGAAAACCTTGGTAGAGGAAGCGCCGATCGAGTGGACCGAGGAAGATCGCTTCGACGACGAAAAGCCGCAAATCGATTACAAGCTTCTGGAAGGTGATTTGGATAGGTTCGAGGGTGCGTGGACTTTCGTCGAACGCGACGGCGTGACGCACGTGAAGCTGGGCGTCGATTATGACTTCGGCGTACCCACCCTTGCCGAACTCATCGGTCCAACGCTGCAGCGCAAAGTGCAAGAAAATAGTGAGATGATGCTGGCCGCGCTCAAAGTCGAAGCGGAAAAACCCGCGTGACGAAGTTTTGCTTCGTGATTCATCCGACTTCGATGGATGACATCGTACGCTACGAACCCGGGGCGGCGGGCAAAGGTATGCCGCTCATTCGCAAAATCTTTGAATGGATGCCGCCGTACAACGCCGTGCACGTCACCGGCGTCACCGCGCCTGATGGCCGGCAGACCGAAGGGTGGTTTGTTGCCGCACCGTTATTGCCCGAACAGATGCTTGAGTTTCCGCGGGAGAAAGTTTACGAACGCATCCTGCGTGCCATCGAGATTGGCAAAGAGCTCGGCGCGCAGGTTGCCGGTTTGGGCGCATTTACCGGCGTAGTTGGGGATGGCGGAATAACGGTCGCCGAGCGTTCACCGCTGCCGGTGACCACGGGCAACTCTCTCACCATCGCAGCAGGCATTCAAAGTTTGTTTCGCGGGGCGCAAGAGATGGATATCGATCCCAGCGGAGCAACCGCCGTAGTCATCGGGGCAACGGGTTCGATTGGCTCCGCATGTGCGCGTTTGATTGCTCCGCGGGTAAACCATCTGGTACTGGTCGCGCGCAATATGACCCGCCTAAAGAAATCTCATGACGCCATCAAAGATGAGCTGCCCTGCACCTCTTCGATCACGACCGACGTTCCGGAGGCGGTCTCGCAGGGGCAGTTAATCCTTACCGCGACTTCGTCGACGCAAGATATCGTCGAACCGGAAGATTTGCAAACCGGAGTCGTGGTTTGCGAACTTTCGCTGCCGCACGACGTGAGCCGCCGCGTTGCGCAGGAACGTCCGGATGTACTAGTCATCGAGGGCGGCAACATGCTGGTTCCCGGGCAGCCCTATTTCGAACGCGTGCGCGAACCCGGGACCGAATTCGATCTGGGCTTGCCCAAAAAGACCGCGCTCGCGTGCATGTCCGAAACGATGGTGCTGGCGCTCGAGAACCGTTGCGAAAACTACACGCTGGGACGCGGGATCGAACTCGAGAAGGTCATAGAAATAGAAAAGCTCGCCGCGAAGAACGGCTTCCAACTCGCGGGAATGCGCGCATTTGACAAAGCGATCACGCCGCAAGACATTGATGCGATAAAAGCAGCAGCCGAACTTCGTCGCCGTAAGATGATCGCCCTCATGCCGGACCGCACGATTTGAAAACCGTTGTTTCGGTTTCTCTTGGGAGCTCTTCGCGCGATCATAAGGCGCGGGTGACGTTGCTGGGCGAAGAGTTCGATATCTCGCGCGTGGGCACCGATGGGAAACTAGAAGTGGCCATGCAGCGGTTGCGCGAGCTCGACGGTAAAGTTGATGCCATCGGGCTTGGCGGGATTGACGTGTATTTGTATGCGGGTGCGAAACGTTATGCGTTGCGCGATGGGTTGCGACTGCTCGAGGCGGCCAAAGTGACGCCGGTGGTTGACGGCAGCGGTTTGAAGAACACCTTGGAACGTGAAGCGGTGCGGTATTTGCAAGATGAGTTGCGCATCGATTTACGCGGGAAGAACGTGCTTATGGTCAGCGCCTTGGATCGCTTCGGAATGGCGCAGGCTTTGGTTGAGGCCGGCGCCGACGTGTTGTTCGGCGACTTCATCTTTGCGCTCGATTTGGATAAGCCCGTACGCGGTCTTGCTGAATTCGAGCAGCTCGCCGATAGGTATTTGCCTGATGCGTGCAAGCTGCCGTTTCAATTTTTTTATCCGACCGGTAAGAAACAAGATCGACCGCCCGAGCCAAAATATCCGCAGTACTATCAAGAAGCGGAGATTATCGCGGGAGACTTTCACTTCATGCGGCAGTTCATGCCTGGGCGACTGGACGGCAAACTGGTCCTTACCAATACGGTGACGCAAAAAGACGTCGACGAACTGCGCGCGCGGGGCGTTGCACGTCTGATTACCACGACTCCGGATTTCGGAGGGCGCTCGTTTGGCACGAACGTTATCGAAGCGTCGCTTGTCGCGCTGTTGGGTAAGCGTTGGGAAGATGTCAGTGCGGCGGACTACGAGCGGGCGTTGCGCGAACTGAATCTCAAACCGCGGGTGATCGACTTAATCGACGCGCGTGCGTAAGCTGCCGCAAGTTCTCACGCTGTTCGATCTGTCAGTTCTCTCATCGGCCTCCATGGGTCCGGCATATAGCTTGGCTTCAACCATGGGGCCCATGGTAGCGGCAGCGGGTACGTACACGCCGCTTTCGCTCGTCGTTTTGACGGCGATCATGCTGTGCGTTGCGGTGGCTTTCGCACGCCTCTCGCGGCGGTGGCCCAATGCCGGTTCCTCCTACTCGTGGATCCGTAACGCTTTCGGGTCGCGAGTCGGAGCCTACGGTGCGTGGTTGCTCATTTTGTCGAACTTTTTCGCTACCATGTCGATCGCCATACCGGCGGGGACATATACGCTGGATTTAATCGCCCCGTACCTTGCGCAGCAGCCGATCTGGGACGCCGGCGTCGGGGCTTTGTGGATACTAGGAAGTTCGGCATTGTTGTATGCAGGGCTGCGGCCGACGGCTCTGGTAACCGCGATCGCGTTAGCGGCCGAGATGGCGGTGCTTGGCATCACCGCGGTATTAGCTGCGACGCGGCACCATCCCGTTCCACTGCATGCGCCGGGCAGCATCGGCGCGGTAGGCTTCATCGGAGCCATTACCTTAGGCATCTGGATGACGGACGGTTGGGAAGTTTCCGCATCAACCTCGGAAGAAGCGCGCAACGAGCGGTCTCCCGGGCGTGGCGGGTTGATGGGTTTGCTCTTGACGAGCACGATTCTCTGTGCCTGCATGTGGGCGTACTTGCCGCTGGGAACCCCTAGGGGTTTCACGCAGCATCAAGCCGATGCGATGACGTACGTGGCGACTCTCTTGGGAGGTTCCGCTTGGCGCTACGCGATCATTGCAACGGTACTGATTTCGACCTGCGCGACGCTTTGGACGACGTTGCTCTATCTTTCGCGAAGTCTGTTTGCAATGGGGCGGGACCGGGTGTTACCCACGGTGTTGGGAACGCTCGACCGTCGAAACGAGCCGTTGGTGTCGCTCATCGTGGTTGGCATCAGCGTTACCGTGGCGGAACTTTTGACGGGGTTTTCAGAAACCGCCGCATA
>JAABUQ010009966.1_pt1 | contig 12629 bp, 15 predicted proteins | sample 5560001 | NCBI WGS metagenome assembly JAABUQ01 (sample SAMN10711888, study PRJNA513371) | rock metagenome | isolation source: Antarctica rocks | place: Antarctica: Victoria Land, Finger Mt nord | collected 2015-12-18 | reverse complement strand
CGCCGACCCCGACCAAGCCTTCGAGCCGCTTTTTGCTTGACCGGCCGGCCCGATCCGCCAGAATAGCCCGAGGGCCCCGCCGGGGGTTCGCCGACCCGGGTGCCATCGCGGAAGGTCCGACCCGCCATGAAGCTGATCATCGCGATCATCCAGCCGACCAAGCTCGAAGCGGTGAAGGAAGCCCTCTCGCAGGTCGAGGTGTTCCGGCTCACCGTGACCGACGTCCAAGGTTTCGGCCGGCAGAAGGGGTACACCGAGGTGTACCGGGGGCACGAGATCACCGTCAACCTGCTCCGGAAGATCGAGCTCCAGATCGCCGTGAACGAGGACTTCGTCGAGCCCACCGTCAACGCCATCATCCAGGCGGGCCGGTCCGGGCCCGACGGCAAGATCGGCGACGGCAAGATCTTCATCCTGCCGATGGACGACTGCATCCGGATCCGGACCGGCGAGCGCGGCCCCGAGGCGATCTAACCCGAAGCGAAGGCCGGCCGAGCATGATCCGAGCGGTGATCTTCGACTTCAACGGGGTGCTCGTGGACGACGAGATGGTCCACTTCGCCCTCTTCCGCGACGTGCTCGCCGAGCTCGGGATCGAGCTGTCCGAGGCCCGCTACCACGCGGAGTACCTGGGCTACGATGATCGAGGCTGCTTCGAGGCGGCCTTGGGCGAGGCGGGCCGGCCGGCCGACCGGGCGACGATCGACGCCTTGATCGCCCGCAAGGCGGATCGCTACATCCAGGCGGCCGAGACCGGCCTGCGGATCTTCCCGGGGGCTTCGGAGGCCATCGCCGCGCTGGCGGAACGCTGGCCGCTGGCGATCTGCTCGGGCGCGCTCCGGGGCGAGGTCGAATTCGCCTTGGGCCGGATGGGCGTCCGCGACCGGGTCGTCGCCCTCGTCGCGGCCGAGGACACCAGCCGGTGCAAGCCGGACCCGGAAGGCTACCGGAACGCTTTCGCCGGCCTCGCGACTCTCTCGATTCTAACCGGGCTCGAGCCTCGCGAATGCCTGGTGATCGAGGATAGCCTGGCCGGGATCGCGGCGGCCTTGGCGGCGGGGATGATTGTGGTCGGCGTCGCCCAGACTTATTCGATGGACGAGCTGACCCGGGCCGGGGCCCATGCCGTCCTGCCCGACGTCGCTTCGGTCACGCCCGAGTGGGTGGGCCGCGCCTTCTCCGACTCCGACCCGATCGAGGTCCCATGAGCGACGAGATCCCCGCGCCCGGCGGCGCGAAGCCGGTTGGCCTGCTCCTGAGCCGCGACCTGATCTTCACGTCCAAGGTCACGGGCACGGCTTCGGCGCTCGGGCACCAAGTCGCCGTGGCCGGGCAGGTCGCGCAGGCGATGGCGATGATCGAGGAGTCGGGCCCGCAGGTGGTGTTCGTGGACCTCGCCGCCGGGGAGCTGGTGGCCTCGCCGGCCCTCCTCCGATATCGAGGCGTGGCCGCGGCGGGGACGCCGTTCCTGGCGTTCGGATCGCATGTGGATGTCGATGCGTTAGCGGAGGCGGCCAGGGCGGGGTGCGACCCCGTGATGCCCCGGAGCCGCTTCACGAACGAGCTTCCCGCCTTGATCCGCCGTTACCTGGGCGAAGGCTGAAACCGGAGGGCCATCGGACCTTGAAAGCGAACCAGCGAGAGCCAGTCGTCACCGCCCAAACCCCGGCCCAGGATTCACGTCAACAACCCGACGCATGCGAGTTGTGCTTGCGCGATCAGCCGCTCACGTTCCACCACCTGATCCCTCGCAAGACCCACTCCCGCCGCCGCTTCCAGCGCCGGTATACCAAGCACGAGATGCGGAACCGGGGGCTGTACGTCTGCCGGCCGTGCCATTCCGGGATCCACGACCTCATCCCCGACGAGGTCGTCCTCGGCGAGCTTTACAACACCAAGGATCAGCTCCTCGCCCACGAGGGCGTGGCCCGGCACGTGGCCTGGGTCGCCCGGCAGAAGTGACCCGGCTTAGCGGACCTTGAAACTGGCCAGGCAGGCCCGGAACTCGGGCTCGGCCTTGGCGAACTCCTCGGGCAAGGCGGTGCAGGTGAGGACCAGTACCCGATCTTTATCGATGACCGAGAGGGCGAGGAACCGGAGCTTTTTCGCGCCATTCATGACGTTGAGAGTCCCCTCGTAGTCGATCTCGAGCGCGTCCTTTCCCGAGACCTTGATCGCTTTCTGAGAGTTGATCGTCAGGTTCAACCGCTTGCATTCAGCCACGGTCACGTCGGTGAAAGCCTTGAGCGTGGTGGCGATCGGGTTGATCGTGACGTTGATGTTGGAGGCGAACCCGCCCACGGGCGGCCCGGTCAAGGAGATCGCCACGCCCGCCTTCTTCGAATCGGCGCCCGGGAACTGGGGGGCGTCCAGGGCGACCCCGTACGTCTCGTCGGAATAGTTGGATCGCTTCGTGCCGGGCTTCTGATAAGCCCAGGCCGAACCGGTGAGGATGACGGCCAGCAAGGCGATCTTCGTGGTCCGGTTCATCGCGAGGTTATTCCAGCGGGTGGTGTGGATCGCGGCGTCACCAACGGTGGCGGGCCGCCGCCCGAGTTTCGGTCGGCGGCCCGCCAGGTTCAAGGAAAAACTCGACCATCGCGACGGATTACACCGAGACGAGGTCTTGGGCGTTGTCCTCGACGAGCGAGAGCAAGAGCGAGCGGGTCTTGTCGCGGGTCTCGCCGATGGCGGTGACGTAGACGGCCGGGTCGTCCTTGACGGGGCATTCGTGCTCGCAGATCCCGCAGCCGATGCACTTCTCGGGGTCGATGTAGGGCCGCTTGAGCTGGAGCGTGGCGCCCCAGCGGTCGGTCACTTCGACGTTGCGGGTGAAGATGGCCTTGGGGCTGACCGGGCAGACCTCCTCGCAGACCACGCAGTCGGTGTCCATCGCCCAGGGGAGGCAGCGGCCCTGGTTGTAGAACGCCGTGCCGGTCTTGATCGGGCCTTTCTCCTCGAACGGGCCGACGCCGAGCTTCTCGGCGATCGAGATCTCGCGGATGGCTCCGGTGGGGCAGACCTGGCTGCACAAGGTGCAATTCAGCTCGCACCAGCCCATCTTGGAGATCATGATCGGGGTCCAGAGCCCTTCGAGCCCCCCTTCGAAGAGGGCGGGCTGGAGGACGTTGGTCGGGCAGACCCGGATGCACTGATCGCACTTGATGCAGCGGCGGAGGAACTCGTCCTCGGCCACCGAGCCGGGCGGGCGGATCACGGCCCGGTTGAAGTTCTTGCGGACGCCGCCGGAAAGCCGGGTCATCGGGAAGAAGAAGAGGCCGAAGGCGCCCGCGAGGAGCATCTGGCGACGGCCGACGGCGGGCAAGGTGATCTCGCTCGCCTTCCTCGGCAGGAAGCGGAAGGTCAAGGCGTCGTGCGGGCAGTCCTCGATGCAGTTCAGGCAAACGAAGCACTCGGACTTGCGGAGGTCGGCGTGGGGGTCGGAGGCGCCTTCGCAGCTCTTGATGCAGAGGTCGCAGTCGGTGCAGCGGACCGGGTCGCGGTCGATCCGCCAGAGCGCGAACCGGCTGAAGATCCCCAGGAGGGCACCGAGCGGGCAGATCGCCCGGCAGAAGAAGCGGGGGATGTACCAGTTGGCGACCAGGAAGCCGAAGAAGATCAGGCCGACGATCCAGGCCTGCCAATACTCGCGGGGCTCGGTGTAGACCCCCTCGGACGCCATGTGCACGGTCGGCAGGACGCTCGTCGTCATCGAGCGGACGGTCAGGGCGATCGGGTCGAGCAGGCCGATCTGGAGGGTGCTGGTCCCGCCCGTCTTGTGCTCCTCGGCCGCCTCGGCGAAGCCGATGCTGGCCGCCGAGGCGAGCCGGCCCGGCCCCGCCATCAAGGTCCCGGCCCAGAGGACCAGGCCGAGGCCGAGCATCGCGGCCTTGCGGGCCCGGGCCGGCAGGACCCCGACCTTGAAGCGGACGCTGGCCCACTCATGAAGCTTGCCGATCCCGAAGACGAGCGCGGCCACCAGGAACAGCGACCCGACGGCCCCGCCGACCGAGAATCCGGCGGCGGCCGGCTGCTCGCGGTAGGCGTGGGCGATCTTGCCGGGGGCGTCGAGGGCGGTCGGGATCATCCAGAGGCTGGCCATCGCCAGCATCGCGGCGAGGATGTAGTATTTGATCGCATAAATCTTGCGATATCGGTTGACCTCGATCATCTGCTTCGTGTTGCGGCGATTGCCGATCCAGCCGAAGAAGTGATGCATGATCCCGAACGGGCACATCCAGTTGCACCAGACCCGGCCCAGCATCATCGTGATCGCGATCACGACCAGGCCCCAGACCAGGTTCCGGTACAAGGTGTGGGTCGTCAGCGCCGTGGCCAGGGCCACCAGCGGGGTCGCTTCCAGGAAGAGGGAGACCGGCCAGCCTTTGAGGTAGCGCAGGTCGGTGATCAGGAGGAAGAACAGGAAGAGCCCGAGGAAGAGCACCTCGTAAGCTCGGCGAATCTTGACCATCGATATCTCCAGCCCCTCGGTGTTCCGCTCAGATCGGGATGAGAGGATAGGCTCGCTCGCGGATGCGATCAGTCGGACAGGATACCGCCCAATTCAAGCACGAACCCAGGCAAGACATCCTCGCCCGAGAGCGTGGCGGGTCGATCCAGGGTCTCAGGGTCGCGTCCCGGGCGGTAAATCTCGCCCAGACCGGTTTTGGGATCGAGTAGCCAGCCAAGGCGGACGCCCTGGGAAAGATACTTTCGCATCTTTTTCCTCAGATTGGACAATCTGTCGGTGGGTGAGACCAGCTCGACGACAAAATCGGGACAGATCGGCGCGAACTTCAAGCGGTCCTCTTTGGTCAGGGCTAGCCACCGGTCGCGAACGATCCAGGAAGCATCCGGCGAGAGAACAGACCCATCAGGCAAGGTGAAACCGGCACAGGATCCAAATCCCACGCCCGTACCGTCGACCCGAGCCCAGTTGCCGAGTTGCATGGCGATGTCTAAATTTCTCATCCCCGAATCGGCGCCGGCTGGCCACATCGCAATCACTTCTCCGCGGGCGGAACGCTCCAACCGTAAGGGTTTATTGTCGGCGCAGAGCCACCAAAACGCCTCCGGCGAGCTATAGAGACCCGTCCGCCTCTGGACCATCAAGGGGACGAGGCCGCCGAGGGAAGTCGAAGACCGGATCCGGCCGGAGCGGGTGCTCATACCGTGATCTCGCGGGTCCACTGGGGCCGCCAATCCTTGCCGAGCCCCCGGGCGATCACCTTGTCGAGGTAGATGATCTCGTGCCTTTGCTTGTTGAGCAGGCGGGTGACGCACCAGGAGTCGACCGAGACCGAGTCGGTGCCGACGACGATCGTGTCGGACTTCTTGACGTCGTTGAGCGAGCCGCCGGTCGGGCCGTTCCGCATCAGGAGCTTGCGGCCATCGGCGATGACCAGGGTCGGCTTCATCATCAGGGCGAAGTCGGAGATGATCCCGTGGATGTTCTGGTGGAACTGGTTGCGGGGGTTGCCCAGCAGGCCGTACCAGTTCTTGAGGGTCACGGTCGCCTTGCAGAGGTTGTGGTCCTTCACCGGCGAGATCCCGATGACCTTGGTCGCCTCGCGGAAGGGCCGGTAGAACATCCGCCAGGTGTTGGTGATGGTCTCGCCGCCGACGTAGAGCTGCTCGAAGTAGCTGTCCTGGGGCATCATCAGCTCGGCCCCGGCCCGGAGCGCGGCGTCGCCGACCTTGGTCTTGAAGAAGCAACTTTCGGGGTTGTTGATCGGGTTGTCGGCGACGATCACCTTCCGGGCGCCGGCGTCGAAACAGAGGCGGACGACGGCGGACACGGTGTCGGGCGAGGTCGTGGCGCCGAGGTCGGGGTTCTTGTCGAAGGCGACGTTGGGCTTGATGACGACGACGTCCCCTCGGGTGATGAAGTGGCGGACGCCGTTCTCGCCCCCCATCTCGCCCAAGGCGGCCTTGACCATCTGGAGGGCCTGGTCCTCGCGAGCCCGCATCTCCTCGTCCTTCGAGGCGTATTTCGAAGGGTCGAGCGGGCTGGAGCGGACGACGACCATGTTCGGCTTGCTAGGGTGGATCGCGACGCCGTAATCCTTCAACTTCACGGGGGGCGGCGGCTTGACGCCTTCCATCCCCCACTGATCCTTGATCAGCAGGCCCGACCCGACCGCGGCGCCGGCCGCCGCCGCGTAACCGCCGACCTGGCCGACGAACTGCCGTCTCGAGAACGATTGATCGGCCGGATTGACGCCGCCGAGCCGTTCGAGGTTCTTCTGCTGGGTCCGCGTCAGTTTTTCGCTCATCGGGGGACCTCGTTAAAGGAGAATGGCTCGAAGGGCACGCTCTGGCGGTGTCGATCTTGGTCGGGTTATTTAGAAGCGGGCGCGGCCTTGGGCAAGTCGGCGGGGAGCCCTTTGACAAACGCCTTGGCGAACGCCTCGGCCTTGGGGGCCTCGGTCGACCCGTTGGCCCCGCCCACGACGTTCCCCTTGCGGAAGATCACGTCGACCAGGCCGACGTTGCTGTTCGTCACCATCTGGTCGGCGCCGTCGGCCTGGACCGGCCGGGGGTCGCCCCCATCTTGCTTGGCGGAGGCGACGTACTTCTCGAAGATGTCCTTCGCCTCGTCGGGCGTCGCGTAGGGGCGGAGGAACCCTTGCCAGGTCACCGCGCCTTCCTTGTAATCGGCCATGAAGACGTCGGACAGGAACCCGTAGCCGAAAACGTCCTGGGCGACGAACTTCTGGTCGGCCCGGCCCGGCCCGCTCGGCAACAGGGCGTAGATCGCGGCCGGGGTCGCGCCGCCGCTCGGGGCCGGCCTGGTGCCTTCCCCTTCTCCGCCGGTCGAAGGCACCGGGGCCTGCTTGGCGGCGATCCGCTTGGCGATGTCGAGCGAGAAGGCGGCAAACTTGGCATCGTCGACCGTCGAGACGATCTGGGTGTAGTATGGGTCGGTGAAGAAGAGGAGGCTGCCAGCCGAGGTATACCCTTCGGTCCCGACCTTAACCGGGGTGATCGTGTCGGGCTTCTCGGAGTCGTATTTGGACTGGGCCCGGAGCGGCTTGGAGTGGTCGAACTCGAAGATGTAGACCTGGACCTCGTTGGAGTCGTCGCCGGTCGGGTGGTAGGAGGTATAGGCCATCCCGATCACGTTGTTCTGGGTGAAGCTCTCGGCCCGGCCGTCGATCTTCTCGAAGAGGTTGTCGGCGTTGAAGGTCTCGAAGTGCCTCGTGCCATACTTGCTGACGGTCCAGCCGGCCGGAGCGTCGGCGAGCGGGAGCATCGACGCCAAAGCGCGCTGGGGGTCGGGCACGGTGGCGAGCTCGGCGTCGACCTCCGCCTTGGCCAAGCCCGACGGGGCGACCGGGGCCGCGGCGGTCGGCTGGGGGGTCGTCAAGGGGGAAGGCGTGGTCGCCCCCGGGGACACGGAACCCATCGCCAGGGACGGGCCCGGGGGCAGGGCGGCGGGCGGGGCGGTGAAGTCCATCAACTGCTGCGGGCCGTCGACCCGGACGGCCTTGCGGATCGAGGCCAGGCGTTCCAGGACGCTTGGGATCGTCTGGGCCACGGCGGGCGATTGGGCCGAGGCCGCCCGGAGGACGAGCATCGACTCGTCGAGCTTCTTGACGGAGTCGACCAGGTTCTTCCGCTCCTCGGCGAGCCGGGCCATCTCCTTCTTGACCGCCTCGTCGGCCTCGGCGACCGACTTGAACCCCCGGCCTTGCTCCAGGACCGACCAGGTCTTGTTCGGGTCGAAGGCGTAGCGGTCCTCGTCGAAGTGCCGGCTCTTGAGGACCAGGGCGGCGAAGATGGCCGGGATCCCCATCACCAGGAGCATCCCGACGATGATCGACCCGAACGACGGCTTGAGCATCACCCGGCCGCGGCGGGCCTCGAACCAGTTGATCCGGCCGAGCACGGCGAAGGCGATCGGCGTGCTCGCCAGCGCGATCAGGGCGGCCAGGAGGGCCAACGCCTGGACCGGGTCGGTGGTAAAGTAGTCGTTCAGCTTGCCCATCGCGTCGGACCCCTCGCCTTCGCGTGACGTGGCCTCGGCCCGGGGGCTGGCCGAATGTTCCGGGATGCCCCGATCTCGGAGCCCAATTATAGCCGGGCCCAACGATCGCCGGCAACGAGTTTATCGAGCGTCAAACCGGGCCGGATGGGCCCGGACCGGAGCCGAAGTTCGCATGTACATCCCCTGGGGACCGAAGACGACGCACCGACCGCTCGGCCGCGTCGCCGATTTCTGCCCGCTCTGCCGCGGCTTCCGCCCGTTCCAACTCTCCCAGGCCGAAACCTCGAGGTCGCTGTATTCCGTCCCCTACGGGCCGAGGCAGGTCCTCGGGTTCGTCCGGACCTGCGAGGATTGCGGGATGGAGACCAAGGCCGACCCCGCGACCTACCGCGCCCGCCTGTCCGACCCCGGGGCGGACCTCGACGCCCTGATCGCCGAGACGAACCCGGAGATCCGCCGGAACTGGGCGGCCCGGCTGCTCCTGGAGGACCGGATCCGGGCCCGCAAGCTCGGCCCCGGCGAGCGGGTGGCGATCCTCCGCGAGCCGTTCGACTGGGCCAACGAGGCGCTCGAGCGCCGGAACGCCGAAGGCCAGCTCGACCGGCCGACCGGGTTCGGCTGCTTGCTGACCTTCCTGGCGCCGGCGGCCTGCCTCGGCCTGCTCCCGCTGGCCTGGCACGGCTCGACCGAGGCGATCGAGGCCGCGACCTTGGCCCTGGGGGCCCTCTGCCTGGCCTTCACCTTCCTCGCGATCGTGACCGACGGGAAACGCTACTATCGGCGGTCGATCCTCCCCCGCCTGGTCGATGCGGTCCGGCCCCTCGACCCCTCGGCGGAGGAGGTCGACGCGATCTTCGAGTCGCTCCGAGGGGCCCGGGCCCCCTTGGCCGACGTCGGGTCGGCCCGGGAGATCCACTCGCGGGTGGCCGACCCCTGGGGCTGACCAACCGCCCGGCCTCAGCGCCCGAACGTCCGGACGTCGATGTAGCGGTACGAGCCCCCGGTCGACCGGGCGAGCGAGCGGAGCGGGGCGGAGCCGTTGAGGTCGCCGACGAGGCCGAACTCGACCGCCTGGATCCGGGTCTTGCCGACCTGCGCGAGGATCTCGGTCACGTCTTGCCGGCTCATGAGGTCGGCGTCGGTCAGGAAAAAGATCACCTCGGGCCGCATCGCCAGGGCGGCGCGGAGGGCCTTCATGTGGTCGGTCCCGAGGTCGGCCTTGACGGTCTGGAGCAGGGCCCGGACCCGGGCCTTGTTCGACGGCGAGGCGGCCATCATCCCCTCTCGGCCGGTGGGGTCGGTGAAGATCCGGGCGTCGATGTTGTAGAAGACCACGGCGAACCGGGCCTCGGCGGGGACCTGGCCGAGGCTCGTCAAGAGCTCGCGCTTGGCCACGTCGAGCGACCCCCGGGCGGTCATGCTCCCCGAGCAGTCGATCACGTAGGCGTACGACCCCCCCCGGTCGCGCATCCCGAAGAACTCGGTCCCCGGCCCGACGCCGCCGCCGACCCCGCCCCCCTGGCCGCCCCCTTGGCCGCCGGCGTCGCCCTGACTGGTGGAGTTGAGCAGGCCCAGGGTGCTGGTCGCGGGGCCGGGCACGGTCGGGGTCGCGGCGTCGGTCGGCTCGCGGGTCGGCAGGATCTCCGCCAGGAGCGCATCGGCGGCCGGGTCGCGCGTCGGGGCCGCCGGGACGGCCCGCTCGGTCGCGACCTCGGCGAGGTCGGAGCCCGATTCGCCGCCCCCCGCGCCGGGGTCGTCGGGCGCCCGGGTATCGGTCGGCTCGAGCTCGGTCCGCAAGGTCCGGCCGGGCGTGGCCTCGACTTGGGGGACGACCACGCGATAGGCGATGATCGAGGCGGCCAGCAGGATCGCCAGGTGGATCAGGAGCGAGCAGACGAGTGCCCGGGGGTCGGTGAACGGGGAGCGGCGGAGCCGGGCCGACACCTCGGCGACGCTCGGGGTGCTCGCGGGACCGGGTCGTTCAGGGGTCGTCATGGTCCGCTCCTTGGGCCTCGGCGTCGGCGCCGTCGATGAACCGAGGGGCCGGGCCGATGACCGCCGGCCGAAGGGCCGGCCTCGCCAGGTGCCGCCTGAGCAAGATGAGGAGGATTAGGGCCGAGCCGCCCAGGCCGACCGTCCAGTCGATCGAGGAGCCGGGCCAGCGCATGTCTTCGACCGTCCGGGATATCTCGGTCGGAGGGGCCGGTCCGACGACGAGCGGGGCGAGCCGGGTTTCGTCCCCCCCTCGATAGCGGATCTTGCGGAGGAACGTCCCGGCGAACCGGACCTCGGCCCCGACCTCGGCGGCTTGCCGTCCCGGCTCGTCGGGGTAGACCAGGCAGGTCGGGTCGCCGGCCGGGCCGACGATCCAGGCTTCGACGAGCGCGGGGAACTCGCCGACCCGATCCTGGCGGAACCGGCGGGCCACCTTCCCCTCGACCCGGACCGGCCGGCCGGCATACTTTTCCGGGTGGTCCCAGAGGTCGCGGAAGCTGATCGGCGTGGCCGGGGCATCGACCTCCGCCGCCAGGGCCGAGCGGTAGGCGTCGAGGTCGGCCAGCGAGACCGCGCCATCGTCGGCGACCGCCCGAGCGGCCAGCAGCACCAGGGTCGCGACCGTCGCCCGGATCATGGCGAGCGCCTCGACGGGTCGGGGGGAGATGAGGCCGGGTCGGCCAGGCGGATCGAGGCGACGCCGACGGCGTTGCAGGTCCCGATGATCCGGGCGGCGACCTCGTAGCGGAGCCGGTCGTCGGCGGCGATCCGGACCCGGAGGGGGCGGTCTCCGAGCACGCCGGCGTAGCGCCTGAGGCGGTCGGCCAGCGCCTCGACGTCGGGCAAGGTCGAGTCGCCGAGCCGGATCGACTTCAAGTCGCCCAGGTCGTCGGCCTGGACCCGGATCATCAGGTCGTTCTCGAGGTCGAGGTCGGCCCGCTTCGGGGGGGTGGCGCGGGCTTGCCCTCGGGCCGAGCCCGGCAAGGCGACGGGGACCGAGGGGAGGTATAGGTCGAGCCGGGTCTCGGTCGTCGGCGACTGGAAGGTGAAGATGAAGAACGCGAGGAGCTGGAACGCCATGTCGAGCATCGGCGTCACCGGGAACTGGACCTCCTCGGCATGGGCCCCGGTCCGGACCCGGCGTCGCCGTTCGGGTCGGCTCATGGCGTGGCCCCCCGGAGCACGACCAGGGTGAACCGGGCGAAGCCCGACTCCTGCGCGGCGGCGAGGAGGTTGCGGACCGACCCGAACGAAGCGGCCTTGTCGGCCCGGACCACGACGAACGTCGGCAGCTCGTCCCCCCCTCGGCCCAGGCCGGCCAGGCCCGACCGCCGCATCCGGGCCTGCTCGGCCCACCAGGCGTTCGACGAGCCGACGTCCATCGAGGCCCCCTCGGCGATCAGGAGCCCGCCGGAGTCGACCCCGACCATGATCCGGTCCAGCCCCAGGTCGTCCCCCGGGAGCGCGGCGGGGGCGGTGGGCAGGCGGATCGAGGCCGTCGCCCCTTCGATCTTGGATCCGAAGTGGATCAACATCATGAAGAACGTGATGAGCTGGAGCACCACGTCGAGCAGCGGGGTGAGGTTGAGCGTGAACGTCCCGTTGACCCGGGATCGGTCGCGATGAGCCATGCTTGACCTCCCTATCGCCCGGGGTCCTCGCTCAAATCAGCCGGCCGGCGGCCCGGGTAGGCGTTGCTGGCTCGGGCCCGACGACGCGACCAAGGGGTGGGGGGCGCGGACCCCCGGGGCGAACTGTTCCAGGAGCGACTCGGAGGCGAGGGCCACTTCGAGCGACAGCCGGGCGATCCGGTTGCGGAACAGGGCGTGGAAGAAGATCGCCGGGATCGACAGGGCGATCCCTTCGAGCGTGGCGAAGAGGGCCGTCGAGATCCCGGCGGCGAGCTGGCTGGCCTGGGGCGAGGCGCCCGCCGTGGCGATCACCCGAAAGCTGAGGATCATCCCGTAGACGGTGCCGACCAGGCCGATCATCGGCCCGAGCGTGCCCACGGTGGCCAGGTAGGTCGTCCGGTGCTCCATCGCCATCGTCACGTCGTCGTTGGCCAGCTCCATCGCCCGGAGCGCGGGGGCCTGGCCCGAGGGGAGCTTGCGGACCCCGGCGGCGAGGACCCGGGCCAGGAACGCCGGGCTGTCCGAGGTCCGCTGGAAGGCTTCGGTGTACTGCTTCGCCGCGAGCAACTCCCCGAGCTCGGCCACCAGCCGAGGCGGCAGGGCGACGGACCTCCGGTACTCCAGGGCCATCCAGGCGACCACGGCGATCAGGTAGAACGACATGGCCAGGATGACGACCCCGATCGGCCCGGACGCCTCCCCCATCCACCGGAGGAACGAGGTCGACCCCTTGGCCTGCCCGGCGTCCGCCATCGCCGGGTCGGCCGAGGTGCCCTGCCCGATGGCGGCCGGGGGCTCGGCCAAGGGCAGCAACCCGCACAGCACGACCGAGGCGATCGCGGCCCATCGACGGAATCTCGTCCCCATGAGCCCTCGCCCCCCACCGCATGCCGGGCCGGATGTCCATCTCGTCCCGGGAGGCCCCTCGATCCGGGACCGACCCATCTTAGGCGAACCCCGCCCGGCCGACAACCGGGGCTACCCATCCAACCTTGTCGATGCGGAAAACGCGA
>JAABUQ010009965.1_pt1 | contig 12629 bp, 10 predicted proteins | sample 5560001 | NCBI WGS metagenome assembly JAABUQ01 (sample SAMN10711888, study PRJNA513371) | rock metagenome | isolation source: Antarctica rocks | place: Antarctica: Victoria Land, Finger Mt nord | collected 2015-12-18 | reverse complement strand
GGCAATATATGCATCAATGACACGTTGGCGTAGATCGTTTGAGTAGGGAGCAGGCATTAGCATGAGTATTTTTACTAGCCTCTAGTTTACCAAATTTGTAGTCTACTCAACTGAAAACCGCTGTAAAAACCGGACAACTGCGTACTAGCCTACTCATACCAGAGCGCTATCTTCCTGATGCTGGCGATCAGAAGCAATTACCTAAAGGCGTCCAAGACACTAGTGGATTTGCATCTTTAACGCTAAATCCCACCGGCTCATCAAGCTCCAGGGGAGAACCGATAAATTTGTTCACCGCCACTGAATCCGCTCTCGTGCAGGATCTTGAGCCACCCAGTTCTGAACAGGAAAGCAAATCTCGGCTTTTGCACTATTTAATCGGCTATGGACCACCTGTTTTAATTTCCGAGTATCTTTATCAACTAGATCCGACTCCTAGTGGCGCGAAATCGAACGGCTTGGAGGAATTATTAGCCGTGGATCAGGGAGGCCACTTCCTGAGTTTAGAGCGCTCCAAAGGGCTGTCGGGTTTTAATGCCAAGATTTTTCAAATGACTACCGGCGGGGCAACCGACACATCGAGAATTGCTAGCCTCAAGGGTTCACTCAATGGCATTCGACCAATCAAGAAAAAGTTACTGTTGGACTTGAACCAACTGGGCATTCCCCTAGACAACCTGCAAGGGATGACTCTTGGTCCCCGCTTGCCCGATGGCACACAAAGCTTACTTCTGGTTAGCGACGACAATTTCGCCCAACAGCAGGTAACCCAGTTTCTCTTATTTCGACTCAATGTTTAAGATTGGACGGTTCAGGCGTTCTTGATGTCCAAAACTACATGTCTCGAATGCCATGTCCACTACGAAGTCCACCACCGAAACCTATCAATAAGCAATAGCTTTACCCGTAGGTTTGCGACTGTCGTTGGCACCATAGAGCAATTTAGTTTTAGGGTCCACCAATATAGACTCAGCTGCACCCCAAGTCAAGAACGGAGCAACCTGATATCCCCTTTGCCACAGCTCTTGTACTGAAGCCGACTTGAGGGCGTAGGGTTCGGTAACTACCACATTGGGTAGTCCCTGGTAATGAACACGGGGTGCGTCTACAGCTTGCTGAATATTCATACCATAGTCAATGACGTTAGTAATGACTTGGAGAACAGTTGTCGTAATTGTTGAGCCTCCAGGGCTACCCGTCACCATGAAAACTTTGCCGTTTTTTGTCACGATAGTGGGCGTCATAGAACTGAGGGGGCGCTTGCCCGGCTCAATGACGTTAGCACTGCCCTGCACCAAGCCAAAATTGTTGGGCACTCCAGGTTTAGAAGTAAAGTCGTCCATTTCATTGTTGAGGAAAAAACCACTCCTACCTGCAATCACTCCCGCACCAAAGTAGGAGTTAATCGTGTAAGTTACAGCTACAGCGTTACCATAGCGATCTGTAATCGAGTAGTGGGTGGTGTGATTTCCCTCATGGGGAGTGACGCCAGAGTAGAGTTGTATTGGAGGAGTAGCTCTTAATTTAGGAATCTTAGCCCGGATCTGGGCTGCATAGTCTTTTGATAGGAGTCGTTCAACCGGATTGTGGACAAAGACAGGGTCGCCCAAGTAGGTGTTGCGGTCGGCGTAAGCGTACAACATTGCCTCCAGCATTGAGTGGAGACTAGCAGCGGAGCGGAACTCCATTTGCGTTGGCGGGTAACCTTCCAAGATATTCAGCATTTCACAAAGCGGTGTTCCACCACCTGGCGGTGGAGCAGAAATGACCTCATAGCCCTGGTAACTGCATCGTATTGGCTGGGTTTGGGTGACAGTGTAATTAGCAAAATCTACTTTAGTCAAAATGCCATGGTTGGCAAGGCTTGCTTTGACAAGTTCATCTGCAATTGGCCCTTTATAGAAAGCCGATGGTCCTTTCGTAGCAATAAGATTCAGCGTATGAGCTAGATCTTTCTGTACCAAACGTTCACCTGCCTGGTAGGAAGTCTGGCCATTTTTCAAGAAGATCTTTGAAACATTGGGCTGCTGGGCGAACTTTTTGGTTCCGGCACTAAGTATTTTCAAATCACCTTGTTGTAAGACAAAGCCCTGCTCAGCCAGTTGAATAGCCGGAGCCATTACCTGCTCACGCGTCATAGTTCCATACTGTGAAAGCGCCCGCTCAAGCCCCAACACTGTTCCAGGTACGCCGACAGCGAGATAGCCCTTGGTACTTAGTCCGGATATCACACTGCCCTGCTTGTCGAGGTACATATTTGGCTTTGCTGCTATGGGAGCCTTCTCTCGGAAATTGATGAAGGTGTCTTTACCATTCGCGAGGTGGATGAGCATGAACCCACCTCCGCCGATGTTACCGCAGCAGGGGTCAGTCACAGCTAGGGTATATCCTACAGCCACTGCTGCATCAACTGCATTGCCGCCTGCTTTAAGAATTTGTAACCCCACCTCAGATGCCTTATGTTGTGTGGTGACAACAATGCCGTTCTTGCCTGATACAGGGGTAAGTAAAGCTGATGTAGCTTTGTTGCAGCTGGGCGCTAGCGAGTTTTTGCACTCCAGCCAGCTCATGCCTCTATAAACATAAGTCAAGGGATGGTAAACACTACCCGAAATAGCCATATCCAGCCCAAGAACAAGACCAATTAATGCAGAGCTACTTGTTAAGACCAATAGGCATTTTCTTAACCATTTTCGTCTTCTCACCAGAAATGTTCTCCAACGCTCAACTGCGAGGGGTCTCCCGTCACAGCCGCTTCGGTTTGACGGGAGGACGCGAATAATGCGGAACGCTTGCGGAATCGCGGACAGGGTCTTAAACTAGGGGCGAAGCTTGATCTTCAACATATTTGCGAAGGTGGTCTATAGTAACACCACCACAGCTGGCAACAAAGTACGCGCCACTCCAGAATACAGGTTTTCTATAGAAGCGAGAAAGGTGCTTGGGGAAATCTCTGCGAATTAACCGGCTAGACACAGTCTTGAGATTCCCCACTAGGGTACTGACTTGCACATCAGGGGGGAAACTAATCAGCAGATGAACATGATCTGCCTCACCGTTGAACTCACTTAGGGTACATCGCCATTTGTCACAAGTCTCCTTGAAGATCTCTCCCAGTCGTTGCCGGATATCAGCAGTAATGACCTGACAGCGGTATTTAGTCACAAACACTAAATGAATATTAAGACTGTAAACTGAGCGGTTGCCTTTATTGTAGCTCACAACGTTAAATGCTATAATAGCTCTATGATAATCACATTCCAGTACCGAATCAAACCAACAGCAGAACAGGTCGCCATGATGGAGACTTGGAGTGAGTTGCTGCGTCGGCACTGGAATTTTGCACTAGGGCAACGATTGGATTGGCTGCGTCAAACCAGATGTCAAATAGACCGTTGTTCTATATTGTCTTGTCCGATTGGTGAGGTTCCCCAACCAGTTGATTACTACTACCAGCAATCAGGTCTGAAGGAAACCAAACAATTATTTCCGGCATACGTTGATATCTACTCAGAAGTTCAGCAGATGAATCTTCAGAGACTAGATAAGGCATGGAAGCGGTGGTTGTTCCCAGACAAAACAGGCAAGAGGGGAGGCTGCCCCAGGTTTAAGCAGCGTGGGGCAAAACCTTCATTTAGTTTCTCCAGGGTGAACCATCCAAAAGCTGCTTGTTCTCTAGAAGGCTCTTACCTGAAGATTAAGCGGATTGGCGATATTCCTATTATCGTACATCGCCCGATTCCCGAAGGCTTCACCTTAAAGACGGCAACAATTTGCTGTCGGGCAGATGGTTGGTATGTCTCAATCTCGATGGCAGATGAAACTGTACCTGGACTGGTTCCACTTGATGAGGTGAAAACAGCGGTCGGTATTGATGTAGGGCTGAAGGAGTTTTTAACAACTTCCGATGGTGAGACGGAACCTGTCCAGCAGAATTTCCGACGTTCCCAAAAACGGTTGGCAAGACATCAACGAAAACAAGCCCGGACGCAGAAGGGTTCAAACAATGCTCAAAAGCAGAAAAACCGGATTGCCAGAATTCATCAACGCATCAAGCGCCAGAGAAAAGAGTTTCATTACAAAGTCGCGCATAAACTAGTTAAAGCCTATGACCTCATTGGTGTAGAAGATCTAAATATTCAAGGTTTGGCTAGAACAAAATTAGCCAAATCAATCTTGGATGTGGCCTGGGGAGAGTTCATCATGATCTTGGAAGCAGTTGCGGTAAAACGCGGCGTCCGAGTCGTCAAAGTAAAACCTCATGGTACAACGGTTGATTGCAGTAACTGTGGATGGAAAGTACCGAAAACTTTAGAGATTCGGATTCACGACTGTCCGAAATGTTTGACGGTCTTAAACCGAGATCTCAATGCTGCGATCAACATCTTAATTCGAGCAATAAATGCCGTGGGACTCACGGTGTCAGCCTGTGGAGGATTACTGAGCTGGGTGACTCGGCATGCCGGCCATCTGGTGAAGTCCGTTGAAGCAGGAATGTCCAGTTGCGAAATTGGAAGCCTACGCCAACCGCGAAGCGGTGTGGCGTAGGAGATGTCACTAAGTTACGAGTGAGTCATCGCGATCAGCTTCTTGGCTACTGCCTCTGCCACTGGCATCACTGATAATCGATTTCCACGTCTCACCACCCAAAGCTCCTCAGCACTAAACTCCTGCTTAAGTATTTCCAGGGTCAAAAGTCTAGGGAAAGCCTCGATAAATTCTATGACTACTGTATGCCACCGAGGAGCCTGGGGAGTAGATTTAGGGTCGTAGTATTGACTTTTTGGGTCAAACTGGGTCGGATCGATAATGTTGGGAGTGACCACACGCGTCAAACCTACGATACCCGGAGGAGTAATGTTGGAGTGGTAGAAAAAGGCAATGTCTCCTATATTCATTTGGCGCAGGAAGTTACGTGCTTGATAGTTACGAACCCCTTCCCAAGTAGTCTGACGCTCCTGCTGAAGATCAGCAATACTATAAACCTCTGGTTCTGACTTAATTACCCAGTAATTCACCTTTAATTATGCTTTACGAACCTCTAACTAAGGTATTATGCCTTGGGAACTTCTAGCTAGGGTAACCTTGTCTCCTTGTATTTGCAATCACTATCTTCCTTAACACTAATCTCATTTCTCTGATAGCAGGTGGATGAAACATTAGCACTTAAACTTTAGATGTAGAGAGAAAATACAAGAAACAATGTCTTTAAATGTTGAAGCTTTAGAACAAAGTTTTGCTCAAATTAAGCCTCACGCCACAGAGTTTGCAGCTAGTTTTTACAGCACTCTATTTACTGATTATCCCCAAGTTCAGCCTTTGTTTACCCATACTGATATGAACGAGCAGCGGAAGCATCTAATTAGTGCCTTGGTACTGGTAATCGATAATCTCCGCGAGCCAGATGTGCTAAATGATGCACTTAAGAGCTTAGGGGCAAAGCATGTGAACTACGGCACTATACAAGAGCATTATCCGATGGTAGGTGCAGCGTTATTGAAAACCTTTAAGTCTTACCTAGGTGACGACTGGACGCCAGAGCTGAAACAGGCTTGGATGGATGCTTATCAAGTGATATCTGACATCATGCTGAAAGGAGCACAAGAAGCACCATCAGCCCAGCTGCACTGATACATTTACGGTTTATGAAGCATATCATACCATTTTACTTGGCGAGTTGTGGCAAGTTAACACTGTATTGGTATAAACGGCTAACCTAATCAGAGGAGAATAATCGCGTTACTCAGCATGGTAGATCTGACCCCCAACTCTAGCTTTAGTTTGACGATCCGCTTACAGATTCCGAATCGTGTTGGTATGTTGGCCAGCGTGACGCATGCGATCGCTACCAATGGCGGTAATCTCGGTCAAATTGATTTAATTGACCAAACCCGCCAAATTTCCACTCGGGACATCACTATAGATGCCACCAGCTCTGAACACGCTGAGACGATTGTGCAAGCGATTAAGGCATTGACACACATTAAGGTGATTGATGTCTATGACCGCACCTTCAATTTACATCGCGGTGGCAAAATCAGTATTCAGAGTCGAATCCCGCTCAAAAGTCTAGCTGATCTGGCTATGGCTTACACGCCTGGAGTAGGCAGAATATGTAATGCGATCGCCCAAGATCCGGAACAAGTCTATAGCTTAACCATCAAACAAAACACCGTTGCCATCGTCACTGATGGTAGTGCCGTATTGGGACTGGGAAATCTTGGCCCCGCTGCTGCCCTACCAGTGATGGAGGGCAAAGCGATGCTCTTCAAAGAATTTGCTGGGATTAATGCCTTTCCTATCTGCCTTGCTTCTCAAGACACCAAAACTATTGTCGAGACCGTCAAACAAATTGCCCCGGTATTTGGGGGTGTGAATCTAGAGGATATTGCGGCTCCTCGCTGCTTTGAGATTGAGAGCCAACTGCAGCAGTTAGATATCCCTGTTTTTCACGATGACCAGCATGGTACAGCGATTGTCACCCTAGCAGCATTGATTAACTCCCTTAAGGTAGTAAACAAGTCAATGCCTCAAATCCGCATCGTGATTAATGGTGCTGGGGCAGCTGGGGTAGCGATCGCTCGGTTACTCCGCAAAGCTGGGGCAGAATTTATCTTGATGTGCGATTCCAAAGGCATTCTTTCAACTCAGCGCTCAGACCTGAACGAGCAAAAGAGAGAATTCGCTGTTACCCAGATGGGTTCTTTAGCCGGTGCTCTAGTAGGAGCGGATGTCTTCATTGGAGTGAGCGTACCGGGTGTGCTTACTCCCGACATGGTGCGCTCAATGGCGAAAGACCCAATTATTTTTGCCATGGCGAATCCAATTCCCGAAATCCAGCCGGAATTAGTGATAGAAGATGTAGCTGTCATGGCGACTGGTCGCAGTGACTATCCAAATCAGATCAACAACGTCTTAGCCTTCCCAGGAGTGTTTCGTGGTGCTTTAGACTGTCGGGCAACCACGATTACAACCAGTATGTATCTGGAAGCCGCAGAGGCGATCGCGTCCTTGGTCAAACCCTCAGACATCGACCGCGAACACATCATTCCTTCTGTCTTTGACGAGCGAGTTGTCACTGCCGTCGCCGCTGCCGTGCAACGAGCCGCCAGACAAGAAGGTATCGCTCGGAGCTGATTAAGAGCTCTTCCCCGTGGTTAATCTCAGGGATAGAGCTGACCAACACCCACCGAAGGGAAGGCCGTTACCGGACCCTGCGGAGCTGTTGTGAGCCGACGAGGGCGCTTAAGTAATTATTGGGTTATTGTTGTAATGACGACATTGGTTCTAGTGTTGCCGATGTTTCTGCTATAGGTACAAACTCGAAAACATCGCGTCACAAACAGATTTGGTACCAGCCATGACATCTTGGCGACAGCTAGCTAGAGGAAAAACAATAGGCCCTCGGAACCTATGGTTTGAACGATTAATGGCGATCGCTGCCACGGTGAACTTGAGTTTAGTGCTGTTTAACTTGAGTTATGTCCCCTGGCGTGATTTTTACCTGCGAAAACTCCCTAGTCTCACGCAGGTGTATGACCCAATTAAAGGTATTGAACCCTATAGAGATACGCAAGACTATCTCAAGACAGTAGACGCACTCAAAGAGCAGGTGAGCCAGACAGGTTTACAGTCGCCAAAGGTAGAAACCTCGCTCAAGGAACTGCGCCGTCAAAGTGTCGAAATGATTCAGACCAATCCATTTGCTTTAGCGAATAAGAGTGGTACCTTGGAGAAGATAAAAAACCGGATGCGCAATCGCATCTATAACAAATTTCACCAAGGCAAAAAATCCGCTAGTCAAGCATTCACCATTTTTTGGAGCCGACCGCATCTATCTGCCTATGGATGGCAGCGAGAAATTAACTTTTTTGATCAACAAATTCAACCTTTGATTGAGACAAACTACTACCGCCCCATCGGCGAAAATGGCGAATTTGTTGACTTTTTCTGGATTATTGACTTACCGTTTGTTATTTTATTTGGTCTAGAATTCCTAGCTCGTACTTGGACAATCAGTCGTCGCCATAAGGGTTTAAGCTGGCTAGAAGCGATGCTTTGGCGCTGGTACGATATTTTTCTGTTGCTGCCTTTTTGGCGCTGGCTGCGAGTCATCCCAGTGACAATCCGCCTGAATCAAGCGAAATTAGTGGCTCTCCACCTAGTAGAGCAGCAAATTAGTCGAGGCTTGGTGGCGAATTTTGCTGGGGAACTGGCGGAAGTTATAGTTATTCGGTTAATTAATCAGCTCCAGGGATCGATTCAACGTGGGGAGGTAACACGCTTCTTGTCTCAAAGAGAGGAGCGTAGCTCCGACACAACGATAAATAACGATGTGGAAGCGATCGCGACTCTGTTGGTGCAGTTGACCGTCTACCAAGTAATACCCAAAATCCAGCCCGATGTAGAAGCAATCCTACGCCACAACATTGAAATTTTCCTCAACCAATCCCCCATTTATCACGGCCTCCAGAACCTGCCAGGACTAAGAAACATCCCCACCCAGCTAATTGATCAGTTAGTGACTCAAGTCAGCCAGAATACATACAAGACTCTGGTCGGCGCTTTAGAAGACCCAGTTGGGACAAAACTCTCTAGTCAACTGGTGCAACATTTCAGCGAAACTCTGAGTTCTGAAGTGCAGCAAAAACAGACGCTTCAGAAAATTCAGGACGTAGTATCGGATATGTTAGAGGAAATCAAGCTCAACTACGTCAATCGTTCTACGCATGAGGATGTGGAGCAAGTCATTGAAGAAAGAAGACAGCTGCAGTCCATTGCCTTAGTTGCACAGACGGTGCGTAAAAACTCGGTTTTGCCCAGGCCAAAATGAGCTCAGCACTATCTCAGTACCATGGAAAGGAACGGATGCGTTAAACTCGAATCGGGGGCGAATCGAAATCGGTTCGCCTCCAAACTTCTTGGAGAAAATAGTTTCGCAGGAAGTGGGTCGACACCCACTTTTTTGTTTGTCGAAAATGCCTCATCCCCTCATTCCACAAATTATTGAGTTGGCGACACCAGTAGCAGAAAACCTGGGATTGGAAGTAGTTGGGGTGGTTTTTCACACCAACCAACGTCCGCCTGTTCTGCGTGTGGACATCCGTAACCCCCAGCAAAATACTGGCTTGGATGACTGCGAGCGGATGAGTCGTGCTTTAGAAACCACGCTAGATCAGGCGAACACCATTCCTGACGCCTATGTATTGGAGGTTTCCAGTCCTGGGGTTTCGCGGGAGCTGATTGCCGACCGGGAGTTTATTTCCTTTAAAGGGTTTGCTGTGATTGTCAGTACTTCCCAGCCTTATGAGGGTCAAAAAGAGTGGACAGCCCAGCTGATCGGCCAGGATGATAAGGCAGTTTACTTGAACCAAAAGGGTCGTGCAGTTGCCATTCCCCGATCTCTAATTGCCAGAGTGCAGCTGGATGAGCGCCGGTAAGAGGAGGAGGGGGAGGGGGAACTCGGGGTCCCCTTTGGGGATAAGGGGGCAAGGGGGAGATGAGGAACACTGCTGCGCTTGGGAGAGCAGAGATTCGCATCCTTAGATAACAGATAACCGGGATTACATTCACCTCGCCCTCTCCCCCCCTCGCCCCCTCTCTCCCTGACTGATTACATCACATTTACGACGGAGGTTTGCTTATGTCAATGGTTAATTTGCCTGGACTTAAAGACCTGATTGACAACATTAGTCGGGAGCGCAATTTACCTCGTCTTGCTGTTCAATCAGCGCTTAGGGAAGCACTCCTGAAAGGGTATGAGCGTTATCGTCGTGCTCAGACCATGGAGCGACGGCAGTTTGATGAAGAATACTTCGATAACTTCGAAGTTGAACTCGATGTCGAGGAAGAAGGCTTTCGCGTTCTTGCCACTAAAACCATCGTGGAGGAGGTCAGCAATTCCGATCATCAGATTTCACTACGAGAGGTTCAGGAAGTTGCTGCCGAGGCGCAATTGGGCGACTCTGTGGTTTTAGACGTGACGCCAGACCAAAGAGAGTTTGGTCGTATGGCGGCGATGCAGACCAAGCAGGTGCTGGCGCAAAAACTGCGCGACCAGCAGCGCCAGATGGTCCAAGAGGAGTTTCAAGACCTAGAAGGGACTGTGCTGCAAGCCAGGGTGCTGCGGTTTGAACGACAATCAGTGATCATGGCAGTCAGCAGTGGGTTTGGTCAGCCGGAAGTGGAAGCCGAATTACCCAAGCGGGAACAGTTACCCAACGATAACTATCGAGCGAATGCGACGTTTAAGGTCTATCTCAAGAGAGTTTGCCAAGGCCAGCAACGTGGTCCTCAACTGATAGTCTCAAGAGCCGATGCCGGTTTAGTTGTCTATCTTTTTGCCAATGAAGTACCAGAAATTGAGGATGAGGTCGTCCGGATTGTCGCTGTGGCTCGGGAAGCCAATCCACCTTCTCGTTACGTTGGCCCCCGGACTAAAATTGCAGTTGATACCCTAGAACGTGACGTAGACCCTGTTGGTGCTTGTATTGGGGCACGAGGATCGCGGATTCAAGTGGTAGTGAATGAATTGCGGGGTGAAAAAATAGATGTGATTCGTTGGTCACCTGATCCAGCTACATATATTGCCAATGCCCTTAGTCCGGCACGCGTGGATGAGGTGCGCTTAATGAATCCAGAATCCCGTCAGACTCACGTTCTAGTCGCTGAAGATCAACTCAGTTTAGCGATTGGTAAAGAAGGCCAAAACGTCCGCTTAGCTGCCCGCCTAACTGGTTGGAAAATTGACATCAAAGACCGGGTGAAGTACGACTACGAAGCTGAAGACAGCAAATTCTCCAGCTATTCAGCGCAATATCAAGCGCCAGAAGTTACAGTAGACGAAGATGAAGCGTCAGATGAATTGGAACAAGCAGTTGAGGTAACGGAGGCTCCAGCTTAATGGCAAGGGAGTTGGTTAGCACTATGAAACCCAACTACCGGCGTTGTATTAGTTGCCGTCAAGTAGCTTTGAAACAAGAATTCTGGCGGATTGTCCGCGTTTATGCCTCTGGACAGGTACAATTAGATCAGGGTATGGGGCGTTCTGCCTATCTTTGTCCCCAAGAGCGCTGTTTACAGGCTGCTCAGAAGAAAAATCGATTGGGGCGATCGCTTCATACGCCGGTGCCGGAAGCTGTGTACCAAACTCTGTGGCGACGTTTAGCCACTCAGCAAATAGAACAGCATAACTGAAGCCGGATTCATCTAAACACCCTTACAACCCCACTAATCGCTTGATCAGCAGTAACTTTTTCGAAATTAAGAGGCATTCTGGCAGCAAAAATCTTAACAAATCGCTTACGTACATCAACTACTGCAAAAGTGGGTTAGTGCCAAAATAGTACTTAGCGCAGCTTAAAATCAAAACTTCCAACAATTTTATCGCTAGTTGGTGCAAGATCAAAAAAGAAGCCGCACACATAATGGCAGTTTTAGTAGCGCTGACGCGAAGCGGAGCGCAAAGGCATCACCCTTGTAGATGCAATTTTCAAACGGAAACATTTCCCTTTACTCTATTGGAGGCACGGGCAAAAAATTGAACGGCAACCAATAACACAAGACTTTTAGGGTGGAGATGTCATCAATCCGGGCAACCATCCGGTTAAAACTGGTAGGTAAATGGGAAGAGTGGATGAATAACGGCAAAGTAAGAATCTACGATTTATCAAAGGAATTGAACTTGGATAACAAAGAGCTATTAGCAATTTGCGACCAGCTCGATATTGCGGTAAAAAGCCACAGCAGCACGATCACTGAAACTGAGGCAGAGCGAATTCGCACGGCGGCTGAGAAACAGGCTGCAACCGTCGCTACCTCACGCAAGGAATTAACTGCCGCAAGCCCGAAGGCGAACTCACAACCCACTAAAGCGTCGAGACCTCGGCCCGCTGTGCCTCACAAACAGCAGATTTTGGAAATTCGTAAACCTAAGACTCTAGAGCGCAACAACCAAAACCCCCTAGAGCCTCAAGTTGCCATTGCCCCCCAAGCCTCAGTCCGCTCCTCACCTGCCTCACCGACAAAACCAGCGGCACCGACTCGACCGGTACGCCCAGGCTCGTCTGAGACCACACAGGTTGAGCAGGATGACGTTGCTACCGAGCACAGTCAAAACCAGTCAGCAGAAATTTCACCTAGAGTGAATCTGCCAGAACGACCGCAACTTGCTGGACCACCTAGTAGAACGGTTGCAGAAAGTGCGGCAGCAATTCCCCAGTTGAGTCAGTCTGACCGGCCTGTTCTAAAACGTCATCAGCAAAATCCCACGGTGGAGAGAGCAACCGATGCGGCTGAAAAACCGGCTCGTCGCGCTCCATCTGCCTTAAGATCAGAGACGGCAACGAATAGGACGCAAACACCAGTCTTAGATCTCCAACGACCCAAACCAGCACGTTCAACTGACCCCGTAACTCCAGGCCCCAGTCGTCCGAGGGCAGGTGTAGCCAAAACAGATCCAAACGAAGCGGAATTGGATAGTACGGCGCTCTTGGACTCGGACGAAGAACTACTGAAGCGGCCAACACTACCGCGGCCGGTGAAGGGCGGGAAAAAGTGGCAGGAAGAAGAAATCATCGACGAGGGACAAGAAACAGCAGCCAAGGGAGGAAAAGCCGGAACAAAGGTAA
>JAABUQ010009964.1_pt1 | contig 12630 bp, 10 predicted proteins | sample 5560001 | NCBI WGS metagenome assembly JAABUQ01 (sample SAMN10711888, study PRJNA513371) | rock metagenome | isolation source: Antarctica rocks | place: Antarctica: Victoria Land, Finger Mt nord | collected 2015-12-18 | reverse complement strand
ATTGTTAAAACCGACCCTTCGTCCGGTTCGATCACTTATTTAAAAGATGTTGCCCGTATTGAATTAGGTAAGTTCAATTATTCAGGTAATTCTTTTGTTGACGGAAAAAGGGCTTCATACCTGCTGGTTTACCAGGCACCGGGAAGCAACGCGCTTTCTACCGCAGCAGGTGTTTATGCCATGATGGACCAGCTTAAAAAGCAGTTTCCGGCAGATGTGGATTACGTAGTACCTTTCGAGTCGGTTTCCGTAGTACAGGTTTCGGTACATGAAGTAGTTCAAACTTTAGTGATCGCTTTAATCCTGGTAATTATTGTAGTTTACCTGTTCCTGCAAAGCTGGCGCGCTACTTTAATCCCGGTGCTGGCTATCCCGGTTTCCATCATCGGTACCTTTATATTTTTTATTCCGCTTGGCTTTACCATCAATACTTTAACCTTGTTTGGTTTTGTACTGGCGATTGGTATTGTGGTGGATGATGCCATTGTGGTGGTAGAAGCCGTCCAGCAACATATGGACGAGGAAGGCATGTCGCCGTTTGATGCTACTTTACAAGCCATGCGGGATATTTCGGCCCCGGTAATTGCAATTGCTTTAATTCTTGCCGCGGTATTTATACCGGTTGGTTTTATTCCGGGGATTGTAGGCCGACTGTATCAGCAATTTGCCATTACCATTGCCATTTCTGTGCTGATCTCTGCTTTTGTGGCTTTGTCTTTAACGCCTGCTTTATGTACGTTGATTTTAAAACCTACCGATAAGGACAAGAAATCTTCTTCCTGGTTGGACAAATTTTTTAAAGTATTTAATGATTGGTTTGGACGCATTACTTCCCGTTACCGCAATGGGGTTGATAAAGGTATCCATTATGCAAAATTTGTGGTGATTATATTGGTTTGTATCATCATCGGAACTTTGCTGCTGTTTAAAAATAAACCTTCCGGATTTATTCCTACCGAGGATGAAGGCAGGATTTACATCACTTTTGATTTACCTGAAGCCTCGTCCAGCACCCGAACGGTTGCGGTAATTAAACGAATGATGGGTATTCTGGACAGCATTCCCGGTGTAGGGCATTATGCGGCTTTGGGCGGGTTGAATGCAGTTACTTTTGCTAATAAATCAAATAGCGGTACTATTTTTTGCTCCCTTAAACCCTGGGACGAACGGAAAGACAAATCGTTGCAGTTGCAGGCGATGGTGGCTAAATTACAGCAAAAATTATCGGTTGTAAAAGAAGCAAGTATAGTTGTTATCCCTCCGCCGGCTATTCCGGGATTGGGCAATACGGCAGGTTTCTCTTTCATCATTGAACAAAAAGAGGCTAATACGGATATCAAAAGTTTTGAAAATGTTGTTCAAAACTTTGTAGCCCAAGCCAACAAACGACCCGAAATTGCCAGGGCTTTTACCTTTTTTACAGCCCGCACACCAAGCTACCAGTTAGAAGTTGACCGTGAAAGGGCTAAAAAAATGGGTGTGCTGGTTTCTGATGTATTTGGCACCTTGGGAACTTATTTAGGAAGTACCTATGTAAACGATTTTACCATTTATGGCCGGAACTTCCGTGTGCTGGAACAGGCCGATTCTTCCTATCGTACCGATATTAAAAACCTGGGGCAGTATTATGTAAGAAACCAGGCCGGGACCATGGTGCCTTTAAGTGCACTTACTTCTTATAAGATTATAGAAAGTGCCCCGCTTATTTCGCACTACAACCTGTTCCGGTCTTCAGAAGTTGATGGCGGCCAGGCACCGGGTTACAGTAGCGGTGATGCTTTAACAGCGTTAAAAGAAGTAGCGGCCAGCACTTTGCCCCAAGGTTATGGCTATGAATTTTCAGGATTAAGCCGGGAAGAACTGGCTTCAGGTTCCAAAACCATCTACATTTTCGGCCTGTCCATTATGTTTGTGTTTTTGTTCCTGGCTGCGCTATATGAAAGCTGGTCAGTCCCTTTTTCCGTATTGCTGGCCGTGCCGATCGGTGCATTTGGTGCAATCCTGTTCTTAACCTTTGTGCCGCATATTGACAACAACATTTATGCCCAGATCGGATTGATCACGCTGATCGGCCTCGCTGCCAAAAACGCGATCCTGATTGTGGAGTTTGCCAAAGAACGGGTAGATAAAGGGATGGACCTGGAAGAATCAACGCTGGAAGCAGTGAAGCTCCGTTTACGGCCAATTATCATGACTTCCATGGCTTTTATTTTAGGTGTTTTACCATTAGTGTTTGCAAGTGGGGCAGGTGCTCAATCACGGCAAACCATTGGTTTTACGGTTTTGGGCGGGATGCTGGCTGCAACCTTGATTGGTATTTTTATCGTTCCGGTTTTGTATGTAATCATTACCAAACTTGCTTATGGCAAGAAAAAACTGGAAGAGATGAAAGCCAATTACAAACCGGAAGAAGAAGGCAAGCATTAATCCTATTCAAATTTTTAGTGCATAAAAGGAGTATCAGTTTTTGATGCTCCTTTTTTTATGTCGGTTTATTTAAACTTATTTTCCTGCTGCGGTTTCTGATTTGATGCTTCTTTTATGGCATAAAAACTAGGCTGCCCCATTATAAAAGCAGGAACGGCAACTTACACCTATTTACCTAACCGGACACGTTGGAAAGTAGCCGCCATACTTCCCCTCTCGAGAGGGGCAAGGGGTGTGTTTCTAAAAAAACTAATTTCGAGCTTGTTAAGAGCCTGTTTAAATTTTATTCAAAATTTCCGATGCTTCTTTTACCACCTAAAAACCGTTAAACACTTGTACTTCTTGTATCGGTTTAATCCACCTGTACAGGATTTATAGGGATAAAAGAAGTAGTATAAAATTTTTTTAAACAGGCTCTAAAAATTTAACCAACTTCATCGTAAAATTTATTTCGTTTTTCATTAATTACCATTAGATTTATCAATACTGCTAACCAGTTGATGCAGATTAAAATATTGTCAAAACCTACTATAGTACAGGATGAAATTTTACAGCATTTTTTTGGCGTGTTTCTTTTCATTGCTGATAAAAGCGTACGGACAAGCTTCGCAATGCCCGGAAAATATTGGCTTTGAATCAGGCACACTCAAGAACTGGGATTGTTTTACCGGTTCGATCGATAGGTCCGGTGTCATCAGTGTAACAGCTTCGGCACCCGTTCCCGGCAGGCATACCGTCCTGAAATATGCAAACAATCAATTGGACCCTTATGGCAAGTTTCCTGTCACCTGCCCCAATGGCAGCCTGTATTCTTTAAAGCTGGGCAATGACGGAATAGGCGCACAGGCCGAAAGGGTGAGCTATACTTTTACAGTACCCCTTAACCAAAAGAATTATAGTATCATTTACAATTACGCCGTGGTATTTCAAAACCCTGACCATGCATATTACGAACAGCCCAAATTTACGGCCCAGGTTTTTGATGTGGCCACCAATCAACCTGTAAATTGCGGTTCTTTTGAATTTGTGGCTTCTTCCGGTTTGCCGGGCTTTCAGCAATCCAGTTTTGGAGGAGGGGTTTTTTTTAAACCCTGGGCACCAATTACCATAAATTTATTTGGATATGCAGGGAAGAAGCTCCGGCTGGAATTTACAACGAATGACTGTACACGAGGCGGCCATTTCGGTTATGCTTATATTGATGTAAACGAAAACTGCGCTTCGCCAATAACCGGCAACACTTACTGCGCCGGAAATTCAGTTTTAAAAATGAGTGCGCCTGCGGGTTTTAAAGAATATTACTGGTACAATGAGGATTTTTCAAAAGTGCTTGGCAACAGCAATATCCTCAGCATTTCCCCTGCGCCGCCCGATCAAACACATTATGCTTTGAGGATTGTCCCTTTTCCGGGTTTGGGCTGCGAGGATACGCTTTACACCACCGTCAATGCTTCCCCGGATGTGCTGACCCTGAAATTGCAGGACTCCGTGATCGGTTGCGAATCCGGTATCAGCCTGAAAGCTAAAAGTATTACGGCAGGCAGCAGTCCAAACCTGACGTATTCCTATTTTTCCGATCCCGATGCCCAGGATTATGTCCCCGATCCTGAAAACGTCATTACCAGCGGAACGTATTATATCCAGGCCATCAATGCCGGTGGTTGTACCGATATTAAACCAATCATTGTCAGTTTAGAAAAAGCACCGTCTATTATCACCAGTAATCCCGATCCGGTCTGCTTTCCTGCAAAAGCGGATTTGACAAAACCCAAAATCACGGTTGGAAGTAGCGCCGCCCTCACTTTTACTTATTGGAAAAATGCAACGGCAACCATTCCCTTAGCAGCACCGCAAGCGGTAGATTCGGCCGGGACTTATTACATCAAAGGAGCCAATACAACAGGTTGTTCGCTGATTGTCCCTGTCAAGGTAGTGATTGGCCAGCAACCCAAACTCGTTGTACAAAATATTTCATCCTGTGTAATGGTTAACCTGACGAACACGGCCCTTACAGCAGGAAGCGATCCGAACCTGACCTTTTCTTATTGGGCCGATGCTGCGGCCACCAATCCTTTACCTACGCCAAGTAGGGTTACCAATAGCGGAACCTACTACATCAAAGCCACAAATTCCGCTGGCTGTTTTACCATTTCGCCGATAGTTGCACAAGTTTTTCCGCTGCCTATGTTTGTAATGAACAACCTCTCGCCGGTTGTATTTCCGACAACCGTAAATTTAACCAAAGCTTATACCGGCGATAACAACCTGGCTTATTCTTTCTGGACAGATTCGGCGGCAACTATTGCTTTGGATAATTACGTTTCGGTACAAAAAAGCGGAACTTACTATATCAAAGCCAGCAGCAAAGCCGGTTGTACGCTGATCTTACCGGTTTTGGTAGTAATCAACCCGCCGCCGTTCATCACCATTCTGGCACCCAATACTTTTACCCCAAACGGTGATGGTACCAATGATTTTTTCACGATCAGTTATGCAGGGGCTTTGCAATTGAATTACCTGAAAATTTTTAACCGCTACGGGCAGGAGGTTTTTGAAACCAAGCAGATCAGCAATTTTTGGGATGGCACTTTCAACGGAAGCAAAATCCCGGCCGGTGCTTATTATTGGGTTTTGGAAGGATCAGATACTTACCGCAAGGAGCGCGTGGTTAGGTCGGGGAATATTACGGTGATTCGGTAGGAAGTGAGGTGCGAAGGTTTGAGGCAAGAGGTTTGCTGGAAGTGATGCTGTTTTTATCGATACTTTTTAGGGAAGGATTGTTGAATCATGTTAAGTTACAACCTGTAAATTTTTAAAAGATACTGTCTTCTTCAAAATTGTTGTAAAGTCAGCCGTTCAATTTCTTTAGTTATTTCCAAAATAACATTTTTATTTTGTATCTCTTTCTTATTGTTCACTTTTGTTGAAAAGACAATAAATACTCGTCCGCCATACTTTTCTTCAAAATCTTCAAAGTTAGTTTGCATCCTTTCGGAAGGTTTATAATTGCCAAAGTTGGAATTTGCGGTTATAGGTTTAATCTGAATCCCAAATGCTTTGTTGCCAACTTTACCAATGTAATCAATGTCGCATACAAATTCTAAATCATCTGGCTCTTCAAAAATTATATCGGGAAAAACTTTTGCTAATACATCATTAATTATAGATGTTTCAACTATATATACCATAATAAATTTCTTGTCTTGATGCTTTTAATTCTTAATTCTTTTGTTGCCACACAAATTTCAGTCTTGCTCAAAATAAATTAAAATGTCCAAGTCATTGTTTTGTTCATTTTCTTTACGTGGATAAAAACTAAATATTCCACTCATCTTGGGATTATACTTGCATGTTAAGTCAATGATTTTATTTTGTGGGATTGGAGAAATCATAGTTTGAAAGTTAGCTGAATATTTTAGTAGCTTATTATTTTAATTTAAATTCAAAATCAAGTTCAGTCCTATTTTCTATTATCATCTTTTGAACTGTTCTAATTAAAATCCTAGTAGAAATAAGTAAGGCATCATAAATTTCATCTTCATAATCCAAGTCCGTCGTATTATTATAAAAAAAAATTGGCTTAATTGGTAGATCTCCATGTAAAAACCTTGACCTTAGGGAATACATATTCTTAATACTCTTTTTATACTCATTTAATGGTCCTAAATATATTTGTATTTTTTCATTTAACTGTTCTGTAATATTGGAATTTCCTTTTGTATATAAGGCTTCTAATGCAATCATAGAGTAAATTAAGTTTTCAGCAGAATTCAAATCAAATGAACACACATAAGTTAAACAATAAATTGCAATTGACAACTTGTTGTTTGGTTTTTCTGAATAAAAGAAACTTATACCATTGTCTTTAATCCATTGCCTAATTGTTTTAGTATCGTAAAAGCAAATTTCTGGGTACTTAATTTTCAACGAAGTATCACAAGCAGCTTGCAATAAATGTGAAAATCCATATGTATCTTCAATTTTTTTATTATTTATAAATACCCCTCCTTCAAATACTGAAATACAGCCGGGTCTGGCAATATTTGCGGAAAATATTATTTCATAAACAATAGCTTGGAAATGGCCTGCTATAAATGATTTTAAAGTTGAACTATCATAACGCGCTCTATCTTCAACTGGAAAATTACGTAAATTATGATATTGTTTAATATCTAATTCAGTATCTAGTGAGATTATAAAGCATTCATCTTTGAAATAAAGCTCCCAGCTTTTTAAAAAATGAAAGTGGTAATATTCTGTAACATTATAATTTCCAGTTTTTTTAAACTCTAATTTTGATTTCGGTAATAAATATTCAAAATCAAAGATTTCAGTATTAAAAATTTCTACTATTTCATTAGTCGCGAGATCAAATTGTTCTATAGCATAATCAGACATATTGTTTTGTGGAAAATAAGGAATTATAACTTCAATATGTAATTTTTCATTCATTGGTTTTTTTCATTTTTTAAGCAATTGTTTGGATTAATACGTTGCTAAATACAAAATTTTAAAGTAAGTAATTCAACCTCAACCCTTCACCACCTCCATCCAGGCACGTGCCATCAATTGTGCACCGGCTAAAGTTGGATGCACACCGTCGCCCGTCCAGTAAGCACCAGGTGCAGATTTGACCGCTTTGTCAAAAACAGATTGATAGGGGATAAAAGCAGCATCAAACTGATCGGCAATTTCGCGGGCGGCTTTCTGATATTCCGGGAACTCGGGATACCAGGTTTGATCAATTGCACTAATCCCACTCAAACCAAAAGGTTCGCCGATAATCAGTTTGGCGTTGGGCAATTGTTTTTTGGTTTGTTCCAGCAAAGCCTTGTAATAATTTTTATAAATTTCTGATGTGCCTTTGTAGTTGTCATTGTGTTTGTGCCAGTAATCGTTCACCCCAACCAAAATGCTTAATACATCAGGTTTTAATTCTATACAGTCCTTTTCCCAACGGTCGGGCAATTGGTAAACTTTATCGCCGCTGACACCTTTGTTGTAGATTTTTAAGTTTTTCTCCGGGTACTTAAACAACAGTTCAGAACCTGCTATCAGGGCATAGCCGGAACCTAAGGCCGATGGATTGTTCGCCCCCAGATATTCCCTTTTCCTTCCGGCATCCGTAATCGAATCGCCCTGAAAAAGAACGGTGTTGTTTTGGCCGATTGCAATTTTACTAACCTTTGCTTCTGCAAAAGCGGAAGTTACAATTTCGGTCATGGCAAGTGCAGAAACACCTGCGATAGAACTTGCTTTGATAAAGTTCCTGCGTGAAGTAAAGTTCATGATGATTTGGTTTTTATATGGATTGATGCTGTTAAATATGGTCATTTTATACTTACATGAGAAGTTAATGGCTAATAAATTTATCTTGTGCTTGGACAGGCAAAAAAAAGCATGATAAAAACAGTATGCCTGTAACTGATTTGAACATCTAAAGCAAATTTTAAGGTTTAAGTTGTGCTTGCAATTTTACAGGAATGTTTTGAAGAACAAGGCCATGGGCAATTTATGAAAACTTAAGTATCCTGTTCTTCGTAAGATTAGGATAGTATAAAATTTAGAAATGACGTTATGTTGTTTTTCTGATTCAACCAGCACTCCTAAAACTCCTGCCGAAAGTTTCTGATTTTTACTGCTTTCACTGCTCTTACTTCTTTTACAAACAGTTTTTAACCATTGTTATGGGTATCCTCATCTTTTTCGTGCTGCACTGGTATTTTTCTTTGTTTTTTCAATCTTTCTTTCATCACCGTTATGCTGCCCACGGCATGTTTACCATGAGCAAAACCTGGGAAAAAATCTTTTACGTCTGCTGTTTTATTACCCAAGGTTCGTCCTACATCAGTGCTTCCGCTTATGGCATGATGCACCGCTTGCACCACGCGCATACCGATACCGAACATGACCCGCATTCGCCGCATTATTCTGATAACGTTTGGTTGTTGTTATTAAAAACCAGGAACAATTACAACGGTATTTTTAAAGGCGATCTGGAAGTGCAGAACAAATACAAAAAAGACTTGCCGGTTTGGGACGCGTTCGACAAGTATGCCCACAATTGGATCACAAGGGTACTTTGGGGCGCAATTTACCTGGCCATTTATTGCTGGCTGGCTACAGCCTGGTGGCAATTTCTTTTCCTGCCGCTTACGTTTGCCATGGGTGCTTTGCAGGGATTGGCGGTCAACTGGTGGGCACATCGTTTTGGATATGAAAACTTTAGCGGGCCAGATACTTCTAAAAATATTATCCCGGTTGATTTTTTGTTTTGGGGAGAAGCTTATCACAACAACCACCACAAATACCCCGGCCGTGCAAACAATGCCATTAAATGGTTTGAGGTGGATGCCGGTTTCCAAATGATGCGTTTCTTCAATTTCATGCACATCATCAAACTAAAACCTGCTGTTGCGTTTGCTAAAATTTAGGTGATAAAAGAAGCATTGGTTTCTGCGCTGTCATTCGACCAAAGGGAGAAATCTTCTTCAAAGCGTTCCTTTGTGTTTTTCGATGAAGATCTCTCCCTTTGGTCGAGATGACAACAAACGTCGGGATAGAACGATAAGATGCTTAAACAAATATAGCACAACAATTTTATCCCCGCCGGTAATTCCCGCCGGTTTTGGGCGATGCTTCTTTTACCACCTCTTTTTTGGGTTTTAAAGTGTTGAAACTTGGCTGCACAATTTTAATGCTTTGTTTGGAAAGGTCAATGCTGGCGTTCAGTTCAAATCCCAATAAAATAATCAGCGAGTTGAGATAGAGCCAGATCATGGTCACAATCAGCGTTCCGATAGAGCCATAAACCTTATTGTACGACGAAAAATGATTGATGTAATAACTAAACCCAAGCGAAGTGAACACCGCCAAAATGGTGGCCAGGATAGAACCCGCACTTAAAAACTTCCACTTTTGCGTATGTGTTGGCCCATATCGGTACAAAATGGAAACAGTTACAAAAAATAGTAAAATCACCATCATCCAGCGGGTAACGATGATCAGAAAGACCCAGAAAAGCCCGCTGCTATGTAATTGGTGGCGCGCAAAACCGATTATTTTTTGCCCCATAATCATGATGGTAATCCCGGTGATAAACGCAAAAACAAGCAGCAAAGTCAGGACCAATGCAACCCAGCGGCGGTGCAACCAGCTTCGTGTTTCTTTGGTGAGGGCTGATTTATTAAAAGCAGCCATCAGATTGCTTACACCGTTGGTAGCAAAAATTACGGCCGAGAAAAACCCGAAGGACAGCAATTGCCCGTTCTGGTTTTTGATAATGTCCACGATCGTTCCCTGAAAAGCCAAAAATGCGTTCGTTGGCATCACCGTTTCCAGAACAGACAATAATTTGTCCTGAAAATGTTTGATCGGAATGTATGGGATGACGGTGAACAGAAAGATGATCCCCGGAAAAATGGCCAGCATCAGGTTGTAAGCTAAGGCAGAAGCTTTGTTTACCAAGGATTCTTTTTTGATTTCCCCAAAGAAAAAAGCAGCAATGGTATAAAGCGGGAGCGAATGGAAGCCCGGCAGGACCAGCACTTTAGTCCAGTTTAAAAAATACTCGTAAAATTTAAAACGAAGCAGAAAACGGTGCAGCCAAAACATGCCGCAAAGCTATACGAAAAAAGGCTTTAAACGTTCCAGGAAATCTGCTGAAGGCAGGCATGGACGGTTGGTTTTCCGGTTGATGAATACCAACAAAGTTTCTCCAATATGGATCAGTTCCTGCTTCTCATTGTACAATTCATATATAAAATGGATTCGGATACCAGGCATCTTTTCCATAATCACTTTAATGCTAATCTCTTCATCATACAAAGCCGGTTTCAAGTATTTACATTTCATCTCCAGCACGGGCATAATGATGCCGGATTCCTCCATTCCGCTGTATGTCAGGCCTAAGCTACGCAGCATTTCCACCCGGCCAACTTCATAAAATTCGGCATAATTCCCGTAATACATGTAGCCCATCTGGTCGGTTTCGCCGTATCGGACACGGGTTTTGGTAGTATGCGTAAACATCAGCGTTTGATATTTCTTTGGTTTAAAGCCTGGTGAAACTTGTGCGCATTAATTAAATGGTCTGCCATATTCGTGGCAAAATTATGGTAGCCGGAAAAATCGTCTTTGACACACATATAAATGTAATCGTGCTTTTTGTAGTTCAAAACTGCTTTTACCGCTTTTACCGATGGCATCATGATCGGCCCGGGCGGCAAACCAGTATTCAGGTAAGTATTGTACGGCGAATTAAAAACCAAATATTTATTCAACACTCTTTTTATGGTGAAATCTTTTAAAGCGAAAATTACCGTCGGGTCAGCTTCTAATTTCATCCCGCGGTTCAAACGGTTCAAATACAAACCGGCGATGGCTGGCATTTCGTTATCATGCAAAGCTTCAGCATCTACAATAGAAGCTAAAATACTAACTTGCACCGGCGTTAACCCGGCTGCTTTGGCTTGGTCTTTTCGTTCCGGTGTCCAAAATTTCTGGTATTCATCATTCATCCGGGCAAAAAATTTCTCCGCAGAACCATTCCAATACATTTTGTAGGAATTGGGCATAAACATCACATAAACATCATCCGGCGTAAAACCAAAAGGCTTTAAATACGCCGTAGAATCCAGCAGATGAATGATCGATGCAGAATCCGCTTCTAATTTTTTACCAACCATTCCGGCAAAAGTTTCTTTCAGCCGCACGTTTTGGAAAGCTATTTTTACGGGTTCCTGTTCGCCCAAAGCCAGCATCCGGATCAGTTTTTTGTTACCCATGCCTTTGTGCAAACGGTATTTGCCGGGCTTCACGCGGTTCTCATATTTCTCGCTGTAAGCCACCTGCATAAAAGTAGTCGTATCTTTTACAATGCCTTTCTGCTCAACTGTTTTCAAAACATCTGCAAAGCCGGAACCAGTTTTAATGTACAGATAATCCTGATTATCAGTTACATTAGGCCCATAATATTTAAAGTAATAATTGAACCCGGTAAAAGCCAGCAGCAGGACAAACAAGATGCCAAGTGCAATCAAAAACTTTTTTAGCAGGCTGGGTTTTCGGGTGTTTTGTTCAGACATTTCGGATTAAATTTAATGTATTAATTTTTCCTGATTTTTAAGGTGTAAAAGAAACAATGCGCTTGGGTTTTCGGTTGCATCGTTTAGTTTGACTGCGAAACAGTTAGGTTGATCCTGGTGCCGATACTTGTTTTAGTGGTCGAATCTGTTTTCATCGGCATTTGCGATTTCACCACAACTTTGGTCGAATCCGTGATCGTACCTTCGTAGGTGATCGTTCCCAAAGTCAGTCCGGAACCGCTGATGGCAAATTTTGCAGCGTCCAGTTCCTGGTTGGTCAGATCCGGAATAGCTACTTCACTGGCACCTTTTCCATCACCTAAAACCAGGTCAATGCGCGAACCTTTCGGCAGTTTTGCGCCCGGCCTGATCTTTTCTCCCGCAAAACGGACTTCTAAAACATGGTTCAAGGCAATATCTGAACGGTAAGTGGTGTCGCCCAACTTCAAACCAGCATTGGAAATAGTGGCCGTTGCTTCGCGAAAAGTAGTGTTTTCCAGATCAGGCAAACCCACGTTGGGAGCCAGTTTGGTGATGACGGTAAGGTAAATCGTCCGGTTTTCTTTTACGTTGGTGGCCGGGTCCGGATCCTGTTGCACCACCGTTCCGGGATCTATGTCCGGCAGGTAAACCGAGTCGATTTTATATTCAAAACCTTGCTCGTCCAGCAAGGCAGAAGCGCGGCTGATTTGCATACCGATCAGTTTAGGGACCGGAATGCCGCTGCCGTGCCGCGTGTAATAATTCAAACCGAAAACGATGAGCAATACAACAATTAATACGGTTAAAGCCGCCAAAAAAAGGTTGGTAATAAAAGATTTACTTTTGAGATAGGCGAAGAATGAACTCATTTACAAATAGTTGCAAGCATCAGCTTTGGTTTTTTTGTTGATCCAAACATACTCAAATACTAAATAAAATTTGAGACATTGCATAAAATTCTGATTAATTACGACTGATCTTGTAAATTCCATTTCCAAATTCAGAAAATCCTGACAAAGCTATTTCCGGCAGATGCTTCTTTTACACACCATTTTTTCAATTATCTTTGGCTCTATGACTGCCAGAAACATTGCCCTGCTGGCCGGAGGTTATTCCGGAGAATATGAAGTTTCGA
>JAABUQ010009962.1_pt1 | contig 12632 bp, 10 predicted proteins | sample 5560001 | NCBI WGS metagenome assembly JAABUQ01 (sample SAMN10711888, study PRJNA513371) | rock metagenome | isolation source: Antarctica rocks | place: Antarctica: Victoria Land, Finger Mt nord | collected 2015-12-18 | reverse complement strand
CGGGGCTGCCGGCTGGGGATTGTGCAGCCCGAGATCTACGAGATGCAGGTGACCGCGATCACGCGCGCCGTGGCCGCCGTACGCGCGCGCACCGGAGACCGGCCGCTCGTGGAGGTCATGATCCCACTCGTCGACTACGAGCAGGAGCTCGAGCTCATGCGCGCGCTGGTGGTCCGCGTGGCCGAGGGCGAGGGGTTGCGCGAGGGTCGGGACTACACGGTGGGCACGATGATCGAGTTGCCGCGGGCGTGCTGCGTGGCCGACCGGATCGCCCGCCACGCCGACTTCTTCTCCTTCGGCACCAATGATCTCACGCAGACCGCGCTCGGCTTCTCGCGCGACGACGTGGAGGGCAAGTTCCTGGCCACCTACCTCGAGCGCAAGATCGTCGACCGCTCGCCGTTCGAGACGATCGACGAGCCGGGCGTCGGCCAGCTTCTGCGCATGGGGGCGTGGCTCGGGCGCAAGACCACCCCCGACCTGAAGCTCGGGATCTGCGGCGAGCACGGGGGAGACCCGGAGTCGATCGACTTCTTCCAAGGGTCGGGACTCGACTACGTGTCGTGCTCGCCCTTCCGGGTGCCCGTGGCGCGCGTGGCGGCGGCGCAGTCCGCGGTGCGGGCGGCCAACCACGCGTAGAGGCACGCGTCTTCGCCTCACCTCTGTGACGATCGCTCTCCAGGCCCGGGGCGAGAGCGGCCAGGCTGGCAGAATCGGCCGAGCGCCATGCCCCTCGATCTCCATCCCCATCAGACCGGTCCGGTGGCCGAGGCCTTCGCGGGCCGCATCCGCGGCGAGGAGGCGGCCGGCCTCTCGGGGCGCGCGACCCACTCCTATCCCGGAGTACGGACGCGCGAGGAGGCCGAGTGCGGGCTGCGCACGCCCTTCCAGCGCGACCGCGACCGGATCGTCCACTCCAAGGCGTTCCGCCGCCTCAAGCACAAGACCCAGGTGTTCGTCTCTCCCGAGGGCGACCACTACCGCACGCGGCTCACGCACACCCTCGAGGTCACGCAGGTCTCGCGCACCGTGGCGCGCGCCCTGCGGCTGAACGAGGACCTGACCGAGGCGATCGGGCTGGGTCACGACCTCGGTCACCCCCCGTTCGGCCACATCGGCGAGTCGGTGCTCGACGCGTGCCTGCGCGAGCGCTTCGACCGGCCCTTCCGGCACTTCGAGCACTCGTTGCGAGTGGTCGAGCACCTCGAGGAGCTCAACCTGACCGAGCCGGTCCGGGAGGGCATCGCCCGCCACTCGGGTCGCGCAGAGCCGCCACGCACGCTCGAGGGCCGCATCGTGCGGCTCGTCGACCGCGTCGCCTACCTGAACCACGACGTCGACGACGCGGTGCGAGCCGGAGTGATCGACGCCGATGACCTCCCGCGCGAGGCGCTCGCCGCGCTCGGGCCGACCGGCTCCGCGCGTATCGATGCGCTCGTGCACGACCTGGTCGAGCACTCCGAGCGCGCCGGCGACATCGTGCAGGGCGAGCGCGCGGGGCAGGCGATGGCCGAGCTCCGGCGCTTCATGTTCGCCGACGTCTACCTCGGCCCGGCCGTGCAGCGCGAGCACGCGAAGATCGAGCGCGTGCTGAGGGCGCTCTTTCAGCTCTACTGCGAGCGGCCGGACCTCCTGCCCGCCGGCTCACCGGCCACCGAGCTTGCCGACCGGGTGACCGACTACCTCGCGGGCATGACCGACCGCTTTGCGATCCGCGCGTTCGAGGCGCTGTGCGTCCCGCGCGCCTTCTCACCGTGACGCGGTACGCCGATGACTCCAAGGAGCGGGTGCGCGACGCGGTCGACATCGTCGACCTCGTGTCCACCCGCACCGAGCTGCGCCGAGCGGGAGCGAACTCCTACTTCGGCCGCTGCCCCTTTCACGAGGAGCGCTCGCCCTCCTTCCACGTCCGCCCGGCCGAGAAGGTCTACTACTGCTTCGGCTGTCAGGCCTCCGGAGACGTGTTCTCCTTCGTCATGGAGAACGAGGGGACGGACTTCCCGGGTGCGCTCGAGCTGCTCGCGGGGCGCTATGGCGTCACCCTCGAGGTCGCCGACGAAGACCCGACCGCCGCCGCGCGTCGCCAGCGGCGTGAGCGGCTCTTCGGGCTGCTCGAGCGTGCGGCGGGCTACTACGAGCGCTACCTGTGGGAGACCGAGGAGGCCGCTCCGGCGCGCGACTACCTCCGCGGTCGCGGGCTCGAGGAGGAAGTCCTGCGCGCCTTTCGCGTGGGCTTTGCCCCGAGCGCGTGGGACCGGATGCTGCTCGCCTCGCGCCGCGCGGGCTTCAGCGAGGAGGAGCTCCGGGCCGCCGGCCTGGCCACGCGCTCGAAGAAGGGCTCGCTGTACGACCGCTTCCGCGAGCGGATCATGTTCCCCCTCGCCGACGAGCGCGGCCGGGTGGTCGGCTTCGGCGCGCGGGCGGTGCGCGAGAACCAGCCGCCTAAGTACCTGAACTCGAGCGACGGCGAGGTCTACCACAAGGGCTCCCAGCTCTTTGGCCTGCACCTCGCGCGCAAGGAAGCCGCCCGCGCGGGGAGCGTGCTCCTCGCCGAGGGCTACACCGACGTGCTCGCGCTGCACCAGGCGGGGTTGCGGGGCGCGGTCGGGCTGATGGGCACGGCGCTCACCGAGGAGCAGGTGGGCATCCTCGCCCGCACGGCGCGAACCCTCGAGCTCGCCCTCGACGCCGACCGGGCCGGCCAGCGCGCGATGCTGCGCGCCGCCGAGCTCGCCGAAAAGCGCGACCTCACGCTGCGCGTCGTGCCACTGCCCGAGGGCGCGGATCCGGCGGACCTCCTGGCCGCTGAGGGCGCCGAGGCGATGCGCGAGCGCGTCGGGCGCTCCGTCCCCTTCGTCGCCTTCCGGGTCGACCGCGTGCTCGCCGGCGCCGATACCGGCAGCGCCGAGGGCCGGGACCGAGCGCTTGAGGAGCTGCGCCCGATCATCGGCTCGCTCGGGGCGAGCGTCATGCGGGAGGAGCTGCTGCAACGGATCGCCGGCCGGCTCGAGCTCTCCGGCGCGCTGGTCGCCTCGCTGGCGGAGGGGCCCGCGGCCGCCCCCGCCAACGGGACGGTGACCTCCCGGCGGCTCCCGGCCTCCGATCCGCCGAGGACCCGGCGCCCGGACCGCCGCGAGGAGATCGAGCGCTCCTTCCTCGCCCTCTGCCTCGCCATGCCGGAGCAGGGAGCGGCGGCGCTCGCACGGGCGAGCCTCGAGGAGCACTTCTCCAACGACCGGACGCGCCAGGCGGCGGAGCACCTGCGCCACCACCTGCAAGCGCCGCTCGCGAACCTCCCCGACGACGACCCCGACCTGGCCGCCTACCTGCGTGCCCTGACCGTGCGCTTCGACCGCGAGCCGGTCGGCCGTGCCTCTCTGGAGCACGCTTGGCTCCTGCTCGAGCTCGCCCGCCTGCAGCGCGCGATCGTCGCCGCTCGCCGTGCGGAGAGCGTCGAGGTCGCCACGCTCGCCCACGAGCGAGAGCAGGTGCGCCGCCGGATCGACGAGGTCTCGGAGCGGATCGACCGAGCGCGGAGCTAGCGCTCGCTCTCAGCTCGGGGGGTGGGACTCGAACCCACAACGACTCGGTTAACAGCCGAGCATTCTGCCGATTGAATTACCCCCGACCGGTGCGTTGGTCGGGGGAGGCGCGCGAAGCCAGCCTCGACCTCTGCGTGACAGGTGGCGCAGAGTAGCACCCACTTCCGGGCCTCTTCGCGGACCGTTTCGAGTGCTCGGGGCAAACCCTTCAGGCTGAGATGAAAGCGCTTCTGCGCCGGGTTCGAGGTGGTGAGACTGCGGCGCCGCCACGCACGGTCGTAGCCGCACAGCAGGCACCGCCCGCCGGCCTCGACCACCAGACGTCGTTTGACCTCCCGGCGCCAGCGGCTCACCGCCTCGGTGTTGCAGCGCGCGCATCGGTACCGGCCGGGGCTGTAGAGGACGTGACGGCTGAGGCGTGCCCCGCGCACCGCGGTTGAACGACGCGGTCGAGATCTTCGCTTGCACTGGCCGACCGTCGGTGACGCGCCGCGCGCGCGATGTGACGGACGGAAGGAGCTCCTCCCGGTAGACTCTTCGCCGAGTGAAGCTCTACGTCTGCTACGGCACCTTCACGACCACGCCGCGCCCGGGAGGGCATCCCTGTGGCAACGCGCACAGCGCCCTGCGCGAGGCCGGACACGATCCCGAGGTGATCAGATCCTACGGCTTCGCCGCGCTGCCCGCGATCTTCAACCGCGCGCGCGGGCGCCGGGAGGTCAAGGAGCTGACCGGCTCCTACGTGGTTCCCGTCCTCGTCACCGACGAGGACGAGGTGATCGAGGAGTCCGACGAGATAGTCGCCTGGGCCCGCGCGCATCCCGCCCGGGCCTCGGCGGCGTCAACGTGAGCGACGCAGTGCCCGAGACCGCCGTCGAGAAGGTGACGCGCTGGGAGGAGTTCGGCGCCCTGGTGCGGGTCAGGCACCTCTCCGACGCCAGCGCCATCCTCGATCTCTGCACATGCACCGGCGAGCCCGTCGAGCGGATGGAGAGCGAGGACGGGGAGCTCATTGCCCTCCTGCGTCGACGCCCGCCGGCCGAGCTCTAACCGCTTCCCGGCGAGCCAGCTCCTCGACCAGGAAGGCCGCGCGCGCCGCGCCGTCGTGGCTCTGCGCCCACGCCGCGAGCTCGTCGACCCGCTCGTGCATCGCTCGGTCGGCCAGTGCCCGGCGCACCGCCAGCCGCACGCCGGCGGGGGAGAGCAGCCGCCACGGCAGGCGCACGCCGACGGCCGCCCAGTCCGCCCGCGCGGCGTTCTCGGCCATGTCGCCGCCGGCCGGACACACGACCGGCGTGGAGCCGCTCGCCAGCGCGCGCACGAGCGTGCCGTGTCCACCGTGGCAGAGCACCACGTCGGCCTCGGTCATCGTGCGCGAGTAGGAGACCCACTCGACGAGGCGGGCGTTGGCGGGCACCGGCACCGGATCACGCGGCAGGCGCCGGTTCCAGGTGGCCAGCACGCGTACCGGCTCGCGGGCCAGCCCGGCGAGCGCCGCGCGCAGCAGGCGATGCCCGGGATCCTGCGCGGTCGAGGGCGCCACGAGCACGAGTGGTCCCTCGCCCGGCGGCAGCTCGACGTCCTCGGCGGCCGGCTCCCACAGGAGCGGCCCGACCGGCTCCGTGCCGACCGGCCACTCACGCGGGTACTCGAGCTGGGGGAAGCTGCCCACAAGGCAGAGCGTCTCGCTGAGGCCTCCGTGCAGCCGCGTCACGGGCGCGAGCCCGAGCCGGCGCCGCATCTCGTTGAGCTCGTCGCGGCCCTGACGCAGCCCCGCGGACAACGGTTGCGCGAACGCACGCCAGAGCCCCGAGCCCGCGCGGGTCCGGGGCAGGCGCGCCCCCAGCGAGTAGGGAGGAAAGCCCGGCGGGGTGCCCGGATGCACGTGGGGGATGAGCGTCGCCACCGGCACTCCCTCGAGCTCGGCGGCGAGCGCGGGGGCGAGGGTGAGGATGTCGGCAACCACCACGTGCGGGCGGAGCGCGGCCACCAGCGGTCGCGTCTGGGCCACCGAGCGCACGACCGCCGCGTAGGGCTTGAGCGGCTGCTCCCGGGTGGGGAGGATCGGGAACTGCGGGGCCGGAGCGAAGGTCATGCCCTCGGCCTCGACGTAGGGTCGCCACCTCGTCCAGGTCTCGAGCGTGACGTCGTGCCCGCAAGCCACGAGCGCCCGGCCCAGCGCGATCATCGGGAAGGCATGCCCCGGATCGCCGAACGCGCCGAGCAAGATTCGCGGCGTTTCTATCGTTTGGTCCTTAGGATCGAATCCACGAACCGGATGATGTTCCCCGAAGCTGGGCGGTCGTAGCGGCCGCTCCCCGACATGCCCCAGGTACCCGATACACGCCGCTCACCCGTGGCGGCCGCCGCGCGCGACGCCGACGGCTCCCGCTCGCCCGTCGGCGAGCGCGCCAGCATGGCGGCGCTGCGGCGTGCCACGAGCGAGCGGCTGCGAGCCTCGCCGGGAGGAGAGGGCGAAGGCGGAGAGGATGCGCTCCGCGACGCCCGTCTCGGGGGCTACGCGGGAGCGGTCCTGTTCGTGGCCGGCGGCCTGCTGCTGGCCATCCAGCCCCTGCCGCTCGCCCACAAGCCGCCCCTCGCGCTCGCCGGAGGCCTCGCCGCCCTGGCCGCCGTGCTCGGGCTGGCGCTCTTCGTGCTCGCGCGTCGCGACCGGGCCACCGCCGATCTCCTCTTCGCGCTCGGCTTCGTCGCCATCGCCATCGTCGGCGTGCTCGTGGCGTGGAGTGGGGGCGGGCGGAGCGTCTATGCCCAGCTCTACCTGTTCCCCATCGTCCACGCCGCGGTCTTCCAGAGCCGCCGCCGCCTGGTGATCGTGCTCGCGCTCGCGAGCGCGGCCTTCTTGACCCCGATCGCCTACGGCAAGGCCGACTCCGAGTTCCCGGCCATCGCCCTGATCTCCATGCCGCCGGCGATCCTCGCCGCGGCCATGCTCTCCGCGGTGACGGGCGCCCAGCGTCGGCAGCGCGCGCGGATCGTCGCCCGCGAGATCGAGGCGCGGCGCCTCGCCGAGAACGACGCGCTCACCGGCCTGGGCAACTACCGCATGTTCTGGCGCCACCTCGACGCCGAGGTGGCGCGCTGCCGGCGCCACGGAGAGGTCTTCTCGCTGGTAATCATCGATCTCAACGGCTTCAAGGCCATCAACGACGAGTACGGCCACCAGTGCGGCGACCAGGCGCTCCGCCAGGTCGCCGACTCGCTGCGCGAGGCGCTGCGCAGCGAGGACGTGTGCTGCCGCCAGGGTGGCGACGAGTTCGCGGTGATCGCGGTGCGCGCCGAGCAGGCGGAGGCGGAGGAGCTCGCCGAGCGCCTGACCTCGGCCGTCGCGGCGATCGACGTGCCCGGCGCCTCGGATCGCCGCCTGGGGGCGAGCGCCGGGTGGGCGACCTTCGGCCGGCCGGCGACCACCGCCGACGAGCTCATCCTTCACGCCGACGAGGCCCTCCGCGAGGCCAAGCGCCAGCGCCGGCGGATCGGCAGCATCGCCCGGGCTCACGAGGCGGGTGAGCCGCCACCGGCGGGGCGCCACGCGGTGAGAGCGGCAGGCGATCCCTCGACCGCCGCCGCGCCGGCCGGAGGAGGGCAGCCGACGCGCTCCTCCTACGGATCCGCGACGCGTCTCGTCGTCCTCGCGGGCTACGCGCGAGCCCTGTCGGCAGCACGCGACGAGCGCGCGATCGCCGAGACGACCGTCGCCCACCTCGCGGGCGCGATCGACGCCGCCACCGCGATGGTCCTGCGCTGCGAGGCGACGGGAGAGCCGCTGCGGGCCCTGGCCGCCGCGGGCGACGGGCGTGCCTTGGCGACGGGCGCCTCGCCCGTCGCGCTCGACCGGCCCGTGCTGCGCACCGCCTGCCTCGAGCGGCGCAGCGCGCACGCGGCCGGAGACCCGGCGGGCGCCGGAGCGCGCAGCGAGCTCGCCGTGCCGGTCCTCGTGGACGGCGAGGTCTGGGGTTGCCTTCTCGCCCAGACTGATCGCCCCGACGCCTACAGCGAGGCCGACCGCGACCTGGCCGAGGGGATCGCCACCCAGATGGCGCGCGCGCTGGCGTGGGGTCGGGTGCTCGACCGTCTCGGGGGTACGGAGTTCGGCGAGCTCTACCGCCTCACGGGGGCCGTCCAGCTCACGGTGAGCGAATCGAGAAGGGTCATCGACCTCGCCTGGCGGGTGGGCCGGCGCCTGCACTTCAGCCCGGTGGCCCTGCGCTCGCTCTACCTCGCGGCCCTCTTCCAGGACGCCGGCGCAGTCGGCGTGCCCGCCGAGCTCACCGGCAAGGCGGGCGAGCTGAGCTCCGCCGAGCGCGCCGTGGTGCACGAGCACCCGGTGATCGCCGAGCGGCTCCTGCGCCCGTTTCCGCTGCTCCGCGAGGCGGCGGGAATCATCCGCCACGAGCGCGAGCGCTTCGATGGCGCCGGCTATCCCGACGGCCTGTCCGGTGATCGAATACCCCTCGCCGCCCGGGTCCTCCTCGCCTGCCAGGCGTGGGTGGCCATGACCTCGCCGCGGCCCTGGCGGCCGGAGCTCGACTTCTCCGCCGCGCGGGCCGAGCTCGAGCGCGCCGGCGGGTCCCAGCTCGATCCCCGGGTGGTCGCGGCGCTGCTCGCGGAGCTCGATGCCGAGAACGCGCCGGCCGAGCCCGTGCCTGCCTGACGCGTCCGCTCAGACCAGCTCGGCGACGAGCCGGAGCTGCTCGATCCGCTCCTCGTAGGTCCACGCCATCGGCGTGATCATCAGCGTGCCCACGCCGGCCGCGCGGAACACGCCCAGGCGCTCGCGCACCACGTCGGCCGGCCCGCACAGCGACACCTGGTCGATCAGCGCGTCGGGCAGCGCCGCTCCGGCCTCCTCTCGCTTGCCCTCGAGATAGAGGTCCTGCACCTCGCGGGCGGCGTCCTCGTAGCCGTAGCGCTGTACGAGATTGTTGTAGAAGTTCTTCTCCCGCGACCCCATGCCGCCGACGTAGAGCGCGAGGTAGGGGCGCATGGCGTCGCGCGCCGAGGGGAGGTCGTCGGTGACGAAGGCGTTGACCGTCGGGGCGATGTCGAAGCCCTCGAGCGAGCGCCCGGACCGCCCGGCGCCCTCCTCCAGGAGCGGTCGCAGCTCGCCCAGGTGCTCCGGGGAGAGAAGCGTGGGGATCCAGCCGTCGGCGATCTCTCCCGCCAGCGCGGTGTTCTTGGGCCCGATGGCCGCCAGGTAGATGGGGATCGTCTCCTGCACGGGCGAGATCGTCAGCTTGAGCGCCTTGCCGGGCCCGTCGGGAAGCGGCAGCTCCAGCGTCTCTCCCTGGAACTCGAGCTTCTCGCGATCCAGCGCCTTGCGTACGACCGCGACGTACTCGCGCGTGCGCTGGAGCTGGCGCGCGAAGCGCTGCCCGTGCCAGCCCTCGGCCACCTGCGGACCCGAGGAGCCGATGCCCAGCAGCATGCGCCCGTTCGAGATCTGATCGAGCGTCGCGGCGGTCATCGCGGTCATGGCGGCCGAGCGGGCGGGCATCTGGAAGATCGCCGATCCGATGCGGATCTTCGAGGTCTGCCCGGCCAGCCACGCCAGGACGGTCGCCGCGTCGGAGCCATAGGCCTCCGCCGACCACACCGAGTCGTATCCGAGGCGCTCGGCCTCCCGCACGATCCCGAGCTGCTCCTGAGCGGTCAGACCGAGTCCCCAGTAGCCGATGTGCACGCCAAGCTTCATGCTCCGCCCTTCTGTCGACGATGGGATCCGGCACCCTACGCTCCGGAGTACCCAGGTGGCCCTCCGTGAGAGATTCCGCTCACCGACCGTGAATGGTTGCCGCCGGCGGGAACCCGCACTACCCTGTGCGCCGCCTCCACCGCGGAGGCGCTCTCCCATGGCCCGCCGCTCCGATCACGCCCCCGCCCGATCCCTCCGCGAGGCGATCGACTGCCTGCCGCTGAGCACGCGGGTCGCGATGCTCGAGGGCGTGCGAGTCAACGACATCATCGTCGGCGCCTACACCGACCGTCACGGGGGAGTGTGCCCCATGCTGGCCGCGCACCGCTGCGGCGGGCGCACCGACTTCCTCATGTTCGCGCGGACCTGGGACCGCTTCGCCAAGGCCAAGCGCTCACGCCGCGCCACGCGCCGCGAGCTGCTCGTGCTGACCTCCCACCTCGAGGGGAGCATCCTCGCCGAGGAGAGCACCGACGACCTCGCGCGCGCCGTGACCGAGCATCGCGAGCTCGTGGCCAACCGGCCACGGGAGGCGCGGGTGCGGCCCGGCGACCGCGACCGCAGCGGCGAGCTGGGCAACCGCTCCGGGTGGGCGTGGCTGCGTCCCTTCCGCCGCCTCGACGAGTACCAGCGGGCCCTCGTCGCGGTCGAGGCGCAGCGCGAGGAGCTCGACGACGCCGCGCCTTCCGAGCGCGAGCTCGAGCGCGCCTAGTCGACACCGCGCCGCGGCCGCTCGAGCGCTCAGAGCGCCTCGTTCGGGCGCTGGAAGATGATCTCGGGAATCACGCATGCGGGTGAGACCTTCAGCAGCAGGCGGACCGCCTCGGCGATGTCGGTGGGCTGGATCATGTCCTCGGCCTTGACCTGCCCCTTGACGAACTCGGTCATCGGCGTGTCGACGAAGCCCGGGCACAGCGCGCAGGACTTGATGCCCTCCTCGCCGAGCTCTCGGTTCATCGCCTGCGTGTAGCCAACCACGCCGTGCTTGGTGGCCGAGTAGACGGCCAGCCACGCCTGCCCTGACTTGCCGGCGATGGAGGCCGTGTTGACCACGAGGGCGCGGCCGCGCTCCCGGGCCGCCGCGCGCAGCATCTCGGCGCACTCGCGGTAGAAGAGGACGATCGCGCGCAGGTTCACGTCGAGCTGCATGTCGAGCTTCTTGGTCTGGGTCTCGGCGACGGGGGAGCCGATGCCCACTCCGGCGTTGTTGACGAGCACGTCGAGGCGCCCGTAGCGCTCGCGGTGGGCGGCGACCACGCCCTGGATCTCCTCCTCGGAGCTCATGTTCGCGGCAACGGCCTGCACCTCGAGCTCGGCCTGCTCGAGCTCGCGCGCGGCGCCGTCGAGCTTCTCTGGCCGGCGGGCGGCGAGCGTGAGCCCGTGACCCTCCTCCCCGAGCATCCGGGCCACGGCCAGGCCGATGCCGCTCGAGGCTCCCGTCACGATTGCCGCACGCTCTGCCATGTCATCCCGCTTTCGGTGGGTGGAGGGCCTCGAAGGCGGCGTATCCAATCACGGGCGCTCGTACAGTGACTTCCGTGTCCGAGCGCACGCCCGAGATCCTCGCCGCGGCGCTGCTCTTCCTCCTGGTCGCCGCCGCTCTTCTCGGTTGTGGGGGAGGCCCGGGCCACACGGCGAGCGCTCGCGGCGGTGGCGCTGGCGCGCACGGCGCCGCGCGGCCGCCGATTGCCGCGGCCCCGGTGCAGCCCGCCCGGCACGTCGCGCTGATCGCCGCCCGCGTGGAGCGCATCCGCGGCCTGCGCTTCCGCCGGCGGCTCGTCCCCCGACGCGTGAGCTCGGCGCTGGCGCGGCGGGAGGGGCTGGCCGACCTCGACCGCTCCTCGCCGCCGGACCGCCTCCACGCCCAGGAGGAGCTCCTCGAGCTGCTCGGGCTGCTCCCGCGGGGCACGAACCTCCGGCGGCTCGAAGGAGCGGTGTACGGCGAGCAGGTGGCCGGCTTCTACGATCCGCGACGCAAGCGGCTGAGCGTCGTGGAGGGGGCAGCCGGCTCCGGAGCGGCCGGCGGGGCCCTGGGCGACATCACGCTCGCGCACGAGCTCGACCACGCGCTCGAGGATCAGCGCTTCGGCATTCGTGACTCGCCGTCGGGCACGGACGACGCGGCGAGCGCCTACACCGCGCTCGTGGAGGGCAGCGCGACGGAGGTCATGACCCGCTACGCGTTGCGCTACATCGGCGCCGGGCAGTCCCTGAGCGGCGCGCTCGGCGCGCTCGCCCAGCAGGCGCACGCCACGAAGCTCCCGCCCTACCTCCAGGCCTCCCTGCTCTTCCCCTACGAGGCGGGCCAGCGTTTCGTCGAGTCGCTCTACGGGTTCAGCCACGACTGGCGGCTCGTGAACCTCGCGCTGAGGGTGAACCCGCCGCGCTCGACCGAGCAGATCCTCCATCCCGAGAAGTGGCTCCGCGCGGAGGATCCGGTGCCGGTGCGCCTCGCGGTGGGGGAGCGGCTGGGACGGGGCTGGCGGCGCCTGACGGCGGGCTCGCTGGGCGAGTGGGACACGAGCCAGCTCCTCTTGCGCGCGGGAGCGAGCGGGCCGGCGGCGCGGGAGGCGGCGGCCGGCTGGGGAGGAGCGCGCTACGAGCTCTGGCGCCGGATCGGCGCGCGCCGAGGGAGGGCATGCGCCGCCCCGTGCCGCTCGCGCGACGCCCTGGTGATCTCCTGGGCATGGGACACCAGGAGCGACGCGCGCCGGTTCGACGCCGCGCTCTCGCCGTTCCTGACGCGCGGCCTGCCCGGCGCAAGCGCGGCGGTGAGTCTCGGGAGGCGCACGACGACGCTCGCCTTCGCTCCGTCCCGCCGCCTGGCCACGGTGCTAGCGTCGCGCGCTGCCGCGCCGAGAAGGCGTCCGGCCCAGTAGCTCAGTTGGTCAGAGCGCCCGACTCATAATCGGAAAGACGCAGGTTCGAGTCCTGCCTGGGCCATGGCGAGAGTCCTCGATCCCGGGCGAGATCTTGACCGGGTCTTCAGCATCCCGGGGCCGCCTTTCGACGGAGGGGTCTTACCTAGACCGTCGCGCTACGGCCCTCCCGGGCGACGCCGCTACCCCGGGGTACCGGATCGGGTACCCGGGGGTAGCGCCTGCGTGCAGATCCCGCGGGTGAGCGTAGCTACGAATAGTGCGACGACCCGGCTGCGAAGCGCCTACCCGCCGACCGCCGACTCCTGACGCGGCGCCGCCACCGTCTCGGGGCCCGTCGCCTCGGCCAGGGTGGCGTGGTCGTCGCGGTGGTCGCCGGAGACCGAGTCCTTGAACTCGCGCAGACCCTTGCCGGCGGAGCGGGCGAGCTCGGGCAGGCGCTTGGGTCCGAGGACGATCAGGGCGATCACGAGGACGATCACGATGTGCGTGGGGTTC
>JAABUQ010009961.1_pt1 | contig 12633 bp, 11 predicted proteins | sample 5560001 | NCBI WGS metagenome assembly JAABUQ01 (sample SAMN10711888, study PRJNA513371) | rock metagenome | isolation source: Antarctica rocks | place: Antarctica: Victoria Land, Finger Mt nord | collected 2015-12-18 | reverse complement strand
TTCACCACCATCAGGCACATGGCGCAAAACCTGCTCCGCAGGCCGTCAGACAAGCATTCCCTCCGCGCCAGGAGAAAGGCCGCCGCCTGGGATGACGACTTCCTCGCGAGCCTCGTTGCCCGGTAGGATCTCCTTCACCCGATTCCCCTGTGGTCGTGCGGGACCGGATATGGTATCGGTACTGATGAGTGAGCGCGAGCTTCAGCGTCTCGAAATTCTAACGTCCATCTTAACCGGCCGGTCGGCGCTGGCGCTGAGTTCCCGGCAAGTGCATCGACTTCTGGCCGCCTATCGGCAAAACGGCGCAACGGCGCTGCGCCATAAATCGCGCGGCCGGTCTTCAAATCGGGCAAAGAGCGAGGGCGTGCGCGAACTCGCACAGAGTAAGGTGCGGGAGAACTACGCCGATTTCCGACCGCACGCTGCCCTTCCCGGGCCTGCTGCTCGATGCGCTGCAGGTCAACATCCGGGGCGGGCGGCTGCCGGAACCCGAGGCGAACGGCACCTCCTACCTCAACATCCCGCTCAACCGCTGCAACGAGACCGGCTGCGCCGTCATCCGCAAACACCAAGGCTCCAGCCTGTCACCCTGTTCGTGTTGGCCGTGCTGGCGGGCATGGGGGCGTTCGAACTGACGCGCCGCAATCGGGGAGAAGGCCGGGGTAGGAATCGCTCGCAAGCTGGCGTTGATCCTCAATCGTATGTGGGCCGATACAGCGGAGTTCCGCGCGACGCCGAACGGCGCGGCAGCGGCGTAGACACGCGCTCATCAGGTTCCCGCAAGGGATCGGATCGTCCTTGCCGGACGATCTCGGCCACGGTGTTCTTGCTCAGCCCCACCTCACGACCTCCGTCGAGGCCGGTCGCCGTTATGGTAGGGCAACCAGCAGGTCGTCGCCGTCGACTCGGACGGGGAAGATCTGCAGGTCCTCGGCGATTGGCGCGCAGAGGCCGCGGCCGGTGCGGATGTCGAACTGCCCGTTGTGCAGCGGGCACTCGATCACATGCCCTTCGAGCCAGCCATCGCTCAGCAGCGCGAAGGCGTGCGTGCACACATTGTCGGTGCAGAACCACTCGTCGCCGATCCGGTACAGCGCCAACTGCCGGTCGCCGATCTGGACCGGGACGGGCTCGCCCTCCGGCACGTCGTCCACCGCGGCGACGCGCGTCCAGTTCTCATCCTCGTCCATCTGCCATCCTCGTCAGCGAAGGCACGCAGAGTATCGCGGTGGCTCCAATCGGCAATCCGTCCCGCTTCCGGAGATGCTGATCCGCAACGCCGTTAGAACGGTTCAACCCGGCTATTGACAAAGCCCGGGCAAGGTCGACTATAGCCCGAAATACCGCGTCAAGCGCGGAACCTTCTGGGGAAACCATGCCAACTGACAACGCCGGTTCATTTGGCCGCCGGTCGGTGCTGCAGGGCGCTGCGGCCGCCACCGTTTTGGGTGCTGGAGCGCGGCGCGCGCTGGCCGCTTCGCCCGTGCAGATGATCAGCCATCGCTACCCGGCGCTCGAATTCTGGGCGTCGAAGATGAAGACCGCCATCCCCGGCATCGATGTGAACACGCAGTTGGTGCCGTTCGACAAGGCGCTCGAACTCACCACCATCGCGCTGTCGTCGAAGTCGGACACGCTGGATATCGTCTACGCGAGCGACGCAACCTTCGCGAACCTCGCCAAGAACGGCTGGCTGCGGCCGGTGGACGATCTCTGGGCCAAATACCAGGAGGAGTTCAAGCTCGGCGACCACGCCGACAACGTCGTCAAGGCGTTCACCTACAACGGCCATCTCTACGTCATCCCGACCGATATCAACGTGATGATGTTATATTACCGGAAGGATCTGTTCGACCAAGCCGGCAAGAAGCCGCCGGGCACCATCGCCGAGTATCAGGCGCTGGCAAAATCGTTCAACTCGCCGGCGCGGGCCGGGACAGTCGACTGCCTCAAGCCGGTCGACGCCTGCATGAACGAGGCGCACTGGTACATGAATGCGTTGGGCGCCGGCTGGTTCGACGCGGACTGGCGCCCGATCTTCAACGGCGACCGCGGCGTGCACGCAATCGAGGCGCTGAAGGAGACATCCCGCTACGCCCAGCGCGGCTTCTCATCGGCTGCCAATGACGAGTGCATGATCGCCTTCCAGCAGGACGCGGCCACCATGGGCTTGCAATGGGCGACGCGGGCGTCCGCAATGGACGACGCAAAGCAGTCCCGCGTCATCGGCAAGATCGACTGGGTGGCGCCGCCGCAGGGCGGCGGCCGGGTCAGCTCGTCCGGCTATGCGATCTCGGCCTTCAGCAAGCAGGATCCCGACCTGCTGTTCCGCATCGTGGCCACCGCGAGCAACGAGGCGAACATGCGTGAGGGCGCGGCGTTGACCGTGCCGCCGCGGCGCTCGATCCTGACCGATCCGGCCATGCAGCAAAAGAACCGATTTTACCGGGCCGCCGCTGCCTCGATCGAGACGGCGCTGCCGTTCCCGGCGCTGCCCGAGTTTTACGCCGTCAGCGAGTTCATCGCCCGCCGCGTCGTACAGGCGGTCACCGGCGAAATGGCGGTCAAGCCGGCGCTGGACGCAGCGGCCACCGAAACCGAAACTTTCCTGAAGGGGCGCGGATACTACCAATGAGCGAGCGCCCCTTAACGACCGGCCTCCGCCGCCGCCATCTCCTGGCCGGCGCCACGGCGCTCGTCGCTCCTGCCCTGCTCCGGCCCGCGTGGGCCGACGACGCGGTGCAGTTGATCAGCCACCGCTATCCCGCGCTGGAATTCTACGCCGAAAAGCTACGCGGGGCGGTGCCGGGCACGACCGTCAACACCCGCCTGATGCCGTCCGGCGACGCCATGCAATTGCAGCGCATCGCGTTCGGGGCCGGCGACACCTCGCTCGACCTGCTATGGGTCAACAGCTCGATAGTCGGCAACTATGCCAAGAATGGCTGGCTCGAACCGCTGGACGATTTGATTGCCAAGCATGCGCAGGAGTTCGGCCTGGGCGACATCGCGCCCGCCTCGCTGCGCGGCGTTTCATACGACGGCCACGTCTACGCGCTGCCTCTGACCACCAACGTGCTGCTCTACGCCTATCGCGAGGACCTGCTCGCCGAGCGCAAGCTGCAGACGCCCAGCACCTGGGCCGAGCAGGTGACCATCGCGCAGAGCTTGAACTCGCCCCGGCGCAACGGCACGACGCTCAGCCTCAAATGGGACATGCCGCCCTACGAGCTGCAGAGCGTGCTCAACACGGTGGGTGACGGCTGGTTCGACAAAAGCTGGCGGCCGACCTTCAACAGCGAAAAGGGCGTCGCCGCGATCGAGACCTACAAGCAGCTGGCGAAATTCGCCGTGCCCGGCTTCACCGCCCAGGGCAACGACGAGAACTCGGTCAACTTCGGCCAGGACGTCGCCGCCACCGGGCAGCAATGGGCCACGCGCTGCGCCTCCATGGACGATCCGGCGAAGTCGAAGGTCGTCGGCAAGATCAAATGGGCCGTGCCGCCCGGCGGCCGCCAGGCGATGACGACCGACGCCTACGCCATCTCGCGCAACTCGACCAAGGACAAGGACAAGCTGTTCCGCCTGCTGGCCGTCGCGCTGTCGGACCAGAACCAGCGCGCAGGCGCGAGCCTGGCGGTGCCCACGCGACGGGCGGTGCTGAACGATCCGGAGATCCAAGCCAAATACCGCTGGTACCCCGACATCTCGAAGGCGCTGGAGGCCGCCGAGCCTCTGCCCTCGCTGCCCGAGTTCAGCGAGACGGCGGAGATCGCGACCAAGCGCATGGTCCAGGCGATCGTAGGCCAGATGCCGGTCAAGGAAGCGCTGGACACCGGCGCTGCCGAGGTGACCGACCTGCTGAAGCGGCGCGGCTACTCTCTGGGCTAGAGCAAACCGACCGAGGGGCGTCCGCCTGATGTGGCTGTTCATGCTGCCGAGTGTTGCCGTGATGGCGCTTGTGCTGTTCTATCCGTTCGCCTCGGCTGTCTATTACAGCCTGTTCGACTATTACCTGGGCAGCAACCGCATCAAGTTCGTCGGCTTGGCCAATTACAGCGGCCTGCTCGGCGAGCAGCGCTTCTGGGGCGATCTCCTGACGACGGTCACCATCGTCGGCGCAAGCGTGGCGCTGCAACTGGTGATCGGATTCGCCCTGGCGCTCGCGCTCTATGCGGCCACCTCCGGCGTGCGGCTGATCTCGCTGCTCAACTTCCTGCCGCACGTGGTCACACCCGTCGTCGCCGGCATCTTCCTGAAATGGATGTTCGTGGGCCGTTGGGGTCTGCTGGACGCCTCGCTGATCTCGCTCGACATTTTCCCGCCGGATTGGCTGGGCGACCCGATGTGGGCCAAGGTTAGCTTGGTGCTCGCGGACACCTGGAAGTTCATGCCGTTCCTGATGCTGGTGCTCTATGCCGGCCTGCAGAGCTTCGACATCTCCCTGCTCGAGGCGGCGCAGATCGACGGGGCGACCTGGTGGCAGCGTCTGCGCTTCGTCATCCTGCCCATTATGAAGCCGCTGATCGTGTTCGTGGTTGCGATCCGGGTGATGGACGCGTTCCGCTTCTTCGACTTGGTCTACGTGCTGACCAATGGCGGCCCCGGCACCGCGACCGAAACGATCACGCTCTACACCTACCAGCTCGCCTTCCGCATGCTCGAGGTCGGGCGTGCCTCGGCGCTCGGCGTCATCACCCTGCTGGTGGTGGCGGCCATGATCGCGGGCATGATCATCTTCCTGCAGCGGCGCGGCCGGGAAGCGTTCTGATGAGCCGCCGCGCCCGCCAGCAGACAGTGTTGCTGCTCGCCCTCGTCGTGTTCACGGTCATCAATCTGGTCCCGATCTTCTGGGGCTTCCTGATCTCGATCAAGCAGCCGGCGGACGCCTTCTCCATCCCCCCGAAGCTCATCTTCGAGCCCACGCTGAGCTTCCACTACCAGATCTGGGTGGAGCGCGGCTTCGTCGGCTTCCTGATGAACAGCTTAATCATCGCCGCCGGCACGGTGCTGATCTCCGTGCCGCTTGGCACGTTGGCCGCCTACGGACTGGCCCGCACGCGCACGCGCTACGTGAAGTCGCTGATGTTCGGCCTGCTGGCGATCCGCATGTTCCCGCAGATCCTGCTCGCCATTCCGTTCTTCGTAATGGCCCGTTGGCTTGGCCTGATCGACACGTATTTCATGATGATCATGGCGATGGTGGCGCTCAACCAGCCGTTCACCATCTGGCTGATGCGGAGCTTCTTCGCCGACGTGCCGATGGAGCTGGACGAGGCGGCGCTGATCGATGGCTGCAACCGGTGGCAGGCGTTCTGGCGCGTGATCCTGCCGGCGGTCCGGCCGGGCCTGGCCGTGACCGCGCTGTTCAGCATGCTGCTGGCGTACAACGAGTTCCTGTTCGCGCTGATCCTGACCGGCAGCCACACCAAGACGCTGCCGGTCGCGATTGCCGAGTATGGCGGCGAGGACATCAACTACTGGTCAATCTCGGCGGCCGGGGCGATCGGCATCATGCTGCCGGCCGCGATCTTCACGATCCTGGTGCAGCGACACCTGATCCGGGGTCTCACCTTCGGCGCGGTCAAAGGCTAGGCATCAGCTTGCACGCAGCCGGCCTGCAATCTATATTACCTGGCTAACGAAGAACGAGGAACGGCACGATGAACATCCAGCTCCAAACCCGGCCGACGCCTCCGAGCGCGTCGAGCAAGCTGGCCATCGCCGATTGCGACCTGCATCTGGGGCCCGCGTCGCTCCAAGAGCTTTATCCCTGGATGCCGAAGCGCTGGCAGGACCAGATCGAGACCTATGGCGCGAGCCATCGGACCGGCATGCAGCAAGGCCTCCCCTCATATCCCAAGGCGCAGCCGGCCGCCGCCCGCCGCGACGCCTGGCCGCCGAGCGGACAGCTGCCGGGCACCGACCTCGACTTCACGCGCAGCCAGCACCTTGATCCCCTGAACATCGCGCTCGGCCTGGTCAACCCGCCGGTCCCGAGCAGCAACTTTATGAACCCCGGCCTGGGCAACGCGGTCTGCCGGGCGATGAACGAGTTCCAAGTCGAGTGCCTGGTCAAGCCGGAGCCGCGGCTGCGGGCATCGATCACGGTCAACTACGAAGACACGCAGGCGGCCGTCGCCGAAATCGAACGCTGCGCCGGCGACCCTTCGTTCGGCCATGTTCTGCTGTTTAGCCGGACTGGCGATCCGATGGGCTCGCCGCGTTACCTCCCCATTTTCGAGACGGCTGTCGCGGCCGGGCTGCCGGTCGCGGTGCACGCGTTCGGCTTCGGCGGCAACCCAAACACCTCGAGCGGCTGGGCGTCCTTCTACATGGAAGACATGATCGGCCATGCTCAGTCCTGTCAGGCGCAGTTGACGAGCATGGTTGTCGAAGGCGTATTCGAGCGCCTGCCGAAGCTGCGCTTCGTGCTGATCGAGGGCGGGTTCGCCTGGGTGCCAACGCTGGCCTGGCGGCTCGACAAGGCCTGGAAGACGCTGCGCAGCGAGACGCCGCATCTGTGCCGCGCGCCGTCGGAATACATTCGCGAGCAGGTGTGGTTCACCACCCAGCCGATGGAGGAGCCGAACCCGCGCGAGCATCTGCTCGATACCATCGCCTGGATAGGCTGGGACCGGCTCTTGTTCGCGACCGACTATCCGCACTGGGATTTCGACGACCCGGCGCACGCCCTGCCCCTGCGCATCACCGAGCAACAGCGGCAGATGTTCTTCCGCGACAACGCCCGCGCCGTGTACGGCCGCTGATGGCAACGGTCCCGCCCGGTAGCATCGACTGCGATATCCACCCCTCGGTGCCGAACCTCAAGGCGCTACTGCCGTACCTGGACGACCACTGGCGCGACATGGTCGTCGCCCGCGGCGTCGATGAGCTGCAGTCGATCAGCTATCCCGCGCACTCGCCGCTCACCGCGCGCGCCGACTGGCGGCCGGCGGAGGGCAAGCCCGCGGTCACGCTCAAACAGGTGCGAAGCCAATGCTTGGACGCGTTCGGCAGCGCGCTGGCCATCTGCAATTGCCTCTACGGCGTGCAGCTCCTGTTCAGCGAAGACATGGCGGCCGCCTTCGCCCGCGCGGTCAATGATTGGATGGCCAAGGACTGGCTCGACGCCGAGCCCCGGCTGCGCGCCAGCATCGTTGTCCCGATCCAAAACATCGACATGGCCGTGGACGAGATCGAGCGCTGTGCGGGGGACCCACGCTTCGTGCAGGTGCTGCTCCTGGCCAGCGGCGACCAGCCGCTCGGCAAGCGGGTGCACTGGCCGATCTATGCCGCCGCGGAACGGCATGGGCTGACCGTCGGCATCCACGCCGGCAGCAACTACCATAACCCGCCGACCTCGGTCGGCTGGCCCAGCTACTACACCGAGGACTACGTTGCGCAGGCACAGGCCTTCCAGTCCCAGCTCACCAGCCTGATCTGCGAGGGCGTGTTCAACCGTTACCCCAAGCTGAAGGTCGTGATGCTCGAGTCCGGCTGGACCTGGTTGCCGGCGCATCTGTGGCGGCTGACGAAATACTGGCGCGGACTGCGCATGGAGATCCCCTGGGTCGACCGCGCGCCCACCGACATAGTACGCACCAACGTGCGGTTCTCGCTGCAGCCGACCGACGCGCCGCCGGACCGCGACACGTTGCTGCGGATCATCGACCACATGCAGTCCGACGAGCTGCTCCTGTTTTCGACCGACTACCCGCATGCGCAGTTCGAGGGGCTCGGCGCGGTGCCGGACGGGCTCCCCGCAGACCTCGTTCGCAAGATCACCCAGGACAACCCGCGGGACACCTATGCCCGCCTGCTGGAGCCCGTACGATGAACCAGGCCCTGCGCGACGCCGGCCCGGCGACGCTGTCGGTCAGCCGGCTCGCGATCGCCGACTGCGACATTCACCCCGCGGTACGCTCGCCGCGCGACCTCGACCCCTTTCTGCCGCAGCGCTGGCGCGACCATCTCGAGACCTACGGCGCGGGGCGGCGCATGGGCTGGGAATCCGGCCCCGCCTACCCGAAGAGCCAGCCGAACGCCTCCCGGCGCGACGCCTATCCGCCGGAGGGCGGGCGCCAGGGCAGCAGCCTATCGTTCATGCAGGCCCAGCATCTCGATCCCAACAACGTCGTGCTCGGCATCCTCAACCCGCTGCAGAGCGGCCAGGGTGTCAGCAACCTCGACCTGAGTGCGGCGATCTGCCACGCGACCAATCTCTGGCAGGTCGAGCAATGGACGTCGAAGGATGCAAGGCTGCGTGCCTCCGTCGTCGTCCCCTACGAGGACCCGGTGAAGTCGGCGGCCGAGATTCGCCGCTGCGCTGGCGACTCGAACTATGCGCAGGTGCTGATGCTCAGCCGAAGCGCCGAGCCGATGGGCAGCCGCCGTTACTGGCCGATCTACGAGGCCGCCGCCGAGGCCGGCCTGCCGGTGGCCGTGCACGCGTTCGGCTATGGCGGTGCTCCGATCACCAGCGCGGGCTGGCCCAGCTACTACATCGAGGAGATGACCGGCCACGCGCAGAGCTCGCAGGCAGGGCTCACCAGTATGGTCGTCGAAGGCGTGTTCGAGCGTTTCCCGGCGCTGAAGCTGATCTTGGTCGAGGCAGGGTTCGCCTGGATCCCGTCGCTCGCCTGGCGCATGGACAAGAGCTGGAAGACGCTGCGCAGCGAGACGCCGCATCTGAAGATGCTGCCGAGCCAATACCTGCGCTCCCGCGTCTGGTTGACAACGCAGCCGATGGAGGAGCCGGAGCCGCGCGAGCACCTGCTCGACACGATCGAGTGGATCGGCTGGGACCGGCTGCTGTTCGCGACCGACTACCCGCACTGGGATTTCGACGACCCCAGCCACGCCCTGCCGCTGCGGATCAGCGAGGAGCGCCGGCGCGACCTCTTCCTCGGCAACGCGCGCGCGCTGTACGAGATCGGCTGAATGTCCCGGCACGCGGTGGCCACCACGAGCGAAATCCCGCCCGGCGGGCGCAAGCTCATGACGGTGAAGGGCCGCCCGATCGCCATCTTCAACCTCCAGGGCGAGTATTTCGGCCTGCTCAACCGCTGCCCGCATCAGGGCGGGGCATTGTGCGAGGGGGCGATCACCGGGCTGCTGCAGGCGCCGGAGCCCGGGAAATATGTCTACACGCGCAAGGGCGAGATCCTGCGCTGCCCCTGGCACGGATGGGAGTTCGACATTCGCACCGGCCAGTCCTACTGCGACCCCGAGCGCATCCGCACCAAATCCTACCCCGTGCAGACCGCCCCGGGCAGGACCCTGGTCGAGGGCCCCTACGTGGCTGAAACCGTGCCCGTGCGGGTCGAGGAAGACTACGTCGTGGTGGACGTCTGAGCGGCACGGTGGCGGCGACCCACGTGATTGTGGGCGCTGGTCAGGCGGGTGCCCACGCTGCGGTCGCGATGCGCGAGGCGGGGTTCGCCGGCCGCATCCTGCTGATCGGGGAGGAGAACGAGCGGCCCTATGAGCGGCCGCCGCTCTCGAAGGAAGCGCTGACCGGCCCGCCGGCGCCGCCGCTCTATTTCCGCAATACCGCGCGCTACGACGAACTCGGGATCGATCTGCTGCTCGGCACGGCGGTGACGGCAATCAACCCGGCCAGGAAGCAGGTGGTACTTGCGGGCGGGAGCAGCCTCGGCTTCACGCGCCTGCTGCTGGCGACCGGCGGCCGGGCGCGGCCATTGCGCGTGGCGGGCGGCGGCGAGGTGCTCACGCTCCGCACGCTCGCGGACGCGGCCCGCATCCGCGCGGCGCTGGAGCCGGGTCGGCGTGTCGTCTGCATCGGCGCCGGCGTGATCGGCCTTGAGGTCGCGTCCTCGGCGAAGGCGCGCGGCTGCGTGGTGGACGTGATCGAGGCTGGGCCGTCCGTCATGGGGCGCTGCATCGGGCCGGAGATCGCCGCCTGGGTCGCGCGCCTGCACGCGACCAACAGGGTGACCTTGCATCTCGGGGCCGCGGTCGAGGCGGTCGAGAACGGCCGCGTCGTGTTCGGCGGCGGGCGGGAGATCCCAGCCGATTGCGTGATCGCCGGGGTCGGGATGGAACGGAACGTGGAGCGGGCGGCCTCGGCCGGGTTGCGCGTGGACGACGGCATCGTAGTCGACGAATTCGGCTGCACCACCGTCGACGGCATCTACGCGGCCGGCGATGTCGCCGCGTTTTGGGCACCTCGGCTGCGCCGGCATGTGCGGCTGGAATCGTGGAAACACGCCCAGGACCACGGTATCGCGGTTGGCCGTGCGATGGCCGATTCCGGCAAGCCGTATGACGAGATCCCGTGGTTCTGGACCGACCAGCACGGCGTTAATTTCCAGTTGGCCGGCACGCCGGAAGGCGCTTCGTCCACGATCATCCGCGGCGACCCGCACGCGAGCCGCTTCTCTGCCTGGCACCTGGACGCGGAGGACCGCGCGGTCGGCGTGGCCGGCGTGAACGCGCCGCGCGACGTCCGAGCCGGCCTGTCCTACATGCGCGCCGGCCGCCGTCTCGACCGCGCGGTGCTCGCCGACCCGGCCGTGCCGCTGCGGCCCTGACGACACCGCCCCAACGGCGTTGTCAGGTCGGCGAGCGTGGTCGGCCGTGACAGCCTACTCGGGATGGCAAGCTCCAACCCCTATCGGGGTTCTCGTCATTCTCGTGCTAAAAGCGTGGGGGTTGACGCCCCGCGGCATCGAGTGCCATGGCCGAGTTCGGCCGTGCCGTCCTTGCTGCGCGGGATGGAGCAGTCCGCGAAGCGCTCGATGCGGTCGATGTTGACGAGCTCAAGGACGCGCTTCGGCGGCATGAACGCCGCGATGCCCCGATGCCCTCGCACCGGAGACGCTTGGACTGACGCTCGCTGAAGCCAAGGCGATCTTGACCGAAATCGAGGCCACGATGGTGGCAGACCAGGTCGCCGGCCACGAGACGCAAGCCCGCCACTGCCCCGGTTGCGGGACCGCCCGGCTCGTGAGAGGCCATCGTCCTCTCACCTGCCGCACGGCGTTCGGCACCGTTCGGACCCAGGCTACGCGGCTGCGTCGCTGCCCGTGCGGCCAAGATCTTGCGGCGGGCGACCGTGCTTCGTTTAGCCCGCTGGCTGATCTGTTGCCGGAGCGAACCACCCCGGAGCTGCTGTATGCTGTTGTATCTGGAGACGCGATGGGGTTCGCTCGTCTCCTATGGACTTGCTGCCCGAATGATCGGCGACGTGCTGCCACTCGGCAAACCGGCCGCGCCCGAACGCGTGCGGCGCCATTTGAAAGCCGTCGCTCGCCGCGACGAGGCGACATTCGGCGAAGACGCTGGTCGTGCCGTGTGGTCGGGTTGCCAACGTGAGCTCGATGCGTTGCTATTGGTCTGTGCGGCTGAGCGGAACAGAAAAGCGGCATAAGGCTATTCAAAACTCCCATGCGGAATAAGGATTTCTCAGTGGCCTGAGACCACCGTTGAGGACGGTGTCGGGCAGAGAGAAGTCGTATCGCCCAAGGAAATTGAGATGTCGCCAGATCAGCGGGGAAAGGTGGGCGAGATCGCCATTGCGAACGTCCATGCCGTCCGACCTGACCTGCTGAATGGCTTCCTGCATGTAGATGGCGTTCCAGTGCACGATGACATTGAGGGCGAGGCCGAGGGAGCCGAGCTGCTCTTCCTGGCCCTGCTGAAGGGGGCTTCTGATTTCGCCGCGCTCGCCGTGATGAATGCGCCGGCCGAGACGATGACGCAGTTCGGTGTGGTTGAGCTGGGTCAGAATGCGCCGCCGGAACGCCGGGTCGTCGATATAGCGCAGGACGTGGACGGTCTTGGCGATCCTACCGATTTCGGCGAGCGCACGCGCCAAGGTGGTCGGCTTATCGCGGACCTGGAGCGTGCGCATGATGCCGGCCGCCTTGAGGTGGCCCAGTTTCAGCGAGCCAGCCAGGCGGATCGCATCGGACCAGTTGTCGCGGATCAGGCTGAGATTGATGGTGCCTTTGCCGAGGCTGTTGAACGGGCCGTAATCGGCCTTGCGGTCGATCCGCCACAGCTTGGCGTCACCCAGATCAGCCAGACGCGGGCTGAACTGGTAGCCGAGCAGCCAGAAGAGACCGAACACGGCATCGGAATAGGCGGCGGTATCGGTCATGAATTCCATCGGCTCCAGCTCGGTTTCCTGCTCGAGCAGAAGGGCGAGCAGCACCAGGCTGTCACGCAGCGTGCCGGGCACCACGATGGCGTTCAGGCCGCTGAACTGGTTGGACATCAGGTTGTACCAGGTCACCCCACGCGACTGACCGAAGTATTTCGGGTTAGGCCCGGCATGGATGGCGCTGGCGGGCGCCGTGAACCGCATTCCATCCGCCGAAGCGACGTCCCCGGCGCCCCAAAGCTTGACGAGCGGCAACGTCGCATGGGCTGCCACGATGTGCGCGTCGGCGGCTGCGATGGTGTCGGGGCGGATGAAGTTCTGGCTGATCCAGGCCAGGCGCTCGCGCCGGAGGGCTGGATCATCCTGCCGGCTGACCGCCTCGATTCCGATGTTGCAGGCCTCGGCGACCAGGGCGGCGCACAGGCTGATCTCGAAATGTTCGACCCTGGCTTGGCGTTCGCTCAGATGCGTGAAGGCTTGGGCGAACCCGGTGCGCCGCATGA
>JAABUQ010009960.1_pt1 | contig 12634 bp, 14 predicted proteins | sample 5560001 | NCBI WGS metagenome assembly JAABUQ01 (sample SAMN10711888, study PRJNA513371) | rock metagenome | isolation source: Antarctica rocks | place: Antarctica: Victoria Land, Finger Mt nord | collected 2015-12-18 | reverse complement strand
AACCGAGAAGACACGCCCGGTCGAGAGGTTCGCCCTGTAAAGGCCCTGATGCCGGGCACGCGTTTCGACCCAAACGACCGTGCGGCCGCTGATGGCCGGGGCCGCCTGATAGCCAGCCGTGGGCGCGACCGGGAACTCGCGGGTCACAGGGGAGGTGGCGCTGGGGCCACCCGCGAGCGCACGCTGGGACACGAGGCCGCACAGCAGAACGGCAAGAGCAGACGCGAGGGCACACAGGCGAGCGAGGGATTGGTGGGTCATAGGCACATGCTCCTTAACCGAGGACAATCGTCGCGCAGGTGTTCGCTCGGCACAACATCGGTCTTCTCCGTAGATAGTGAAGGAATCTGTTTTTGTCCACCTACCCTACATGCCGTGCTGACGCGATAGGCCGAGGTGTCGTAGCAGCGGCAGTCCCAAGAAAGCTATCATGCCTGCGATGACGACGGCGATGAAGCCATCGTTTACCATTATCCGGGATTTATCGCTGATAACCAAGGGTAGCAGTCCGTCGAGGGCGAATTGTCGACTGGCAAAAAGTGCGACATCAATCGCCAATACGAGCAGAATGACATTCCGCACGAGGATTGTCGCCCCGATGCGGCCTCGCTTTTGCGAACCAAAACAGCCGCAATCGAGATTCGTGCGTTCCCGAGCTACGTTTAGCCCTATAGCGGTAGTGAAGCTGACGAGTAGTAAAACGCCGACAGAGGCCGCGAGTTGCGACATCGCTCCTAGCAGGAGCATGAGGCCCATTACTACCTCAAGCCAAGGTAACGAGAACGCGTAGACACGAGCTAATGATCGTGGCAACACTCTAAAAGCTAGCACCACAAAGAAAAAGTGGCGCCGGTCTGGCAACTTGCGTAATCCCGCACTCAAGAAGACGGCGGCTAGTATTAAACGCGCCAGGACCGTGACGTAGAGATGATTGAGCGATAGCAGGGTATTCATAACCTCCTCCAACGGTTTTGTAAGACCGAGACTTTGCGAACAGCATCACCTACCGACATACTCTGTACGGATGCGCGAGATCGCCTGATGCTTATGCAAGCTATCACGCTGCGGCTATGACCAAGACCCTCGACGAGTTGACAACCGCGCTCGACGCAGCGATTCAGGATCAGGTCCCAAGTTTGCTGCTGACGCTGCAGCGCGACTTTGGAATGAGCAATCATCCCGGCGAGCCATGACCTCGGTCTGATCGTCGAAACTTACGAACGCGTGGCGGCGATGTGCGGCCGAACGCGTGGCGGCGATGTGCGGCGGGTAGATCGTGGAGATGGGTGCGGGAGAAACGGTGCTCACACGTCCGCATCAATCCCACCGCGCAAAACTCTCGCCGGCGCCTCACCGACTCGTTACCATCGGTAGATAGCTGATCCGCCGCCGCCACCAGTTAACGATTGACCACATGACATTGACTCAGTCGATCCGCCGCCACGTTGCATGTGTACATGCACTCCCGAGTAGCAGCTACAGCCGCAGTTGGATGTGAAGTAGCCGATGGGGATTGCGCAGTAATGGTTGTAAAGGCACCCCGTCGGGTCCGAATTGTTGATGACGCCGCTCACGCGATTGGCGACGTGATGGTACACAACGACGCCGAGTTGCGACCCCGAGCCGCCGAAATTGTCGTACATAGTAATCTTCAGGCTTTGGGCCCATTGCGACGAATTACTTTGGCCCGGGCAGCCACCTGTAAACTGTTCCGCGTTGATGCTCTTAACGGGGCAGTTCGCGTAGAACCACAACGTGTCCCCAGAGCTAGCCCCACCGATATCAACCGGACTGGAATAACCGGGTATCGCGCAGTGAGCGCAGATGCGGCCCTGGCCACTGTCGCAGCCCGAGCCACTCCCACAGCCACATCCGCAGCCACTATTAGGCCCACTACATGCTGAAGCGGTGAAGTAGCAGTAGCAGTCCAGCGACCAAACACTACCAGACATCGGTGCGTAGACGACGGTCGACATGATAAACTCCTCCGTTGCAAGTTTGGTCTTCGGCTGAACTTTCGCTAGTTGAGCGAAGTCAGCGAAGTCAGCGAAGTCGCGAGCGCTTGGGCTGAACTCTCAGTGGGATAATTTTCGACTCGTAGCCAATACAGCAGCTTGTTCTTGATCCAGTAGTAGGTGTAGCCGAGGCGTTGACCATCGAGTCCCCAGCCGCTGGCGACTTGAAGACCGGGAGATGGTAAGAAGGCAACTTTTTCCGGCCAACCCGGACTCCCGACCGCCGCGGATGCGTCGTACCAGAAAGGATACGGGTCCGGGAAATCTGTTTGGACCCACACGCTCACGCCGCCTTCCCAGGCACCGGTCGTTGCGTTGAAAGATTGATAGGAGAGACTCGCTACGAATATCTCCCCCCATTCGTATTCGATGGTGCTGCCGCCTGCAGGGCGCAGCGTGGCGGGCAGGTTGGCGATGGAATACAGAGGGAGTTTGGCATATTTGCCCGCGTCGGAATGGTGAGCAAAATCGGAGGAGTGGGCTGTTGCCTTCTGCCCCCCCAACCCACACACAATGGGTGCGCCGTACTTGGGCGGGCGGATTGTAGAGGGAGATGGCGTGCCGGCGGGAAGGAGGAGGAATCCAGCATATGCCTCACCGACATCCGCATCCGCATCGGCCGTCGCTATGGACAGCGGGGACAGATGATTGAAGGGGATCGCAGCTAGCGCGCCCGATAACCCAAAGACCTTGAGCAATCGCCGTCGTGTGACTGGGAACATTGTTGCCTACTCCTCTGATAGCTGCTGATAGTTGCTGATAGCTGTGGCCGCCAGTTACCGGCTGTGCATAGGTCAACAGTACACCCGCGACTGCTGACAATGGAATGGGGTAAACCGCAGACATCGGCGCGGGAATCCGCGAACTTCCGTGCGGGAACCCGCACCATAACCACCTGCGGGAACCCGCGCCCCACGGCCCGGCTACCGCAGGAATCCCAAGCGTTCCGCCTTCATGCCCAGCATGAACGGCGTCGGCGCCTCAAACTTGTCTTTCAGGATGGCGATGTGCTCCTCGACTGTGCGCAGCCCCACGCCTGCGATCTCGGCGATTTCCTGTTGCGTCATCTCCTCGGCCAAGCCGTTGAGGATGGCGTGGTCCAGAGGCTTGAGCGCGATGACGCTCCTCTGTGGCTCACGCCGGCAATCAAGATCGCCACAGCGATCCGCCGCAGCCTTGCTCGCCACACGCAGATCGTGGCGGATGGCCGCCAAGACGGGGCGAATGGTCTCTTCGGACACGTCCTTCCAGAGCAGGAAGCTCGCGACCCCCAGATGGATGAGCCGGACGTGATCCCTGCTGTCCAGCAGCTTGCCTACGACGACAATCTGGCTCGCAGGACTGACTGTGCGCACCTTTTCGACAAGCGGGATAAGAGGGAGATCCGGTAAGTCGGAGCCGACGAAAATCACCTCAGGTTGCTCACTCGCGGAGATCCGCACCGCCTGATCGTGTCGGCTCGTCCCTTCGATCACATGTAAGCATCGCTGCTTTCGGAGTATCGTCCGTAGCCTGTCCCAGTTAGCGTGTGGCGAACTGATGAGTAGGATCGTCGTGGGCTGCATCTGTCCCGTCTTTCTCGCAGCGGCCGGGGCGGCGTCCTTTGCGTCGAGGGCTCCGCTGCATTCCCCCTGTCTAGTAGGGGGGAAGAGCGAAGCTGCGACCAGGGGCAAAGTAACTTGACAAAGGTGGACTCAACCTTGTGTTTTAGAAGCCGTATCTGCCGATGAAGCGCCGATTTTAATGACGGATAAGGCACTTCACCTGTTTTGGGACCTCATACGAACGATAGGCGTGCTCAAGTAGGTATCTCGTGTGGCGCGCAAGTGCCGACACCGACCATTCGCGGCACTTTCCCCTCAACCTTGAGCCTCCACTTATAGACCTACTTTGCCCTTGGTCTCAGCTTCGCTCTTTTCACCCCATTTAGGTCATGTGGCCGGTTGTGCCAGCGACCCAATCGTGTGACGCATCGGCGAATGTAATTACCAATTACTAAGGACCCTTCCGATGTCGGACCCGACCGTTATATGGTCGTGGCCTGCTATCCCCGAGTTGCTAGTGCTCTGCCATTAGGCTGCGTCTACTACGATCAAGCTCATGGGGATTCTCGGCATGGACCCTGGTGCTGCATCTAACAAGAAGGCGTTGATGTGTGGTAAGGGGGGCATGGCAGTAGCATCGTAGCGGCCGATACGAATGCGGTAGATACCTATCCCTTGCATGAGTGGTGCTTGCGAGCGTGGCACGAAGCGATTGCCCCCTGGGAGTTGACGTAAGAACGTAGCCATGGGGTTTTCTGGCAGCAAGGTCAGTCCTATAATGTAGAATGCCTTCCCCCGCCCGCCAGACACACCATATAAGGCCCACTCAACTCCGCAACCAACTGCGCCCGGACGGATGCTCGTGTGGCAACCGCCGAGTGGGATCGCGATGGCATTGGCCCGCACCGACACTATGCGCCCCTTCCATGTTCTTGGGGCACGCGCTACCCTCGCTTCCAATTCAGGCACGCTATATACATGCGGAGGACCGGTGCGGCGCTGCGTGATGGCAAGGATTGAGCCCACAATGAGGAGAAGGAGGAGGAAAACGACCACTACGACGCGCCTATGCACAGCGCGACGTGGACCAGCCGATAAGCGTGCCCCTACCACGAAGCCTTGCCCCCTTACGGTGCTGATAACACTCTCACCATTATCGTCGTCACTATCGATCAGACGCAAGGGGGCGCGGCTCCTCAACTTCTCGCCTCATCAAGAAGCGTGGGCTATCAATAGTTGCCCGGAACTACCCCGAATGCCACATTCGAGTAGGGGTATGGACACCCGGATTGGGGCGCAAAATTGCCTTGCACGTTGTAGACAGTGCCTGCACCCAAGGTGAATCCCGTGAAGTAATGGGGCGACGAATACCCGCCACTCGGCACGAGGTTGCAATCGTTGTATGGGTTGTAGGTCCCATCGAGGTCCAGGTTGTTAGCGGTGTTGAAGAGCTCTCCATTGCCTGGGTAGCCATTCGCATAGTAGTCGTAGAAAGTCCCCGACACGCGCTGGTATTCCACCCAGTCGGCATACGAGGTACAGTCATTATTCACGACGTAAGAGTATCGGATGTTAACCGTCCCGTAGACTGTGCCGCCGTTTGTTCGCACGCTGACATTGTTATGGTCTACCGTATGCCGTCCCGAGCTACTATTGCATGCCCCAAAAGGGGTTACAGCAGCGTGAACGGTTGACGCATGGCTTCCGGCGAGCGGACTTATTACGGATCCACCAACGACCGCGACTGCGAGAGCTGCGGCTAGCTTGCTCTTCATGTTTTCCTCCGTGATCATGCACTTGTCGTGGGTCTTGCGCATAAAACGCGAATTGGGTCGGGGTTGCGCCTTCACGACGTATCGGGAGTGGGCCAACGTCCCTGACGCTGCTCACCTATCGGCCGCGCCCCTCTTAGCGGGTCAAGCTGGTTTCATGTTGTATGCGCAAGACCCATGGCTGTTCCCTCAAGCCCTTCTTGCCTTCAAGAGCCAACTAGGCATAGCTCTTATGTACGCTTGTGTGCCCAGCCCGCAATCGTCGGCCGCCGGTCTTGGGTTGGCACTCGCGGCGACGGGACTTCCCCCGCTGCCCACTTCCCACGTTACAGCACGCTGGCGCGCCTGTCTGTACGCCAGCGCACAACAATGTGCGCTGGCGTACATTGTTGTGCGTCAGCGCACAAGCGCGCAGTCGCCTACCGCCAACGCCAAAAGCTCCGCGCGGTCGCGCACGCGGATGCCGCGTTGGTGCCGCGCATACGCGATTAGACCACGCCTTGTGTCCGCGCGGGAAGCGCGCCATTGCCGGCGGCTTCATCATCGCGTCGTCGCCGTTCCTGCGCGTCGTGGTGAGCGAGCCGTTGGAGTCCGGGTCGGTCCGCGTCGCGGCGAGCGGATGGTTTGTGTAGATCGCCAACCTCGACACGCGGCCGCACGTCGCGTCGGCGGAGGCGGTCTGCGCCGTGACGCAGTGACCCTCGGCGGCACTGCTTGGCTGGTCGTAGGGTTAGGCGCCATTACGGCTATCACCGCGTCATACCCCGTCGGGAGCATGCATGGGTTTTGACGAGGATCGCCCATTAGAGGATCGCCCATTAGTTGCTCGCCGGGCAGGGGCACGACAGCCCATCGCCCGTGTCGATACCGGTAGCTCGCCCATACCGCATACAGTACGGGCGCTTATTGGCGGGTTGCAGCGAGCACGCGCACACTGCCGGGGACTGCGCGGAGGCGAGCCCCTGCCCGTGGCACGAAGGGGAGATGCCGACGCGCCAATGGCGGTAACCAACCCCAGGGGTCGGGTGTTAGCATGGTCGTCGGGCCGGTCACGACGACGATGTGCCCGTTGCGGTCATCGACGGCCAGCGCGGTGGGGTCCGCGCCCACGGGGATCGTCGCCCGCACGGCGCCGGTACGCGCATCGAGCACGTTCACGCTGCCGTCGGCCAGATCCGGGCCGCCCCTAGGAGTCGTGCCGTGGTTGAGGACGAGCACGCGGCCGCGCGCCGCGTCGACCATCACGGCGAGCGGATCGACGCCCACCGTGACTGTGCGCAGGGCCTTGCCGCTGCGGGCATCGAGCATGGTCACGCCGCCGTGGCCGATCGGGACGTAGGCACCGGTCATCGGCTGCGTGAGCACGAACAGGCGGCCGGTACGCTCGTCGAAGGCCGGGGTGCTGGCGGGTTGTGCGCCGGGCACGGCCCCGATGACCGTGCCCTTGTCGAGGTCGAGGAGCGTGGCCCCGGCGACCGTGACGACGACGGCGCGGCGTAGGGGCGCGTCGATCGCGAGCCGCGCGCCGTCCGCCGTCGCCCCGACGGGGATGGCGCGCGGCACCCGACCGTGGCGCAGGTCGATGAGCCGCACCCCACTGCGGCCGGCCGCGAGGAGGCCGCCGAGCCCTGTGGCCGCGACCGCCACGGGAAAGGCGCCCACGTCGATGGTCTGTCCCACGACGCCGGAGCGCGCGTCCACCACGCGCACGCGCACGGGCCCCGTCTGCGCGACCACGGGCACGAACACCCGGCGTGCCCGCGCGTCCACGGTCATGTCGCCCCGGGGAGACGGGCCCACCCTGCTCGTGCGCAGCAAGCGGCCGCCGCGCGTGTCGAGCATGGCCACGAGACCCGCCCCATTGAGGCCCTCGCCCGCCACGAAGGTGTGGCCGGCGTCCTCGTCCGCCGCCACGCTGTGCGGGTAGAGCCCGACCGCCAGGACGCGCGCGACCGCCCCGGTGCGGGCGTCGAGGACGGTCACTCGGCCGGCGACACCCGGGGGGGCCGTGGTGATCGTCGTGGCGGCGACGACGAGCCGCGCGGCCCGCCAGTCCAGGGCGGCCGGCGTATCGCCCGCAATCCCCGATCCGACGGTCACCGTGCGCAGCGCCGCCCCCGTGTCGAGATCGACCGTGGTCACATGCGCGCCGCCGGCGCCGAGGGGGACGGTGAGCACGAACGCGCGCCGGGTTTGTGCGTCCACGAAGAGTGTCGTGGGAAATTCGGTCAGCCCGATGGTCGAGAGGACCGGCCCGGCGGGCGATTGCCGAGGCGCGACGACCCCGCCGATGATCGCCAGCAGCGCCAGCAGCGCCAGCACGGCGCCGCCCATCAGCCTCCGCCTGAGCAGGAGCGGTCTCATCGGCCTCATCGTCACCGCATCGTCACTGCGGACGCCACAGCGCCCCCTCTACTTCCCTCGCCCAGCCCGGCTCTACGACGGCGCGGGGCCGGTCAGCGGAGCGTCGCGGCATCGTCGAACGTCGATGCGAGCGCGGCGTACGGCTGCGCCCCCTCCGCGCGCATCACAACGCGCCCCCTCGCGGTGATGAAGACAAACGTGGGATAGGCCCCGTTGAAGTATAGGGCTAGGTGGCGCTTGAGCGTCATGGTCGGATCGGCGATGAGTGGTATGGAGAGGCCGGAGGCACGCCGATACGCCGCTATGGCGATCCGTGCGGCGGCATCCCGGTCGCGGCTGCCGGGCCGCTGTGGCCGGCTCTCGCCCCTGTCGGGGTGTCCCGGAGGTCCGGCACGGCCCACGCCGAGCAGGTCCGTTTCATCGACGCCCACGATCCGCGCATGGCGACGAGCGACATACCCGGCGAAGCGAGGAACGACGTAGCGCGCCTCGTACACCGAGTATTTGCACCACGTCGCGAACAGGAAAAGTACTAAAGGACGGCCCGTGGGGAGGACAACGCGCGCGCCATGCTCGTGCCCCACCGACGAGTCTGGCCTGGATGCCTGCGCCGCATGCGCGTCGATGAGAAGGTTTCCGGGCGTGAGGAGGACGCCGGCGATGACGGCGGTGGCGAGGAGAGCATAGCCCGGACGCTTGAGGGTGTGGCACGCTGTCATGGGAGTACCTCTCACGTTTATGGTTCGTCTACGGGGCGGCGCCGGGAACGCTGGCGCCGCCCTGTCGTCGAGGACGAGCCCGCGCTATGGGCCCGTATAGGTGTAGGTGTTCCGGCCGAAGTTAGTTGCGTCCTGGCAGGCATCGTCGTTCGGGTCCACGCTGCAGTAGCTTGAAGCCGGCGATCCCGGGCACGCGCAATTCTCGCTCTGCGACTTTTCGCGGCGCCCGAAGTAGATGTCTGCCCAGTAGCGCGGCTGGTTGCAGTATGGGTCGCCGCTGTCCTCCAGCGTGAAAGTGCTGAGAATGAACGTGGGGGAATACACGGCGTTTGGACTCACCGCCGTGATTCGTGTCCCCCATGACCAGTTGGCCGACGGATCGTTGCAGGTTCCGTACTGATGGTTCGCGAAATCGCCGGGTATAACCTCGTTGCCGCTCGCGCCGAACTGATTCCCGAACGCGTAGCCGGTCCAGGGGGCGGTGTAGGTACCCGCGAGGGCGACGGCGCCGTGGCCGGCGAGCGGCAACAGCAGGCCGAGCACAAGGGCCGCCCCGACGACCCGACGACGGCGCGAGCGAACGCGATTTAGAAGGGTAGCCATGCGCCTCTACCTCCACTGATGGCCACGGCGTGGCCCTGGGCTGTGAATGTCAGATCGCTGATCTCGGCGGTGCCTCCCTGGATGGCGGACGTATCTGCCGTCCGCCACGAGTGGCCGGAGTCGCCCGAGCGGAAAATGCCCCCATCCAACCCGCCGACGAGCGCGACGCCATCCGCGGGGAACGCGGGACCGGCGGCCAAGCTCGTGAGCGACTGCTTCGCCACCGACTGGTCGAGCGTCGACGTCCACGTCGCCCCCCCATCCGCCGACAGCGCGACGTGGTCGGGGCTTTCGGACAACTCGATGCCCTGGCCATCGAAGCGACCCGCCATGCGGAGCGCCGGCAATGACAGGGCAAGCGGGCGGACGGTCGTCGCCTTGCCGTTGAGGAACGCCGTGGTGGGCGCGTCATCAGAGACCGCCGCGGCCATCCGGCCGTCGTTGCTCGGTGAGAGCCGATAGACCCCATCGCGGAGCTTGCTCCACGCGGACAGGTCCGTCGACCCATACACGCCGTCCTGTGCCCCCCCACTCACCGTCACGAGGAGGCCGCGCGCGCCTCCGACTTGGCCGGGGGATAGCCACAACGGCGTCCCATCCGGTAGTCCCGTCGCCCGTGCCCACGACGTCCCCCCGTCGGTGGAGGTCCACAAACCGGTCGGGGTCCCGACGGCGATCGCGTCCGCCGCTCCGGGCCGTGCGGCGATGGCAATCCGCTGGGCACGGTCGCCCGCTGCGGCCGGCAGCACGCCGACGGACGCCCACGACTGTCCGCCGTCGCCGGTCTTCCACAGGCGCAGGTCGCGGAGGCCGGTCTCTACCGCGTAGGCCGCGTCCGCCTGGCCGGGGACGGCGGCGATGCCGCTGATCTCCTGGCCATCCAGTGTGCTCGCTCGCCAAGATTGGCCGCCATCGCCCGAGTAGATGACCCGCGACGGGTAGGCGTACACCTGCGCCCCGAGCGGTTTGCCCGACAGCGCATCGAGGTCCAACTGCGCCGGATGGGACCGGTAGCCGCCCATCACGGCGACGACCACCTTCCCGTCCGCGTCGGTGCGGACGACGAAGCCGTAACCGTGGAGCTTGCCGTCCGAGGGCCCGATGTCCGGGCGCGTAGCCAGGGCGGTCCCGATGGCCGCGTCGCTGTCAATGGTCGGCGGCTGCGCGATCGGCGGTATCGAAGGCGCGACCGGTACCTCGATCGACATGACGACGGCCCCATTGACGAGGCGCTCGAACAACTGATCTGCGGGCTTGTCCGGCGTCGCCAAGGCCGCGAGCCACGCCGTACGACGCCCATCGCGCCCCGACTGCGTCGTGTCAGCGGTGGAGGCGACGCCTTGCAGGCTGAGCATGGCCGCATTGGCGCTCCACGAGTGCGCACCTTGCAGCGCGAGGTCCCAGGCTTGCCGCAGCGTGATCGCCCGTGTGATGGTTGGCGCTGCGCGCGTGAAGCGGACTTGGGCGCGTGGCCGGGCCGCTCCAGCCGTGTGCGGGACGGCGGCATATCCGCCGAGTGTGAGGGCTAGAGTGCCGATCCCAATCGCACCCGATGTCCATCTACATCGCGTCATACGCTCCTCCTTCCGGAGTTCTCCCCGATGTTCTACCCTGTTCCACTGCTTGTGGGGCCTCAACAAACCGCTAGTGTGCCTCGCTTGCAACCGTCGGCCGCCGGTCTTGGGCTGGCACTCCCGGCAACGGGACCTCCCCGCTGCCTATTTCCTACGCTACAGCACGCCGGCCGGGCTTGTCTGTCCGCCAGCGCACAATCATGTGCGCTGGCGGACATGCATGTGCGCTGGCGGACATGCATGTGCGCTGGCGGACATGATTGTGCGCTGGCGGACATGCATGTGCGCTGGCGGACATGCATGTGCGCTGGCGGACATGCGCATGGGGTGTCGTCGCCGACGCCAGAAGCTCCGCGCGGTCGCGCACGCGGATGCCGCGTTTGTGCCGTGCGTACGCGATTAGACCACGTCTTTGGAGGTCCGGCAGCACATCCGCCGTGAGCGACGCGCGCCGAGCGTGCGTCCATGTCGCCAACTCCTCCTGCGTCGCCCACACCATCCGCTCGCTGTTGGCCAACGCCAGATGCGCGAGGACGTAGGCCACGCGGGCGCCCGCGTCGGGCAACGCGCACAGGTCGTAGGCGTCCTGAACACGCCGACAGGCTGCGGCGAGAGCGCGCAAGGCTACGGTTGGGTTCGCCAGGAGGAACGCGGCGAAGGGGCGACGCGGGATGCGATAGATGACGGTCTCATCGACCAACGTCTGGGCCACAGTGGTCGGCACGAAGGCGGCGTCGAGGCCGGCCAGACCGCAGACCTGGCCGGGGTCGAGCAGGGCGACCGTCACCTCCTCGCCGTTATCGAGGGGGCGATACAGGCGCACGACGCCCGCCGCGAGGACGAACACGGCCTCGATCGCGTCGCCGGGCTGCCAGAGGGTATCGCCTCGGTCGAGAACGTGGCGGCTACTGACCGCCGCAAGAGGGGCGAGGCTATCCTCGGGGACCTCGCGGAAGAAGGGAATGCGGCGTAACGCCGCGGTCGTGACCTTCCGTCTATCGGACCTCTGCTCTGCTAGTGAACTCATCGTCGTGGGCTGCATCTGTTCCGTCTTTCGCGCAACGGCCGGGGCGATGTCCTCCGCGTCGAGGGCTCCGCTGCATGTCCCCTATCTGTGTAGGTGCGGCAACGCCCCGTTATCTACCAATCCTACGCCCTTCAGCACGCGCGCGCTACCGTATAAATACGGTAGCCGGCCACCGTGAAAGTACGGTCTGCCTATGCACTGGACCCGCTTCCTCGACAGACGCCCCTCTGGCGACCGGATGCCGCGTACGACCCGCGTGCGGACCAGCCCGTCCGCGCGGGCATCCTCGCCGGTGTCGGGAGCAAGCTCTACTCCCATGACGCGCCTGTAGCTCTCAGGGCCGCCACACGCTCCCAGGGGAGAAAGGAGCCTCGTCCTGGCGGTCGGGCTGTGGACAGGAGCGGATAGGGGGTGTAGCGTGACCACAGAGACAGGCTGTGTCTCCCGACAGGACCGGCGAAAGGCAGGCGTTCTCATAGCAGAGCACATGGACCCCGCGTCGACGACCGGCGCGCCGACCACGATGACGGAGGTCCTCACGGCGATCGCGGTGGAGGAGCCGCGCGGCGCCACCGCCGATCAGGTTGCCCGCGCCATCGGGCTCGGCCTCGACGGGACGGCCGTGCAGGACGTGTTGGAGGAGGTGGTCGCGCGCGGCCTGCTCGACCAGCGCGGACTCGGGCTCGGCGCCGTCTATACCCTCAGCGCGATGGCGTGACGCGCATCGCGGCCGGCGTCCTTTCTCCCTATGGGGGCGTGTGTCAGCGATGAGGGCGACACATAAGAGCAGCCGGACTGCGGGGGGAACGATTCACACTCCGAGGGACGATAGGGAAACGGAGAGGGCGGACCTCATCGCTCAGGCCCGCCCCCTCGTCTAGTGCGGTTAGGGCGGACAGGAAGCTCGCGGCAGCGGCGCTCCATCAGCCAAGAGCGCCGGCGCCGGCCTGCGTTCATCTCCCGCTCCGTGATATAACGCGCGACACCGCCGATGGGTCACACATACATAGGGCGTT
>JAABUQ010009959.1_pt1 | contig 12636 bp, 10 predicted proteins | sample 5560001 | NCBI WGS metagenome assembly JAABUQ01 (sample SAMN10711888, study PRJNA513371) | rock metagenome | isolation source: Antarctica rocks | place: Antarctica: Victoria Land, Finger Mt nord | collected 2015-12-18 | reverse complement strand
ATCGGCCGATCGGGGCGGTCAAGCCCAAGAATTCCGCCCGTCCGGCGGAAAACCGCCAAACGCCCCACGCGGGACGAGACCACGCTCCGGACACGCAAGGTCCAGCGAGTCAACTCGGTCACGGGAAGCCGCGGGCTCGTGACGAGCCAGCGCCCGCCCTCCGTGTGCCGTTGCTCCACTCCGGGGGCCGGCGGCCGGGAAAGGCCTGGCGCGGCGGGCTTGCATCGGGGTCCGTCGTCACTTATAGAGCATACCCGGACTTCCGCCCACGACGCGACGCGACGCGACGCGACCTCACCGAACCGACAGCAGGGGGTCGAACGATGCAAGACGACACGCGGGGCACGACGGCGAAGCCCGACTACACGCGCAGGGAGTTCGCCGTCACGACCCTCGCCGCCGGCTTCGCGCTGGCGGTGCAGCCGGTCTCGGCCGAGGCGATCAAGACCGAGGCCGAGGGCCTGGAGGCCGGCGAGGTCTCGATCCCCACCGCCGACGGCAAGATCCCCGCTTATCGCGCGATGCCCGAGAAGGGCGGCCCCTTCCCGGTCGTCCTGGTCGTGCAAGAAATCTTCGGCGTTCACGAGCACATCAAGGACGTTTGCCGCCGCTTCGCCCGGCTCGGCTACCTGGCCGTCGCCCCCGAGTTGTACGCCCGCCAGGGTGACGTCTCGAAGATGGAGGACTTCCAGAAGATCATCGCGACCGTCGTTTCCAAGGTCCCCGACGCGCAGGTGACGTCGGACCTCGACGCCTCCGTCGCCTGGGCCAAGGCCACCGGCAAGGCCGACACCGCGAAGCTGGGCGTCACCGGCTTCTGCTGGGGCGGCCGGATCGTCTGGCTGTACGCCGCGCACAATCCCGACCTCAAGGCCGGGGTCGCCTGGTACGGCCGCCTCGACACCCAGCCGGACGAACTCCACCCCAAGAACCCCATCGACCTCGCCAAATCGCTCAAGGCTCCGGTCCTGGGCCTCTACGGCGGCGCCGACACAGGCATCCCGCTGGAATCCATCGAGCGCATGCGCGCGGCTCTGAAGGCCGCCGACAAGCCCTCCGAGATCGTCGTCTACCCCGACACCCCCCACGGCTTCCACGCCGACTACCGCCCGACCTACCGCAAGGACCACGCCCAGGACGGCTGGAAGCGCCTGCTCGAATGGTTCAAGAAGAACGGCGTCGCCTGAGCGAGCGAGCCCGCCCGCGTCCACACCGTCCCGCCCGCCCGATCCGAGCGGAGTCGAGCCGAGCGGGCCAGGCCAGGGACGGCCACGCGTGCCCGGGGCACGGCGGGCGAACGCCTGCCGAGATCGCGCATCGACCGAAGGCTCGCGGAAATGCCAACGCGCTCCGCGCCACGATTCCCACAACCCCCATCGCCGTCCTTTTCAGGCATCGTGAGGCCCCGCGGCGACTCGCCACCGCCGCGTTTCCGAGGAACCGCCACACCGCGCGTCCCGAACGTCCTCGATCCCCCGTCCTTTGATTGATTGCATGCGTGGCCTATGTTGGCCATGCGATTCCGATCGATCAAGAGAAGCGGTGTGGTCAGGGACGATCGGGAGTTCGTCGATGAACCATTCCTTGCGATTCTCGTCTTGGGTCGTGGCCTGCGGCGTCGTGGCGGCGGGTGGGGCGGCCCAGGCGGGGCCGATCTTTCTGTTCAACGGGCCGACCGGAGACGCCGGGCCTGCCGTGGCGTCCAAGGCGGACGGGTACACGGTCACCGCGCACGGTTTTGACGTCAACGGAGGGGACGGGTCCAACACGCCCCACAACCTGTATTTCAAGAACGACCCCGGGCTCGAGACCGGACTGGGCCTTGTCGGCACTTCCGACCACGAGCTGACCCTGTCGAGCGACGGCGACGTGCCGGCCAACGCCATCCAGTTCGACATGCGCCAGATCTTCCAGATCTTCAAAGGGGCGAAGATCCGCGTCACGAGCACGACCGAGACCGAGGCGTATGACCTCTACGGCTCGCACACCCTGGGCCAGCTCGGGTCGGTGATCGCCACGGGGCTCGGCCACTCGTTCAACGGAGTCCTCGTCAAGATTCCGGAGTGGGGGACGTTCGAGTACGTCGGCGTGGCGGTCCACCCCGACCAGGATCACCCGGAGAACAACGTCCTGGTCGGCGAGATCGCCGCGTTCGACAAGGTTCCCGCGGTCCCCGAGCCCGCCTCGGCCCTGATCCTCACCTCCGGCTTGGTCCTGGGCCTCGGCGCCCGCCTCTTCCGCAAGGCGAGGGCTCGGCTCCAGCACCGTTCTTGATGCCGGCGGCATGACAGGCTCGCCTGGTCGCGGAACAAGGGGTCAAAGCTCATGAGGGTCGACTCAAAGAGTTTTGGCCCCGTTCCACGTCCCTGTCGGAAAAAAATTGGGAGTGATCCCGAAGATTTGTGCGCCGATTCCGGAAGTGGTCCCGATGGTCGTTGTGGAGATGCATCCCGTCCACCCATCGCACGACCGACCGGAGCCGACACACATGGCCAGCACCGCGCAGATCATTGCCAACCAGGCCAATTCCGCGAAATCCACTGGGCCGAAGAGTGCCGAAGGGAAAGACATCTCGCGCCGCAACGCCCTGAAGCACGGGCTGGCGGCGCTTTCCCTCGTCCTGCCGGATGAGGAGGCCGCCGCGGTCGCCGCGAGGGTCGAGGAGTGGACGCCGGCCTTGAAGCCGCAAGACGCCTATGACGAGTGGCTCGTGGAGCAAGTCGCCGCCAGCAGCGTGCAGATCGAGCGCTGTCGGGCGCTGGATGCGACCCTCCGCGACCGGCAAGTCAGCCGCGCGGCGCTCTGCTGGGACGAGGACCGCGAGGCCGACGCCGAGGAACTGGGCGCACGCCTGGCGAAGTCGCCCGCGACGGTCGCCCGCAAGCTTCGCGGCACCAAGCACGGCTGCGAATGGATGATCGGCCGCTGGGAGGGTTTAAGCCGCATCCTCGAAGCCAAGGGGGACTGGGACGACGCCCAGCAGCGGCTGGCCCTGGACCTGCTCGGCACGCCCGCCGAACTCCGCGACGGCCCGACCCGCCTCGTGGAGGATCGGTTCGCCTTGATCCGCGAGCAGGTCGGTCGGCTCGCAACCCTGAAGGCCAAGGCGCTGGTGGAACTCGACGACCTTGATCGTGCCGCCGCCGAAGTGGGCCTGGGCACGGACACCGACAAGGCGCTGACGCTGGCGCGCCGCTATGAATCGGCCTGCCTCCGCCGCCTGGAGTGGGCCCGCTCGCAGCTCAAGGCCAATCACAAGGCCGACCGCCCCGAGGCCGATCGCCCCGCCCGCGACGCCGTCGCCGAGGAGAAGCAGGACCTCGCCCGCCTGACGCGGATGCTCGACCGCGAACTCCCGCCGCCGCCGTCGCCGTCCTCCTCGATCCCGCCGCTGCCGGTCGCGCCGCCGACCGTGAGGGTTGACGTGGCCGCCAGCGCTCCTCGCGGCGAGAACCGCAAGGCCCGCCGCGCCCGCGAAGCCCACGCCCGCCGCTCCTGAGCCTCAAGTGATCGCCGGTCGAGGGTTGTGGCCCAGGCCCCCCGATACGGACGCCAAGCCATTGGAATTCCCGACGCTTCCGGCAGGCGTGGCCCCCGCGCGCGCCGAGCTTGCTCCCCCGCCGATTCCCTGCCGTGGGCCGGCCGACCGGCGCCGATTTCGGGCCCGTGGCCGGAGTTCGGGGCTGACTTTCGCAACCTCACAAGCAGGCATCGCACTTCGAGGCGCTGCTCGTCGGATCGGCGCGGAACGAACCCAATTTCGGGCCTCGGCAATCAGGGCGCGACCCGAGCGGGTCTCGGCAAGGTTGCCAGCGCGACGCGGAGGGCGGCGGCGGTGGTGTCGACACCAGCGGCGGGGTCGGGGAGGTGCACGACGGCGGCGGCGGCCTGGGCGAGCATCAGGTTGGCGGTGGCCAGCTTCTGGCCGGGCAGGGCATCGCCGCCGCCGCGGAAGTCGGTACGCACCGCAACGATCGGGATGCCCAGGGCGTAGGCCAGGCCGCACTCGAAGCTCGTGCCGCTGTCGGCGTCAGCGCCGTCGAGAATCGCGACGACGGCCTCGGCCGATCGGACGCCGTGAACGTCGATTCGGAAGATCGTGTCGGCATCAAGGCTGGCGAGGGCCTTGACCTCGTCCTGGGGCAGGAAGACGGCGTGCCCGGCCTCGGCCAGGGCAGCGGCCAATCGCCGGTTCCAGTCGCGTTCGGCCTGGGTGAACAGTGGGCCGGCCAGGTACAGGCGCATGCGGGGGAACCTCGGTCGAGAGAGTGCGTCGGCTCGGGCCGGAAGTCGGGGATGCGCCGTTCGCGCCGATTTCCGCAAGGATACGGGTCGTCCGGGCCGATCAACAAGAGGTACTGAGCGGGCGAGGACCGGCCGGGCGTCAGCCCCTTGTCGTCCTCCCGCCCCCCGGAGAAGGAAAAGGAACGGGGGCGAGCGGCCGTTGGAGGCGCATCCAGGACGGACGCGCGGGCCGCCCTCCCTTCTTGGAGAAAAGGAGCCTCCGATGCGCCCCCCTATCCGCACGAGCCTCGGCATGGCTGGCCTGAGCGTGAGCTTGGGCCTGGCTCTGGCTCTGGCTCTGGCCGCGCCCGCCGCCCTGGCCGGCCCCGCCGCCGAGAATTTGGCCCGCCAGCGGACCCCGGCCCGCCCGGCCGCCGCGGCAACCCGCGACGCTTCGTCCCACGCCCCCGTGGCCGCCGGCAACGCCACGGTCTGCCCGGGCTGCTTGCAGAAGGCCAGCGAGTCCAACGGCCGCATCCCGATGCCCCCCACGGGCGTGCGCCTGGGCTCCGTCTGCGAAGCCTGCCAGGTCGAGGCCCAGATCGCCGAGGAGAACGGTCAGCCCGCTCCGGCCGTCGCCGCTCCCGCGCCGGCGATGGCCGGGCGTGGGGCTGCGCCTGGGACTTCGATGGTGTGGACGGAGAGCCCGGCCGCGGGCTACGCGGTCGTGGGCGGCGCCCCCGCGGTGGCTTCCGGCCCCGTCGGCGAGCCGCTGCCGATTGGCGTGGTCCGCGCCGGTTATCGCTCGACTCCGGCCGGCCCGGTCCCCGCGCGGATGGGCACGGGCATGAGGATGCCAACAGGTGGGGCGCCCTGGGGCCCCGGCACTGCCGCGACCTCCGGCCAGCCCGCCCCGGGCCGCTCGCCGCTGAATCCGTTGGCCCAGTCCCCCCGGCGCGGGCCGCACTTCTTGTCGCACCTCTTCTACAACTACACGACGCCCGGCCGCCGTGCCCAGCAAGAAACCGAGCGCCGGAGCCGCGAGGCGCACGCGATGATCTCCTACGGTCCCGAAGGCCAGGCGCCGACGAGCCTGCCGACCTCCGCGGTGTACGGCCGTTGAATCGCTCGCCCTCACACGCCGTTGCGACGACCGAGGCCGGCCCTTTCCCGAGATGGGGGAGGGCCGGCCTTTCCCGTCGTCGGCGCGGATTGGCTTGAGATCCGGGGGCGGGCGGTCCGATGAGTGTTCGGCAAGAGTCTCGGCGGTCGCATTCGCGGGCCAGGGAATGGCCTCGGATCGGAACCACTCCGCCGAGGCGGACGTCGATCGCGTCAAGGATGGCGCGTTCGCGACGGCCGTTCGCCCGTGTTTTCCGAAGATTCCAGGAGGGAACCCGGCGACGAACCATAAGGGAGTGACCATGCGCTTCGGAAACCGACGGGGGGCCGCCGCGACGCTCGCCCTGGCCTGCGTCTGCACCCTGGCCGCCTCGACCTTCGTTTCGGCCAACGACCTCTGCCACAAGTCGATCCCCGACCTGACCCCGGCAATGGATCTGAACACGGGTCAGCAGTATTACGCACCGCCCATCCCCTACGGCCATTACGTTGGCAAGGGGACCTACGGCAAGGCGCTGGGCCTGCTCTACTCACCGATCGGCGCCGTCAAGGGCAAGGTCGGCGGCCTGTTGCATCACAATGGCGGCAAGGCTTGCCACAACTGCGGCGGAGCTGGCTGCGGTCTCTGCGGGATTGGCAATGGTGGTGGACATGGCGGCAGCCACTTCGCTGGCCACCACGGCGCCGGCGCCGGCGCCGGTGGCGACGCTTGCGGCGGTAGTGGCGGCGTGGGGTCGTCCGGTGCCGGTTGCGGCCTCGGAGGCTCGGCGAGCGGGGCCGGCCGCGGCTGCAACCTCGGGCAGGGCTCGGGCCACGCGGGCCACGGGCAAGAGATCGCCGGCGCTCCGGGGCTGGCCTGCTCGGATGGGTCGGTCGCGGCCCGCGGGCAGGGCGGCTTCGGGGAAACCTCGGCAATCGTTTCCTGCGGAGAATGCAAAGGTTCCGGCTGCGGGATCTGCGGCGGCCGTGGGTTCCTTCGCCACGGCAGCGGCGGTGGCGGCGGCAACGGCTGCGGGCGAGGCCCGGGCGGCGGTCCTTGTGGCGACGGCGGTTGCGGTGCGTGCGGGCTTGGCTCCCGTCTGGGCCAGGCCCACGGGCACGGCTTGGGCGGTCACGGCGGCGGTGGAGCGTGCGGAAACTGCGGCGGAGCCGGCTGTGGGCTCTGCGCCGGCAAGGGCGGATTGTGCAAGGCGTGCGGCGGCGCCGGTTGCGGCCTCTGCCGCAAGGCCAGCGGCCTGCTCGGGATGGTGAAGGGGAAGGCGTTCGGCCTGCTGCACCCCCACGCGGGGCAGGTGGAATACTTCGTCGGGCCCGGTGGGCCGGTGCCGATCACGCCGGGGTATGTCCCCTACGTGGTGCCGACCCGCTCCCCTCGCGATTACTTCGCGTTCCCGCCGTTCTCGAATCAGGCCCCGTAACTCGCGTCGGGGATGACGCTCGGGCGCCGACGCCCCCCTTGCGAGCCCCGGGCCGGGCGACTGGCCCGGGGCTCGCGGCGATTCTGCAGGACGACTCACGGAGGAACGGCGATGGCCCGGCGACGGATTTCCGAGGTCGCGAGGATGGGGATCGCGGCCGGGACGGCGTGGGTCGTCGTGGCAACCGCCGCCTGGGGACAGGCCGAGCGGCCCCTGGTGCCGCCGCCCGACGGCCCCTCGTTCCGTTACATTCCGATCCTCCCGCACCTGCCACCGGACCCCAAGCGCGACCAGTTCTTCGACACCCGCTGGGCCGACAAGCCCCCCAGCACCACGCACGTCAACAACTTCCGCAACGGGGGACTCTACGGCCGCCGCTTCCGCCACGACTGCACGACGTGCGTCCCGGCCTACCGGACCCTGGGCGTTCCCGGCGGCAACGCGACGGGCCCCGGCTGCGAGCCCGGACCCAAGGGGTCGCGGCTGCTGGGGAACTTCCTCCACCCGTTCCAGCCGGTCGGCTCGTACTACGCGGGCGGCTGCTACGTCCCGATCTACGACCTCGACCCGGTCGTTTCCGGCCCTGGCCCGTTCCCCTGGCCGCACTTCTGGAAGCGTCCCACCGGCGGCTGAAACCCGGCACGGCACTTGCTCCCGTCCGACGCGGCACCCCCCGCGCTCCCCGGACGAGAGGCCGTCACCGTGATTGAAGCCGTGATCTTCGACATCGACGGGACGCTGATCGACTCCGTCGACCTGCACGCCCGCGCCTGGCAGGACGCCCTCGCCCACTTCGGCCATCCCGTCGCGTTCCAGGACGTGCGCGCGCAGATCGGCAAGGGGGGCGACCAGCTCATGCCCGTCTTCCTCACGAAGGCGCAGCTCAAGGAGTTTGGCAAACCGCTGGAAACGTATCGGGGCGACCTCTTCAAGCGTGAGTACCTCGCGCGTGTGAAGGCGTTTCCCGGCGTCCGCACCCTCTTCGAGCGCATCCGGCAGGACGGCACGCGGATCGCCCTGGCCTCGTCGGCGAAGGAGGACGAGTTGGCCTCCTATATCCGGATCGCCGGCATCGAGGGGCTGACCGAGGTGGAGACCTCGTCCGACGACGCGTCGCGCTCCAAGCCGCACCCGGATATCTTCCACGCCGCGATGGCGGCCCTGGGTGGCGACCTCGACCCCACCCGCGTGGTCGTCGTCGGCGACACCCCCTACGACGCCGAGGCCGCCGGCAAGGCCGGCCTGCGCACGGTGGGCGTGCGTTGCGGCGGATTCCCCGACGCCGACCTCCTCGCCGCCGGCTGCATCGCCCTGTTCGACGGCCCCGCCGACCTGCTCGCGAATTTCGAGCGGTCGCCGCTGGCGCGCGGGGCCTGACCTGACCTGCCATTCGCGACGGCCCACGATCGCCCAGGTCATCGAGCTGCCTCCCCCGAGTAAGCCCCTGCTCGTTGAGGCCGCGAGCCCTCAGGGGGGTTCTTGAAGCGCCCGGGGGGCGGCACGACACTTGCTCGTCACACCGGCCAACTGCCCCGAGCGTGGGGGACGACCACACCACAACTTTTGCGAGGAAGGACCCTATGGTCACGACCCATACCGTCCGTGCCAGCCAGCGCACCATGCACGCGATGGCCGAGGGGACGCCCGTCGTCAACGTGGGGCACGCCGAACGGCTGGCGTCGCAGATCGGCGGCGGCGTCCTGATTCTGACCGGCCTGATGCGCGGCGGATTTCAGGGCCTGGCGATGGCCGCGCTGGGAGGCGGGTTGCTGCATCGAGGCGTCACCGGCAACTGTCAGCTCTACCAGGCCCTGGGCACCAACACCGCCCACGGCGATGAGCAGGGGCCGTTTTCCAGCGTCCCGGCGCGGCACGGCGTGAGGGCGGACGCGGCGGTCACGATCAGCCGCTCGCCGGAGGAGGTGTATCGCTTCTGGCGGGATTACGCCAACCTGCCCAGGTTCATGCGCCACATCGAGTCGGTCTCGCAGACTGGCGAGAACCGCACCCACTGGGTCATGAAGACGCCCCTGGGCGCGACCCTGGAATGGGACGCCGAGCTGATCGAGGACAAGCCCGGCGAACTGATCGCCTGGCGGTCGCTGGAAGGCTCGATCGAGACCGCCGGCTCCGTCCACTTCCGCCAGGCGCCCGGCGGCCGGGGGACCGAGGTCATCGTCTCGCAAAAGGTCAACCCCCCCGGGGGCAAGCTCGGCGCGGCGGTCGCCAAGCTCTTCGGCGAGGACCCCGAGAGCCAGGCCCACGACAACCTCCGCCGCCTCAAGCAGATTTTGGAGACCGGCGAGGTCCCGACGACCGAGGGGCAGCCGTCCGGCCGTCACCCCATCGCCAAGGCATGACGTTGACGTTGACGTTGGCGCGTCGCACGCCACCCGCGGCGGGATCATCGAGGGGCGGGCCCCGGGCAAGCGTCCGGGACGCCCACCACGTCCCGTCCCGTCCCGTCCTGTCCTGTCCCTTCTCTTCCACCCGGTCCCGAGGCGAGGAGCAGCATCGATGAAGGCGCTTTGCTGGTACGGCAAGCAGAAAGTCCGGGTCGAGAACGTCCCCGACCCCAAGATCCTCAACCCTCGCGACGCCATCGCCAAGATCACCACGACGGCCATCTGCGGGTCGGATTTGCACCTTTACGACGGGTACATCCCCACGATGGCCCCCGGCGACATCCTCGGCCACGAGTTCATGGGCGAGGTCGTCGAGGTCGGGCCCGGCTGCAAGACGCTCAACGTCGGCGACCGCGTGGTGGTCCCGTTCACCATCTGCTGCGGGAATTGCTGGTACTGCAAGAATGAGCTGTTCTCGCTCTGCGACAACTCGAACCCCAACGCGTCGATCGCCGAAGCGGCCTACGGCTACTCGGGGGCCGGCCTCTTCGGGTTCTCGCACATGCTGGGCGGATACGCGGGCGGCCAGGCCGAATACGCCCGCGTGCCGTTCGCCGACTTCGGGCCGATCAAGGTGCCCGAAGGCTTGTCCGACGAGCAGGTGCTCTTCCTGTCGGACATCTTCCCGACCGGCTACATGGCGGCCGAGAACTGCAACATCCACCCCGGCGACACCATCGCCGTCTGGGGCTGTGGGCCGGTCGGCCAGTTCGCGATCAAGAGCGCGTACCTCCTGGGCGCTGAGAAGGTGATCGCCATCGACCACCACCCGCACCGCCTGGCGATGGCCCGCGACCAGGGCAAGGCCGTCCCGGTGAATTACGAGGAGGTCGACCTCTTCGAAACCCTACGCGACTTGACCGGCGGCCGGGGCCCCGACGGCTGCATCGACTGCGTCGGCCTGGAGGCGCACGGCCACAACATCGGCGCGGCCTACGACCGTGCCAAGGCGTTCGTCGGCCTGGCGACCGACCGCCTCCAGGCGTTGCGGCAGGCGATCCTGTCGTGTCGCAAGGGGGGCAACGTCTCGATCCCCGGCGTCTACGGCGGCCTGCTCGACAAGGTCCCCTTTGGCGCGGCCTTCGCCAAGGGCCTCACGCTCAGGATGGGTCAGACGCACGTGCCCAAGTACCTCGGCCCCCTGCTGGGGCGCATCCAGCGGGGCGAGATCGACCCGTCGTTCGTGATCACCCACCGCCTCGGGCTGGAGGACGCAGCGCGCGGGTATGACACCTTCTATACCGAGCAGGACACCTGCATGAAGGTCGTCATGAAGCCCTGATCCGCCGCCGGAAACCCGTCAAGGTTTCCCCAATCCTCAAGCATGCGCGCGGACCCGCGCCGAACCCTTGGCGGGGGTATCGGTTCGGTGCGGGGACCGTTGACAGACCCCGCGTCATGCTCTAGATTGAGCGGTCAGTTTCCCGGTTGGGTTGGCCCGCGCGCCGATCTTACGACACCGAACGAGGGCGTGCGCCCTTTGTTTCGAGTGCCGCCGCCGTCCCTCCCTTTCCAGGTGGATTCACCGAATGGACACCCCGATTCAGGTCGACCTGGGCCGCATCGCGCAGGACTTGCAGATCCGACGCGTGCAAGTGGAGAGCGTCGTCCAGCTCCTCGACGAAGGCAACACGGTCCCATTCATCACCCGCTACCGCAAGGAGCGAACCGGCAACCTCAACGAGGTGGCCATCCGCGAGGTCCAGCTCCGCGTCGGCTACCTTCGCGAACTGGCCGAGCGCAAGGAAACGATCCTCAAGACCGTCGAGGCGCAGGGAAAGCTCACGGATGAGTTACGCAACGACATCCGCGCCGCCGAAACCTCCACCCGGCTGGAAGACCTGTATCTCCCGTATAAGCCCAAGAAGAAGACCAAGGCTTCCGACGCCCGCGACAAGGGGCTCCAGCCGCTCGCCGAGCGCATCTGGGGGCGTGACGAGTCGCTGACCGACCTGAATGCCGCCGCGGGCGAGTTCCTGAATCCCGAGAAAGACCTCGACTCGCCCGAGAAGGTCCTGGAAGGGGTGGGCCACATCCTCGCCGAGGCGATCAGCGAGCTGGCCGTCGTGCGTGAGGCCATCCGCCGGGTCATCCGCAAGACCGGCAAGATCGTGACGATCAAGGGAGACGTGCCGGACGGGCAGGGGCTGGAGTTCCGCGACTACTTCGCCTATTCCGAGCCGGTCGATCACATCCCGCCGCACCGCGTCCTGGCGATCAATCGCGGCGACAAGGAAGGCCACCTGAAGGTCAAGCTGGAGGTCTCGCGGCCCGACCTGGAGCGCGCCGTCTTCTCGGAACTGCACCTGGAAGGGCACCCGCAGGCCGACTTCTTCGCCCGATCGGCGATCGACGCTCTCGACCGCCTGCTGATGCCCAGCCTGGAGCGTGAGGTGCGCCGCGTCCTGACGGAAAAGGCTGAGCGGCACGCCGTCGACGTCTTCGCCCGCAACCTCCGCAGCCTCCTGCTTCAGCCTCCCATCAACAAGCAGGTGGTCATGGCGATCGACCCCGGCTTCCGCACCGGCTGCAAGGTCGCGGTCCTCGACGGCGTCGGCAACCTCGTGGAACAGGGGGTGATCCACCCCCACCCGCCCCAGAACCGACGGCACGAGGCCAAGAGCTTCCTGAAGGACCTCGTCGGCAAGTACCAGGTCGGCGTCGTCGCCATCGGCAACGGCACCGCCTGCCGTGAGACCGAGGAACTGGTCGCCGAGATCATCGCCGAGGGCACCCGCTTCCACACCCAGGGCGATGCCCCCGCGGCGGCCGAGGCCCCTCCCGCGGAAGCTCACGCCGAGCCCGACCCCGCCGAGCCCGACCCCGCGGAACCTCAAGCCGAAGCGGCCCCGGCCGAGACGCCCATCGAGACCATCCCGCCTCCCGAACCAGAGGCGACCGAGGCCGCGTCCCAGGGCGAGCCGATGGGCGAGAATGGCGCGGCGTCCGAGGCGCCCGTCGAGGCCCTGCCGCCGATCTCCGGCGGGGCGCCGGAGGAAGGCGAGCACGAACAGCAACTCGAGCCGTCGCCCGTGATGCCGGAGGGGACGCCGCCAGCCTCGGCCTCTTCCGAGGGGCACGAGGAAGCCGCCTCCGCCCAGCAAGCCGACCTCCTGGAAAGCACCCCCGCAACCCGGAACCCGGCGCACGAACACGAAGGGGAGAAGGCCCACGGGTCGGCGACGCCCGCCGATGGGAACGCACCCCACGCCGAGACGCCCCAGTCGGCCGAAGGGCAGGGTGGGCACGGCCCCACCCCCCCGGACCATCCCGAGGGCCAGGGCGCGAGCGGCGGGACGGTCGAGGCCCCGATCCACGAATCGCAGGCTGCCCACGCGCACGCCCACGACGCCCCGCCTCCAACCCCGGCCCCGCCCGCTTCCGAAGCCCAGGAACACGGCGGGCCAACAGAGCCGGGGGACCACGAAGGGGTGGTTTCGGTCGAATCCCCGATTCACGAGTCGCAG
>JAABUQ010009958.1_pt1 | contig 12637 bp, 10 predicted proteins | sample 5560001 | NCBI WGS metagenome assembly JAABUQ01 (sample SAMN10711888, study PRJNA513371) | rock metagenome | isolation source: Antarctica rocks | place: Antarctica: Victoria Land, Finger Mt nord | collected 2015-12-18 | reverse complement strand
GCGGGGATCGAAGTCGTTGGCGAACAAGCAGCGCCAGCCCCGCCCCAACCCCGCCCTCGCCATCCCGCCCCCGGCGAAGAACTCGTAGAAGGTGAACGGCTCGGCGCGCATGAACAAAGCTTGAGGCGAGTCGGGCGCGGGGGCGACCGCTCACCCCTCCCCGCGAAACTCCGGGGCGGGGCCGGTCAGGTCGTGGTGGGCGCGCCACCAGTCGACGAAGCGGGCCAAACCCTCGGCCAGCATGACCCGGGGCCGATAGCCGGTGGCCGCGTGCAGGCGGGCGATGTCGGCGTGGGTGGCGGGCACGTCGCCCGGCTGCATGCCCACCCGACGCACACGCGCGGGGCGGCCGCAGGCCCGCTCAAGCTCCGCGACCAGCGCGTTGACCGTCACCGGCCGGTCGTCGCCGATGTTGAACAGCCGGTGCTCGCCCTCGTCCGCCGGACGGTCGATCACGCCCAGCACGCCGTCGACGATGTCGTCTATGTAGGTGAAATCGCGCGACAGCTCGCCCTCGCCGAACACCTCAAGCACCTTGTCCGCGAAGATGCGGCGGGTGAAGTCCCATACCGCCATGTCCGGCCGCCCCCAGGGCCCGTAGACGGTGAAGAAGCGCAGGCCCGTCTGACGCAGGCCGTACAGCCGGGCGTAGGCGCCGCTCATCAGCTCGCCGGCGCGCTTGGTGGCGGCGTACAGCGAGGCGGGCGCGTCGACCGGGTCGTCCTCGCGGAACGCCGCCCCGCCGACCGGGCGGGCTCCGTACACCGAGCTCGAGGAAGCATAGACCAGGTGCGGCGGCGAGGCGGTGTGTCGACACGCCTCCAGCACCGACAGATGCCCGCGCACGTTGGCCCGCTCATAGTCGAACGGGTGATCCAGCGAGTGCCGCACCCCCGCCTGCGCGGCGAGGTGGATCACGGTCGCCGGCTGCACCTCCCGGCACAGGACGGCCAAGGCGGCCTCGTCGGCCACGTCCAGCTCGATAAGGCGAAAGCCGGGAGACCGCTGCAGCCGCGCCGTCCGCGCCCGCTTCAGCCCGACATCATAGTACGGGTTGAAGTCGTCCACCCCGACCACGGCCTCGCCGCGACTCAGCAGCCGCTCGGCGGTCGCCGCGCCGATGAACCCCGCCGCCCCGGTCACCAGCACCGTCATCCGCGCCCTCCGCCTGCGCCGCGGCTCTTAGGGGCAAACCGGGCGAAGGTCGAACTGGGCGGCCATTGTGGCCGCGGAACGAGCGGGACATAGGCTCGTTCTCTATCATACCCGAGGGAGCTAAGCTCATGCGTCTGCCCCTGATCCCGCCCGATCGGCTGAGCGCGCAACAGCGGCCGTTGTACGACGCCTTCCGCAAGCAGATCGAGGGCGGGTTCACCGGCTTCAAGACGGTGCGCGAGGATGGGGCCCTGCTAGGTCCCTGGAGCGTGTGGATCCATGAGCCCCAGGTCGGCGAAGGCACGCGAGTGCTGCTGGAGTCGATCAGCGGGCTGAAACGGTTGTCCGACCCAGTCAAGCAGATCGCCATCCTGGCGGTCGGCTCGCGGTTCAAGGCTGCCTATGAGCTGTACGCCCATGCCGCGGTCGGCGGGCGCGACGGGCTCAGCGCGGCCAAGATGGCCGCGGTGTCGGTCGGCCAGCGCCCGGCCGACCTGACCGCCGAGGAGCAGGTGGCGTTCGACGTGGCGCTGGGCCTGCTGGATGGGGGCGTGCTGCCCGGCCCGACCTACGACGCCGCCCGAGAGGCGCTGGGCCAGCCGGCGCTGAACGAGCTGATCCAGCTTGTGGGCCTGTACGCCACCGTCTCGATTACGCTGAACGCCTACGACGTGCCGACCGAAGAGGTGGAATCCTAGCGACAAAGACGGCGCGGCGCGTTTATACGGCGTCGACGCGATGGTCTCGCGGCAAGGATGGAGCGTCTACGCAGCGGCGTGTTCTCTCCCGGCATGGGCCAAAGCAGCGTTGCGATCTCCTCGTCCCTCTTTGTGCCGCCGATGCTCGCCGCCGCGGCGATCTCGACGATCTTGGTTCACGCGGGTTCGTCGTCGTGCTCCGAGACGCTGGTGCGCGAGGCTGCCGACCTCGCCAACCGCTTCGGCGCGCGCCTGTTTGGGCTAACGACCACGCCAAGCCTGGCCGGCGACGCCGATTTGGACGTCACCGCCGCGGAGGAGCGCGCCGCCGAGATGATCGTGCAGGCGGCCGGCGAGCGGTTCGCGGCGCTCGCCGGCGCAGTGCGGGCCGGCGCCCGGTGGCGGCCGGCGGAAGGCCCGCCCGCCGCCGCCCTGGCCCGGCTGGCCTCGGCCGCCGACCTGATCATGACCAACATTCGCGTTCCTGCCGAAGGCGGCGGCCACGACGAGAGCCTGAAGGCGCTGGTGATCGACGGGGGCCGGCCCGTGCTGGTGCGCCCACCCGCGGCGCAGGGCGTCGAGTTCCAGCGGATCGCGGTGTTGTGGGACCGTTCCGCCGCATGCGGGCGAGCGATCGCCGCCGCCCTGCCCTTCATGGGCCAAGCCGAGCGCACGACGTTGATCCTCGACCCGCACCATGCGGGGCCGGGCGCGGCGGATCGGGTCGATGACCTGCGCGAGGGCCTGGCCTTGCGCGGACTGGATGTGCAGGTGACTGCCGTGGAGCACGGCCGCGACCGCTCTCACCACGCAGTTGCGCAGTCGCTATCGGCCGACCTGTTGGTGATGAGCGGCTGGCGCAGGCACACGCCTTGGCTGGGCTTCACTGACGACACCGACGCGGTGATCGCCGGCCTCGAAAGCTACGCGCTCATCAGCCACTAACCACCGCGACCGAAGCAGGTCGCGCCGTCCAGGTGTCGCAGGCGGTCCAGGCCTTGCTCGCCGCGCGGTGCAGGGTGGCGTGGCGGCGGGCCAGCGTGTCGGTGTCGGGGCCGTAGCCGCCGCCGAGCACGCCCGCCACCGCGACCCCAGCATCAAGACAGGTGGCCAGCACGTAGGCGTCACGGCGCGCCAACCCCGCGTCGCTCAGCGCCAGCCGCCCAAGCTTGTCGTCCCGGTGCGGGTCGACCCCGGCGATGTAGAACACCAGCTGCGGCCGGACCCGCTGCAGCAGGCCCGGCAACACGCCGGTCAGCAGGTCCATGTAGCCGTCGTCCCCCAGCCCGTCGGGCGCCTCGACATCCAGGTCGCTGACCGCCTTGCGGACGGGGAAGTTTTTCGCGGCGTGCAGCGAGAAGGTGAACACCCGCGACTCGTGCTCGAAGATGAAGGCTGTGCCGTCTCCCTGGTGCACGTCGACGTCGACGACCAGGATGCGTTCGACCGCGCCCTCGTCCAGCAGCCGCCGCGCCGCGACCGCCACGTCGTTGAAGATGCAGAATCCCGCTCCGTATCCCGCCGCGGCATGGTGGCTGCCCCCGGCGTTGTTGCAGGCCAGCCCATGCGCGAGCGCCAGGCGCGCGGCAAGCAGGGTGCCGCCCACAGCCGCCCGCGACCGCCGCACTACCTCCTCGGTCAGCGGCAGGCCGATCCGCCGTTGCGCCTCCTTCGACAGGTTCAGGTCCAGCACAGCCTGCACGTAGGCGGGATCGTGCGCGCCGGTCAGCAGGGCGAGGTCGGCGATCTCGGGCTCGTGAAACCCGCCTTCGGGCGCGATGCCATCCTCGACCAGCACTTGCGCCAGCCGCTCGAACTTGTTCATCGGAAAGCGATGCCCCGGCGGAACGGTCGCCCGATAAAAAGGGTGATGCACGATCGGCATGGTCGCAGGACGCATCTCGCCGATGTGGGGCGACGTTGACCGGCTTGCACCGCGCCTATACCGCCGCAGTGATGCTGACCGGCCTGTCCACCCTCGCCCGCGACGCCCGCGCCTGGCCGTTCGAGCAGGCGCGGGGGCTGCTGGCGCGGGTGCTGCGAACACGGCTCGCGCCCGATGAGCGCACCCTCGCCGCAGAGTTGATCGCCGGAGGCGAAGCGCAGGCGGCGGTGGAGCGGTTCGCGGCCCTGGCGGACCGGCCGGTGACGCTGGAGACCGGCTACGGCCCCTCGGGCCTGCCCCACATCGGCACCTTTCAGGAGGTGGCCCGCACCACGATGGTGCGCACCGCCCTCCGCGCCCTGACCGAGGACGCCATCCCGACCCGGCTTGTCTGCTTCAGCGACGACATGGACGGGCTGCGCAAGGTCCCGCCCGGCCTGCCCAACCAGGCGATGCTGACCGAGGACCTGCACAAGCCGCTGACCCAGGTGCGGGACCCGTTCGGCGAGCACGCCAGCTTCGGCGCGCACAACAACGCCCGCCTGCGCCGTTTCCTGGACGGGTTCGGCTTCGACTACACCTTCATGTCCTCGACCGAGACCTACCGCTCGGGCGCGTTCGACGCGGCGCTGCTGACCGCGCTGGAGCGATTCGACGCGATCCAGGCGGTGATGCTGCCGACGCTCGGCCCCGAGCGGCGGGCCACCTACTCGCCCTTCCTGCCGATCAGCCCGCGCACCGGCCGTGTGCTGCAGGTTCCGACGCTGGAACGCCACGTCGAGCGGGGAACCATCGTGTTCGATGACGAGGACGGGACGCGCACCGAGGTTCCGGTCACCGGCGGCGCGGTCAAGCTGCAGTGGAAGCCCGACTGGGGCATGCGCTGGACCGCGCTCGGCGTCGACTACGAGATGAGCGGCAAGGACCTGATCGACTCGGTCAAGGCCTCGACCCGCATCTGCCGGGCGCTGGGCGGCGAGCCGCCGGAAGGTTTCACCTACGAACTGTTTCTCGACGAGAACGGCGAGAAGATCAGCAAGAGCCGGGGCAACGGGCTCGGTATCGACGATTGGCTGCGTTACGGCTCGCCCGAAAGCCTGAGCTGGTTCCTGTACCAGTCGCCGCGGGCGGCCAAGCGGCTCCACTTCGACGTAATCCCGCGGTCGGCCGACGACTACCTGCAGCAGGTCGAGGTCTACCAGGGCCAGGACGCGGCCACGCGGCTCGGAAATCCGGTTTGGCACGTCCACGCGGGCGCACCACCCGAGACCAGCTCGCCGGTCAGCTTCGGCCTGCTGCTGAACGTGGTGTCGGCGGGCAATGCGTCGGACCGCGAGCTGCTATGGGGCTTCCTGTCCCGCTACAGCCCGGGCGCGACGCCGGAGTCGGAACCCGTGCTGGACCGGCTGGTCGACTACGCGATCAACTTCTACGAGGACTTCGTGCGCCCGACCAAGCGGTTCCGGGCTCCCGATGAGCGCGAGCGCGCCGCCCTGCTGGACCTCGCGGCCCGGCTGCGGGTCCTGCCGCCCGGGACCACCGACGGCGAGACCGTCCAGTTCGAGGTCTACGAGGCGGGCAAGGCGGCGGGGTTCGAGCCGCTGCGCGCCTGGTTCGCCGCGCTGTATGAGGTGCTGCTGGGCCAGAGCCAGGGGCCGCGGTTCGGCAGCTTCGCCGCCCTGTTCGGCCTCGACCGCACCATCGCCCTAATCGAGCGCGGCGCAGGGGGGGAGCTGGTCGAGGGCTCGCTCGATCCCTCATCCGCTCATCCCCGCGAAGGCGGGGACCCAGTCTTCGCGTGAGCCGCAACATTCGAAGATCGGCGCCGCGGCCGTGGGTCCCCGCCTTCGCGGGGATGAGCGGGATGGGGCGGACGGCGCACTGGGCGGCGCTGCTCGCCGTGTGCCTGCTGTCGTGGGCGACGGTGCGCTCGGTCACCATGCAGGCGGCCGAGGCCGTCGGCGCGCCCGTGTGCGGCATGGCGGGCATGGCGGGGTCGGCCGCCGCCGCACACGCCAGGCCCGGCAAGGCGCGCGCGCCCTGCGAGTTTTGCGCCGCCGCAGCCCACGCGCCGCTGAGCGCCGACGCCCCTCGCCTGTCCCGCCCCACCCTCGCGGTCTGGAGCCCCGCCGCGCCGGTCCCGCAGCTCGGGCCACGCGGTCCGCCGTCCTTCGCGCCCAAGGCCCGCGGCCCGCCCCTCCTCGCCTGACGCTCGCCTGAGCCCGCGCCGCGGCCGCTCGGTTGCGCGCGCAAGCCCGTCAGCCCGCGGCCGCGCGTCGGCCGCCGAGGAACACGCCCGTGAACACCCTTCATCTGTCCGGCGCCGCGGCGCCGGCCCTCGCCTGCGCGCTCGCACCGGCCCACGCCGCAACCCCGCCAAGCTGGCCGGCCGCCGTCGAGCAGGTCGTCGTCACCGCCAGCCCGCTCGCCGGGCCGGCCGACGTCCCGACCACGACCGAGAGCGTCACCGCCGACGAGATCGCCGCCAAGATCAACGCAGTGACCACGCCCGACGTGCTGCGCTACCTGCCCGACGTGCTGATCCGCGAGCGGCACTTCGGCGACACCCAGGCGCCGATCACCACCCGCACCTCGGGCGTCGGAGCCAGCGCGCGCAGCCTGGTCTATGCCGACGGGGTGCTGCTGTCGGCGCTGATCGGCAACAACAACAGCAACGCCTCGCCCCGCTGGGGCCTGGTCTCGCCCGACGAGATCGCCCGGGTCGACGTGCTGTACGGCCCGTTCGCCGCCTATCCCGGCAACTCGATCGGCGCGGTGGTGGAGATCACCACCCGCACCCCCGACAGGCTGGAAGGCTCGCTGGAGGCGCAGGGGGCGAGGCAGTCCTTCCGCAAGTACGGCGACGACCAGAGCCTCGGCACGGGTCGGCTGGCGGCGACGCTGGGCGACCGGTTCGGCCGGTTCTCGTTCTTCGCCGCCTACGACCACCTGGACACCCACGCCCATCCCCTGACCTACGCCACCGCCGCCGTCTCCAAGGCGCCGGGCTCGGCGGGATCGGTCGTCACCGGCGCCTACTCCGACGCGAGCCGGACGGGCGCGCCGATCCAGGTGCTCGGCTCCACCGCCATCGAGCGTCAGATCGAGGACAACGCCACGCTGAAGCTCGGCTACGACCTGACCCCGACGGTGACCGCGAGCTACACCGTGGGCCTGTTCCGCAACGACGACCGGGCGACCGACGACAGCTACCTGCGCGACGCGGCGGGGCAGACGATCTACGCGGGGGCGCTGAACATCGGCGGCCACGCCTACACCGTCGCGCCGAGCGCCTTCGACAACGGGGTGTACCGGTTCGAGGAGGACCTGCTGGCGCAGGGGCTGACGCTCGGCTCCCACTCCGGCGGGGCGTTCGACTGGCGCCTCGTCGCCTCGCGGTTCGACTACCTGAAGAGCCGCCAGCGCATCCCGAGCGGCGCCCTGCCCGCCGCTTTCGCCCGCGGCCCGGGCTCGACCACCTCGATGGACGGCACGCGCTGGACCACCCTGGACGGGAGCGGGACGTGGCGGCCGTTCGGGGCGCAAGGCGCGCACGTGATCGACTTCGGCGCGCACGCGGACGGCTTCGACCTAAACAATCCCCGCTACGCCCTGGCCGAGTGGACGCAAGGCCCGGCCGGCGCGACCCTGGCGCTCAGCCGCGGCCGCACCGAGACGCAGGCGGTCTGGGCGCAGGACATCTGGAGGATCGCGCCGCGCCTGACCGCCACCGTCGGCCTGCGCTGGGAGCACTGGGACGCCTACCGCGGCCTGAACTTCTCCGTTGTTCCCGCGTTTAATGTCGCCCAGCCGGGCCAAGCCGACTGGAAGCTGTCGCCCAAGGCGGTGCTGGCCTTCACCCCCGCGGCGGGCTGGACGCTGAAGGGCTCCGTCGGTCAGGCCTACCGTTTCGCGACGGTGACCGAACTGTACCAGGCCGTCGCGGTCGGCCCCATCCTGGCCAGCCCCAACCCGAACCTGCGCCCCGAGGACGCCGTCTCCGCCGAGCTGTCGGCCGAGCGGGCCTGGAGCGGCGGCCGGGTGCGCCTGTCGCTGTTCGGCGAGGACATCACCGACGCCCTCATCAGCCAGACCGGCCAAGCGGTCCCCGGTTCGGGCACGCCGGTCAACTTCGTGCAGAACGTGCCGCGCGTGCAGACCCGCGGGGTGGAGCTGGTGGCGTCCAAAGACGACGTGCTGGTGCGCGGGCTGCAGCTGTCGGGCTGGATCACCTATGTCGACGCCAGGGTCGCCTCGGATCGCGCCTTGCCGACCGCGGTCGGAAAACAGCTGGCCCAGCTGCCGCGCCTGCGAGCCTCCGCCGTCGCCACTTGGCGGCCGACCCCACGCATGACGCTGACGGCGGCGGGCCGCTACAGCGACCGAAGCTACGGCACGATCGACAACAGCGACGGCTACGCGAACACCTACCAGGGATTCGGCGCCTTCTTCGTGGTCGACCTGCACGCGCGTTATCAGATCACCTCGCATCTGGCCGGGGAACTCGGCGTCGATAACCTGACCGACCGCAGCTACTTCGAGTTCCACCCCTTCCCCGGACGGACGGTTATTGGGGACCTAAAGTATAGCTTCTGAGCAGCCCGTGTAATCATCTCCCCTATGCGGGGCATGGGGAGTACGCCCGAAGGGCGGGAGGGGGCCGGCCGGCGCAGCCGGACGGAAACTTAGTAGGTGCATCTTCCGCGCTTCGCGCGGCCCCTCCGGCCCTCCGAGCCACCTCCCCATCGCTCCGCGATAGGGAGGATAAAGCGAGACGCTGTCTGGCCGTCACGGGGCTCACGGGCGCGCCTCGACCGTGCCGGCGCATGTCTGGCGATGGTTCTACTGGCTCGCCCACAGTATGCGGGCGACCCAGGCGATGTCGGTGCGCTCCAGCACGCGGCCGGGATAGTCGGGGTTCAGGGAGGCGAGCTCCAGGCGGCGGGCGGTGACGCGGGTCACCTCCTTGGCCATGACCTCGCCGGCGGTGGTCTTGACCACCACCCGGTCGCCGCGGCGGGGCTCGTCGGTGGGCTGCACCACGATGCGGTCGCCGGCGCGATAGACCGGCAACATGGAGTCGCCGCTGATCTCCAGCGCGTACATGCCCTCGCCCGCGCCGGGCGCCTCGACCTCGTCCCAGCCCTGGCCTACGGGGTAACCGGCGTCGTCGAAAAAGCCCTGGTCGCCCGCTTGCGCCATGCCGAGCAGAGGCACGCCACGGCGACGCGCGTTCGGCGCGGCCTCGGCCAGGGCGGCGAACTCCATGAAGCCCACTCCCGCGGCGCCCAGCACCTTGGCGAGGCTCTCGGTCGAGGGCCAGCGCGGGCGCGGCGGCGTGTCGCCTGACTCGCGCTTGGAGCGGTTGAAGCTGGTGGCGTCCAGCCCGGCCATCTTGGCCAGGCCCGAGGGCGAGGTGTCCAGCCGCGCCGCCAACCGGTCCAGCGCCGTCCAGATCTGCTGATGCGACAGCATGGCCGACCTCCTGCGACGACGAACAACAGGAATACAAACCACTGATAGGATTGCAAGCGCGACCATGTCTTCGCCAACCGCCCGCTAAGCGGTTAGCCGCCCTTCTCCGGCGGCGGCCCGGTCGAATGTGACGTGTGGGCCAGCCGCCGCCCGGTGTTTTTGAACGCTCCCTCGTCCCCGTCAACGCGGACCTTGCAGGCGAGGTCGCGGAATTTCGCTCTTGGTCATCCCGGAGTGATCTCCGGTCGAGTTTGTACGAGTTCGCCCGTGTGATCGGCGACGTAGGATGCCGCTTCCCCTGCGAGCAGACGACACATCAACCAGGTTGACGGGTAGGCCACGCCCGAAATCGCCCGCTCTCCCTCGATCACGATGGAATACCGGTGGGGTGACGCTCAACTTCCTAGAAGGACTTTATGACACCCCGGAGCAAAACCCGGAGTAACAGACTGCACCGCTTCAGCACCCGGTAAATCGTAAGTTCTTAACGGAGAAATTGGCGCGCCCGGAACGATTCGAACGTCCGACCCTCAGATTCATAGCTCTTTATCGTAGTTTTGCCAAGTGTTTCTCTTTGCACGCTGGGACCCTACGCTGTAACTCAGCTCAATGATTTTGCTGCGTTTCATCGCGTCATAGACTACTATGGCGGGACCGGCCCAGGAGAATCCTGGTTCGGACTTCACCGTTCTAGGCACCGTTCTAAGCCATAGCCACGTCACCTTCAGATTCCCGACTTTTGTTCTCTGACCGCGTGCTTGCCGCCGTGCCTTTGATGCCCTCCGGGCAGCGCATCGTGCGCGACAAGGAGCTGCCCGGCTTCTTCGTCCTGGTTGGCAAGACCACCAAGACGTTTACGGTGCAAGGCGACCTGCGGGCCGACGGCAAGCGCCAGAGCATCCGCGTCAAGGTCGGCGAGGTCGGCCGCCTCCAGACCCGCGAGGCACGCGCCAAAGCTAAGCGCATCCTGGGCTCGATCATCGACGGCATCGACCCCCGCCCGAAACCGCTGACACTAATGGCACCGGCCGGGCCGTCCTCCGACCCGACCCTTCGCGAGGCATGGACCACCTATCGCGACAGCCACATGCGGCGAAAGGGCCGCAGTGAAGGCACGGTCGCGAGCTACACCGACCATTTCGAGCGGCTGCTGAAGGATTGGCTCGACGAGCGCCTGTCCAAGTTCGGGCATGAGCCCGGGCTCCTCAAGCAGCGGCACGACGAGCTCACCCTCCAGAACGGGCCCTACATCGCCAACGGCGCGATGCGCAGCTTCCGCGCAATCTACAACCATGCTCGCAAGAGCGCGCGCTCGCTCCCGGCCGAGAACCCGGTCCTTGCGGTCGACTGGAACCCGGAGAGACGCCGCAACACCGCCATGGGGGTCGCCGACCTCGCCGGCTGGTGGAAGGAACTGCAGGCGCTCGACAATCCGCTCCGGCGCGAGTTCCACTTGTTCCTGCTCTTTTCGGGCAGTCGGCCTGACCCGATCAAGCGCGCCCACCTGGAGCATGCGGACCTACGCCGCCGCATCCTACACATCCCCAAGCCAAAGGGCGGCGAAGACTGCGCCTTCGACATTCCGCTCTCCCGCGAGATGGTCCGCTGCCTGATCCGGGCGATGCGACTCGGCCACACCATCTACCCCGAGAAGGCGCAGACCTGGCTTTTCCCGGCTGACAGCGAGCACGGCCACCTCGCTGAGCACAAGGAGAACCGGCGGGAGCTTTCGAAGTGGGGTGGCGACCTGCGCCAGACCTATCGGACGGTCGGCCAGGCGGCGGGGGTCAGCGAGGTGGACATGCACCTCTTGATGAACCACTCGCTGCCGAACGTGAACGTCGGCTACATCACCCGCCACAAGCTCTTGCTCGACCACCTGCGTAAGCAGCAGCAGGCGATCAGTTCCCTTGCGGGGAAAGGGTTCGGGTCGAGCGCGAAGCGTGTGATCGGCAGCAGCCGCGTGAAGGAGGCGGCTTACAAGGGTTCCAACGGCCATCTTGCTGTATAGGGTCGAACGACTCAGCCCGGTTCGGCCCTCCAAGTTCCCCAATGCGCACGATCCGATCGAGACTGCTGAGCATGAGAACTCCTGCAAGAGATTGGTCCGTCTCAGTCACGACTTCCGCATTCGAGCGGACGCCGGATCTTCAAGAGCGTGAGCCCGACCTTGGGCTCGCCTCGCCTTCCTAAACCCACGGTCGGTGGCCATGAACCGCGCCAGCATGGGCGCGACAAGCCACCCCCCGTTCTATCCGGCTCTGCGACGCTCTACGAGATCCGTAAATAAATCATTGACTTAGTCCGTAGTGGCTTGGACCCTGTGCGACGCGATTTCCGATCCGGCGCTTACTGGGCGCTTACTGGCCGACGAAACGGAAGTCGCGTGACCGAGGGCGCGACATGGGTGACAAACGAGTCGAGCTGACCAAGCGACTGGTCGAGGGCGTCGCGTCACGCGGCGCCGATGTCTTCTTTTAAGACTCCGAGGTCGTCGGGTTCGGCCTGAAGCTGACCGTCGGTGGGGCGCACGTCTACGTGCTGCAGTACCCGTTGAACCGTCGATCCCGGCGCTACGCGCTCGGCGCGCACGGCTGATCCTCCCCCGGTTCGGTGGACACCCATGCTAGGCGTACGTGCCTGGAGAGGAGTGTCGGATGGATCGTCGTCAACGCCGGGTGTTCCCGGAGTTATTCAAGCGCGATGCGGTGGACCGGGTGGCCTCCAGCGGGTTCTCAGCCGACGCAGTGGCGGCCGAGCTCGGCCTGCACGAGACGGTGCTGCGACGATGGATGACGCAGTTCGGGACGCAGGCGACGGGGTCGGCGAGGCACCCCAACACGCAAACGCCGGCCCCGTCGCCGTCTGATCTAGCCTCGGAGAACGCCCGGCTGAAGCGGGAGAACGATCGGCTCCGGATGGAGCGCGACACCTTAAAAAAAAGCAGCGCTCATCTTCGGAGCGGCCGCCCGGTGAAGTTCGGGTTCGTCGATGAGCATCGCGAGGTCTGGCCGGTGAAGATAATGTGCTCTGTCCTGGGTCTGTCGGCCAGCGGCTACTATGCTTGGCAAAATCGGCCGGAGAGCCCGCGGGCCGCCGCTAACCGGGCCTTGCTCGACGACATCCGCTTGATCCACGCCGAGAGCAGCGGGACCTACGGCTCCCCACGCGTCCAGGCGGTGCTGCGGGGTCATGGCCGCGCGTCGGACGGACCCGGATCGAGCGCCTGATGCGCCGGGCGGGCATCCGGGGGCTGGCCGCCCTGCCGCGCCGGACCAGGACCACCGACAGCCGTCACGGCTACCCGATCGCGCCCAACAGGCTCGGCCGCAACTTCACCGCAGCTCGTCCCAACCAAGTCTGGCTCGCCGACCTCACTTACATCCCCACCGGCGAGGGCTGGCTTTATCTCGCCGGCATCCTG
>JAABUQ010009957.1_pt1 | contig 12638 bp, 10 predicted proteins | sample 5560001 | NCBI WGS metagenome assembly JAABUQ01 (sample SAMN10711888, study PRJNA513371) | rock metagenome | isolation source: Antarctica rocks | place: Antarctica: Victoria Land, Finger Mt nord | collected 2015-12-18 | reverse complement strand
CCCCTCCTCGTCGTCTGCGACCTCGACCGTTTCGAGGTCCACACCAATTTCACCAACACGGTGAAGGCGGTCTACGCCTTCGACCTGGCCGACCTCGCCCGCAACGAGCCGACGCCGACGTGCGCCTTGCCGCCCCTGGAGGTCCTGCGCGCCGCCTTCACCCACCCGGACCTGCTCCGCCCCCATCGGACGACGGCCAGCGTCACCGAGGACGCCGCGCGCGCGTTCGCCGCCCTGGCCGAAAGCCTGCGCGGCCGCGGCGAGGACCCGGAGGCCATCGCCCACTTCCTGATGCGCCTCCTCTTTTGCCTCTTCGCCGAGGACATCGACCTGCTGCCAGCGGGCCTGTTCACGCGCTTGGTGGCGGCGAGCGTCGCGTCGCCCGGCGACTTCGGGCTGCGGTTGCGCGAGTTGTTCGCCCGCATGGCCACGGGTGGGTTCTTCGGCGAGCACAAGATCCCCTATTTCAACGGCGGCCTCTTCGCCGACGACACCGTGCTCCCCCTCACGGCAGGCGACGTGGCGATCCTGGCGCGCGCGGCTGCCCTGGATTGGGCCAGCATCGAGCCGGCCATCTTCGGCACCCTTTTCGAGCGCGGCCTCGACCCCGCCAAACGCTCCCAGCTCGGGGCGCACTACACCAGCCGCGACGATATCCTGCTCATCGTCGAGCCGGTTCTGATGGCCCCGCTGCGCCGCCGCTGGGCCACGGTCCAGGAGGAGGCGCGGACCTTGATTGCCAAGCGCGACACGGCCACGGGCGGGACGCGCACACGCCAGCAGCAGACCCTCGAACGCCTGCTGCTGGCGTTCGTCGACGAGATCGCCGCCGTGCGCGTGCTCGACCCCGCCTGTGGGAGCGGAAACTTCTTGTATGTCGCCCTCAAGCGTCTGCTCGACCTCTGGCACGAGGTCAACCTGTTCGCGGCGAACAACGGCGTCTCGGGCTTGCTCCCCTATGCGATCCGGCCGGCGCAGCTCTACGGGATCGAGCTCAACGTCTACGCGCACGAACTCGCCTCGATCGTGGTCTGGATCGGCTACATTCAGTGGCGACACGAGAACGGCTACGTCGCCAGCGACCCCGACCGCCCCGTGCTCGAGCCGTTGCACAACATCCAGCACATGGACGCCGTGCTCGCCTACGACGCGGCCGGCCGCCCGATGGAGCCGGCCTGGCCGGAGGCCGATGTGATCGTCGGCAACCCGCCCTTCCTAGGCGGCAACAAGATCCGGCAGGAATTGGGCAGCGCCTACGTCGATGACCTGTTCCGGTTGTACCAGGGCCGCGTGCCCGCGTTCTCCGACCTCGTGTGCTACTGGTTCGAGCGTGCGCGAGCGTTAATCACGACAGGTAAGGTCAAGCGTGTGGGCCTGCTGGCTACAAACTCGATCCGCGGCGGCGCTAACCGCCGCGTCTTGGAGCGCATCAAAGAAACGGGCGACATCTTTTGGGCTGAGTCCGACCGCCCGTGGGTCCTCAACGGGGCGAACGTACGTGTGTCGATGGTAGGATTCGATGCCGGTGTTGAAGTAACACACCAACTCGACGATCAACCCGTCGCCAGCATCAACCCCGACTTGACGATGACCGCCGCCCTGACGACAGCGCGTAGGCTCACCGAAAATGCCGGTATTTGCTTCATGGGGCCGTCGCCTAAAGCGCCGTTCGATATTCCCGCCGCCGTCGCCCGCACGATGCTGGGCGCGCCCGTCAACGTCAATGGGCGACCCAACTCCGATGCAGGCAGCCCTCTACGAGATGCCCTTCGCCTACGTCAAGGAACATGTGTATCCCGTCCGAATGGAAGAGCGTAAGGCTCAATACGCGGGCAACTGGTGGCAATACGCACGACCGCGCGTAGAAATGCGTGCCGCGTTGCAGGGTAAGGCGCGCTACATCGCCACGCCCGGCGTGTCCAAGCACCGCATCTTCGTGTGGGTCGACCCCGTCGTGCTATGCAATCAGGGAACTCTCGTCTTCGCCCGCGACGATGATTACTTCTTCGGGGTCCTTCAATCGACGCTACATGAATTGTGGGCGCTGCGCATGGGCACAGCGTTGGAAGATCGACCGCGCTACACGCCGACGAGCACGTTCGAGACCTTCCCCTTCCCCTGGCCGCCTGGTAAGGAGTTGGCTGACGACCCGCGCACGGACGCCATTGCTGCGGCAGCGCACGCCCTTGTGGAGCAGCGCGATCGGTGGCTTAACCCAGAAGGCGCGACCGAGGCCGACCTCAAGGCGCGCACCCTCACCGCCCTGTACAACGCGCGCCCGACCTGGTTCGGCCTGGCGCATCGCCGGCTCGATGACGCCGTGCTCGACGCCTACGGCTGGCCGCGCGACCTGGACGACGAGGACATCTTAGGTCGCCTCCTCGCCCTCAATCTCGAACGCGCCGGCAATCCAGATTTAGAGATGCCGCTTTTAGCGGGGCAAGCTGTGATGGGAGGCGCGGGTGAGGATCGCTAACCGAGAGTTGGAGAGGCTCGTGCGGCGCGTCCTCGAGGACGCGCCGCAGCCCTATGATCGCGGGGCATCGTACTACTCCTGGATCACGCGGGTTGAATTGCTGCTGGCCAACCTCGGGAGATACGGCGACGTCTTCTCGCGTAGATTGGATGCCATCCGCCACGACGAGGCCCATGCCATCACGGTCCTACACATCGACCCCTACGACGGACTTACCGCGACGGCGGACGGACCTGATGTGTTGCGGGAGGGGATTCTGGGCATGTTGGACGCCTTGCTTAAAGCGGTCAACGACGGGCTGTTGACCGACATCGAGGACCGGGTGGCATCGGATATCTACAGCGATGTATTCGCGGAGGCGGCCACGCTGCTCAACGCGAACCATCTGGCCTGCGCGGCCATCCTCTTGCGGGTAGGCCTTGAGGACGGGCTCAAACGCTGTGCGCGGCACCAGGCGATGCCGGAGGTGGACAAGGAGAAGGTGTCCGTCGTCAACGATTGGCTCTGGAAGAACGGCATCTATCCTAAAGGGACCCACGACGCGGTCGCGGGGTGGCTTGCGCCTGGAAACGCGTTCGCGCACAATCTCCCCGAGAAGGACACGTACACTCATCGTCACGTCTCGAAGGCCCTCGATGATGTCCAAAGCTTCCTCGGGACGCTGCTCGTCTAAGGCTGGTCATACACCTACCATCTATTCATAGGTCGTCGTCGGGGCGCTAATAGCCGAGGTTGAGCGTGTTGATGAGACCTTAAGAAACGTATATTCGCGCCCAGTCATTGCACGACGTGCTCACGACGCCGTTAGAGAGGCGTTCGCAGTGAGAGTTGATAATAGCCCGTACGAATTCTCCGAACGCTCACAGCGCCTCTCAACATGCCCCACTGCTGTAAAGTCGTCGTTAAACGTGGCGACACGAACGTCTACCGATGTGACCACGCCTCGAAGCGAGCCATGGAGGCTTGGAGCTCGTCGTTGGCCTGCTCGTCGGTCTTCCAACGAGGGAACTCATCCTTCTGAAATGGAAATGCGCCGTCTGTTGATAGCGCAGATGTGGGTTGTAAAGGGTCGATCGTCGTACCGGTGATGGGCGTCACGATCGGGCAGTCCTGTCCAAACTTGCCGATGGCCACGCCTATCACATCACTCGCCCCTGCGGCATACAGGATGTTACGTGCCCATTCGAACGTTAAGCCGCCTGTCGTAAAATCGTCGACGACCAAAACTCGCCGCCCCTCAATCCTCTTGCTATACTGCTCGGTCACTTTGACGGTCCGCATCTGCTCTTGAAAAGTGGGAGTGTTACTCTTTATTCGTTGACGGCGACTGCTCTGCGACTCTGTGTGCCGTACCAGAAGGGGAAGGTAACTATCGCGGAATTGCTTGCTCACGTCTTGGAGGAAGGGTGCGAGAACAGAATGTCCCGTACTCCCTTGGTCATGGCCAGGATAAGTCGTCCAGAGATCGAGATTACCGACGAGCCCCCCCAAGTAAAGGCTAGTGAGCAGATGATTATTGAAAAACGGCCTGAGGCGCAAATTGGTCCTATCCTTGAGGACGCGCACCGCCGCAGCCTTGATGCGCGCTTGGTCCTCATCGAGCGTACGGCAGTCAACGATAGCTCGGTAGGTAAATGCACGCCCAGCAAGGTCCTGTCCATCGGCCATCCAGAACCAGGGGTACTTCTTCATAAGGTAGAGGTCGATGAATTGGGCGACAGACGTTAGGTGGTCTACGGCGATGCCGTATTGGCCCGTCGGATTTGCCCATCCTGCACGGAGGTACGGTATTTTAGCATGCGAGGCGCAGACGGCATCGTTGAAGTCATCGTCGCCCAAGTAGACAAGGTCGCTGACCTCTAAGCCAAGGGCGTGGGCTGGAACGACGACGAAATCGGGGGACGGCTTACGCGCCTTAACACTTTGAGGTGTGGCCTCAAAGTCGCCCTTAAACCCTAGCGCACGCAGGCGCCCCACCTCCCGTGATTGGTTGGACGCGACGATAATCTTGAGACCGTGACCCTTGCACGCAGCCCAAAAATCAGTAAGGCCATCGACCGGGCCACGGTCCGTCAGCAGCGTCCGGCTCACATCCACGACGATCCCACGGATAGGCACGGGTACTCCTTGCTAAAGATGGAACAAGGGCAATTGATGTGATCCTCGCGCCGCTGACGAGGCGGGCAGAGCCTGCAACACGTCTTCGATGCCGTCCATCCGTTGGGCGCCGCGCTGCAGGAACTCGTGCGGCCACCCTGCCTCCCCCTGTGCGTCGATGAGGGATTTCATCAAGAAGACCGCACGCTTAGGCGCCTCCGTCCTCAACGCGAAATCGGCCTGCATCTTAGCCCCGCTGACGGGGCCTGCCTCGACGACGACCGTCGCTAAGCTGAGCAACGCCATTGTCTTGTTGCGCATGGGGAAGTTGTGGGCGGCCGGCGGCGTGCCAAAGGGGAACTGCGAAATGATTGCTCCTTGTTCGGAGATCGCCTCAGCGAGCGCCGCGTTCTCGGATGGGTACGTGCGATCCAGGCCACACCCGACGACAGCGATGGTACGTCCATACTTCGAGAGGGCAGCCCAATGCGCCTCCGTATCGATACCCCGGGCTAAACCGCTTACAACCGCAATCCCCCGTTCTGCGAGCAACCCCGCAACTTTCCGCGCCCTGACACGTCCGCCGTCCGAGGCCTCCCGTGTTCCAACGACGGCGACCGAGAGGGCGTCGTGCGAACTCAACCAGCCACGCACATACAGCACCGGTGGTGCCCCAGGCGCTTCAGCCAGGTTCACGGGATACCCCTCGTCGAGGCATGTGACAATAGTGACGCCACGCTTCTCTGCCTCGCGCAACTGCGCATCGGCTGACGCAAGCAACGCATCGATGGGTAGTGCGTCGATCTTGCGTAGGACAGATAGATCGCGCGCCTCGGTGGCGGGGATGTCAGCGGGTTTGTGGAGCAGTGCGACCGGATCGGGATACAAAGACAGGAGACGACGGACGACCGTTGGCCCTAGCCCGGGCGCAAGCGATAGGGCTACAAGCGCGCGCACGTCATTGGCAGGGAGCACGGGAGATGATACAACCATTTGTCCCTCCGGCCTGATACCCCTCATCTTGCAGTAGCCTGCCTGCATATTAGAACAAATATACTACAAAAGCAATATCTGTTCTAGTATGACATAGTTATACCGATGTGCGCGATCAAGCTATCCACCGTGCAGGGTCATTTCATTGTCGGCCGCGACCGGCGACCCTCACCCCCGTAGGGGAGAGGGGCTGGGGGTGAGGGGCTACCCCGCGACAATGAAATGGCCCTGTCCACCGTGGGATGCCGGGGACGCCGGCTGCTGTGCGGAAGGCAACGGGCACGCCGAGCACCATATCGTCGCCTTATCGAAGCCCTGTCCCTACAATCGGCACACGCGGTGTGACCCATCTCGCCACATCAGGTGTTCGGCCTGCGAGCGATCTTTTAAACGGTGGCGGCCGCGTCGTCCCAGCCCGCCGCGTACCACTCGACCAGTCGCGCCACCACCCGCGCGTCGAGCGCCCCGCCCAGTGCCCCCAGTAGCCCATGCATCCGCCCGCGTCCCACGTCGTGCCCCACCCCCGGCATGCGCGCCAGGAGAGCCGGCGCATCCGCCGGACTGGTCACCCGCGCGGCGTGGGCGTCGGCCTCTCCCAGGTGGTAGGCCAGCGCCAGCGCCACCGCCTCCTCCTGGGTCACCCCCGGCAAACGTCGGTAGATGTCGCCCGCGTCCATCCCGCCTCCCTAGCGTCTGGCTCACATCCACATGTCACACGCCCAGCGCGAACGTGCCCACCACCTCGGTCACCTCCGCATCCACGTCGATCCCCTACGTCCCCAGCCACGCGTTGCCGAACGCCTCGGCCGCCGTCGCCGTGTCGCTCGTTTCCAGCGCGTCCAGTACTGGCATCGTCAGTAGCTGATGTCGAGGGCGCGCATGTCGGTGAACTCCGCGCTCGCCGCGATCCCGTACTGATCGAGCACCGCGCTCCCGAACAGGTCGGCCGCCTCCGCCCGCGCGTCGGCCGTCCCCCCGTCATCCCACGCGTCGAGCACCCGCCCCATCGCCTCGCCGTCCAGGTGCACCTTGTCACCGTCGGCCGTCTGGCTGATCCGCCGCACCCGCGCCACCTTGTCGTTCGACACGCGCACCGGCCCCTCCGCGTAGTCCACGTCCAGCCCGTCCGCGCGCAGCCGCTGGACGTTGGCTGCCCGCGCCTGCGCGTTGGCGATCCCCTGCACCGCCGCCGTCACCCCCTCCACGCGCGTCCGCGTCACGTCGCGCGCCTCGCCCGCTCCCGGCTCTTTCTGCCACCGCTGCACCGTGCGCACATTGACCCCCACTTGCTCCGCGAGCAGCCGGTTCCCCGCGGCGATCTCGCGCCGGCCGCCGCCCCCGCCCAGCGTTTCCACCACGGCGCGCACCGCCGCCGGCGTCAGCGTCACCTCGGCCGCCACCAGCGCGCCCAGGCGCTCCGTCAGCAGGTCCGCTAGGGCCGGCACCTCAGTCCCCCTCCCCGTCCTCGTCCGACGGCCGCTCTGTGTCCTGTCCCACGGCCCCCGCGACCCCCGCGGCTCCCTCAGCCCCCGTGGTGTCGCGGATGAGGCCGAGCAGGCGCTTCATGCCCACACCCAGCGTCGCCCGCGCGTCGTCGCGCAGCCCGAACGCCGGCAGCAGCGGCGCCAGGGGCACGCCCGCGTCGTGGACCTTGAAGTGGCCCAGCCCGGTCCCTAGCGTGATCGTCGGGGGGCAGGCCGCGACCGGGTCGGGCTCGTCGGACACGATGTACACGCAGTCGATGTTGACGGCGACGGGCGTGCAGCCGGCCGTGTCCATGCGCCCGAGCGCCCGCGAGAGGTTGGCCGCCCCCTGCGCCAGGATCGCGTGCCGCCAGTCGGGCCGGTAGAGCGGGCTGTCCGGCCGGTGCCACTGCCCCGCCAGGCTGCTGATCGTGACCGCGTAGGTCAGCTTGAACACGTCAAGGGCCAGCCGCCCCGCCGGCGTCGTGTCCGCGTAGAGCGTCGCCCGCGCGTCCCGCAGCCGCTCGTACCACGACGCCAGGGCGCGGCCGTGGCGCGTCCAGACGTGGGCCTGACTGATCGCCACGGACTGCCCCCGCTCCACCGCCCGCACCAGCGTCGGCGTACAGTACCACCCCTCGGCCGCGCCCGCGACGCGCGCGCGCCAGTAGCCCGGCAGCGTCGGGTCGAACGGCACGCCTCCGCCCGCGCCGCCGGCGTTGGCGGCCGTGCGCTCCTCCAGGCCCCCCAAGCCCACCTCCACATTGGCGCAGGCCCCCAGCCACGCCGCGTTCTTGTCGTAGCTGTGCAGGTAGGCGCGCCCCCGCTCGGCCGGGGCCAGCGTGCGCATCCACACCGTATCGCGCACCGTCGTCGTCTCCCGCGCCGGCGCCGGCCACTCCGTCACCGCCTCGCGCTGGCCCCCCCGCGCGCGCCGGCCCAGGGCCAGCATCAGGTCCGTCCCCGTCTTGCCCGGGCTGCGTACGTAGGGCGTCCCCACCGCCGCGGCGTACGTGGTCAGCGCCGTCAGCAGCGTGCCCGCGTCCGTCCCCTCCCCCCAGGTATAGTTCTCGTCGTAGTCGGGGAAGGCCACGGCGAGCCCCGCCCCGGCCTCGCCCTTCTTGTCGAGCGAGACCCACGACGCCAGGCCCTCGGGGAAAGCGTGCAACTCGCCGAGCGCGTCGCCGACGAACGGGTGGCGCAGGTGCGTCGGCTTGCCCGTCATGGCGTTGATGAGCGCGGCCGGCTCCGGCAGATCCGCCGCGCGCGCCCAGGCGGCCGTCACCCATAGTTGGACCAGGCCGTGCCGGCGCGCGCCCGCATAGAGGTCCCCGATGTGCCGGATCGCGCCCCGGATGGGCACGAGGGGCGTGTCGGGTAGGTGCAGGCCGTCCACGTCGAGCACGCCAATCGCGACGCCAGCCGGAACGATTTGTTCTGGTGCTGGTTGGCCTACGGAATAAACTTGTGCAGTCATACACGTCCCCCTGAACCGCGCGGACTACTTCCTCACGGTAAGCCCAGCCCGATTCATATATTGGTCGACGGCAGCCCCATTGATAATTTGTGCGAACTGGTATTCCCAAGGATCGACAACAAGGTTGTTAGTGCTTTCGGGCATGGGAAGGGTAGCCCTGTAGCCGTCTACCGCAACTAAGTCCACCGACTTCACGAAAGACGAGCCATAGTAGATTGTGTAGACAACGCGCCGAGCCTTCGGATTGGGGTGCTTCGTTGCCCACTCCTCATCAAACTCGCGATCCTCCCCGAGTTCCTCTTCCGTCACGTTGGCGAAGTGAATCATCAAGTCATCCTTGAGCGTCCACTGCTGTTTCTTCTCATCGTGAACCCAGTCACCATTGATCGAGCGCCCGATAACGTCGATTACCTCGTCGTACGTCATGTCGTTTCCCCTCTCAACCTTATAAAACGCGGCCCGGTCATGGGTGGGGCCACGCTTGCCCTCATGATATCCGCCCCTGTGTGCCCTTCCACGTCGCGCGCTCGCGCGCCCGTCGCTCCTTGCGTGGGCAGCGGCAGGGCGCGTAATGGCAGTGGGCACAACGTTCGATGGTCAGGCGCTCGCCGGGCGCCGGCGAGGCGCGCGCCGGCGCCACCACGGCCGCGGCCGGTGGCGGGCGCTCCGGGGCGACGGCAGCCACGGCCTCCCCCTCCGCGTCCCGGACCTCGAACACCACGCGGACCCCCGGCGCCGCCCGCGCCAGGGCGCGCTCGATCGGCCCGCGCAGACGCTTGTCTAGCCACTGCTGCGTGAAGCTATCGGGCACGCCGACGCGCAGCAACTCACCGTCGACGCCCGCGACCGTCGTCGGCTCCAACCACCGCTTGTAGTTCTCCGGCGTCATCTCGCCGCGTAGCTCACCGAGCGTGTCGCGCCAGGCCGGTTCCATGTCCAGCGGCGGCGGCGCGATCTCCACCACCTCGACAGCGAGCCGGGTGTCCGGCCGCGTGTCCTCCTCCCCCCGGATCTTGCCCACCTCGACCCGGATCATGCCGATGGTCAGCGCCCGAGCGTGGACGCGCGCCGCGAACGCGGCCGCGCCCTCGATCGCCTGTAGCACCGTCGCCTCGCCCACGTCGGCGAGCAGCGTCCGTACCCGCCGCCCCAGGCGCTTCGTGGGCTCCACGCGCATCACCTCGACATAGAGCGCCCGCCACTTGGCGTCCGCGGCGGCCCCCTCGGACAGCGGAGAGGGCAAGGCGGCGAGCGGGAGGATGGCCCCCGGCCCCGCCGACCGCTTGCGCCGCGCGGGGGTCTCGACGGTGTAGCGGTTGCTCCGGCCCGGACGTTCCGTCAAGCGCAGATAGCCGGCGTCGGCGAGCTCACGCACGTAGTCGTACACCACGCGCGGCTTGACCCCGAGCGCCGCCCCCAGCGCCGCGTTGCTGCACGGGCACCAGCCATTGCCGCCGGCGCGGCGGCACAACACGATGTACGCCCGCTTGGCCCCCTGTGAGAGCGTCGCGTCGTCGAGCGCGCGGTGCAGGACCGTGGTAAAGCGCACCGCCTCGTCGTCGCCGGCGTGGACGGGCCGGACATGGAGGTGGTAGACATTGGGGTGGTCTTGCCCCCCGCCGCGCTCCACCGTGACCAGCGCCGCCGCGCGCAATTCGCCGACGCGCCGCTTAATCGTGCGCACCGAGACTCCGAGGCGAGCGGCCAACTCCTCCTGATACGGATGGCAGCTTTCCTCGTCCCAGGCGTAGCTCATCAAGATGACGTGCGCCAGGCGCTCGTTGTCGAGCGGGCGCGCGTCGATGAAGGCGTTGGCCACCTGCACCCACCCGTCGCGCGGGACCGGGACGGCAGGCCGCTCCACCCGCGCGGTCGCGGCGATCGGGCGCGCGCTCACCAGGCGCTCCCCGCGCGCAGGGAGCGCAACCGCCAGTAGCGGTATTCGTCCCACTCCCGAGGCGACGCCAGAGCCCGGGCACGCCGGCGACCCTCGGCGCGGCGGTCGCGCTCTTCCTCGTCGTCGGCGCGGCGGTGGCCGGCCAGGTCCGCGCGCGCGCGATCGAGCACGCGGGCCAGGCGCGTGTCCTGGGGCAGGGCGGCCGCGATCCGCGCGCGGCTGTTGATCGCCGTGGTGTGGTCGGAGCGGCCCAAGGCGTGGGCCGTCGCCCGGTTCGTCAGGTGGTAGTCCTCGGCCAGCAGGTAGGCGCACAGGTGCCGCGCCTGGGCCACGGCGGGCGGGCGGCCCGGCCCCCGGATCGCCTCGGAGGTCACGTCGTCCGCGCGGTGGTAAAGGGCGTTATAGGCCCGCGCGACGGCCGCGATGATAGGCTCCGTCTCGACCATCCCCAGGCGTGTCCACGCGGGGGATGGGTGTGCCTGTTGACAGGCGCGCGCGTCCGCGCTATCCTGTCGAAAGAGCATGGATGTGCTTTGAAGCATAAAACGCCTCCGTGCAGGCCCGCAACCCGGTTCGGAGCTGGCTACTCCGTCGGGGCCGCGGCCTCCGTGTTGGTGGCTCTGGTGGTTCCTCTCTAATTGGTCACACCAGCGCCGGTCACTATAGATAGTTCGTCCAGGGCAAGGTAGAGGCTCACCGGGTACCAACCGGTGGGCCTCTACCTTTTGCGGCCATAACGGCCGCGCCTCGTGCTACATGGCGCACTCCTTCATGATGGGCATTGTAGCCTACCGCCTCCCCTGACGTAAAGGCGGCGCGCGAACGCACGCTCTGTCCTTTCCTCCACAGGTCTATTCGGTACAGTGCATGTGCGGTCATGGCAGGCCCGTCCAATCGTAGGCCCGGCCGTTCTTGACCGGCGCTGTCGGTGTCCGTGCGGGGCTGGAGGCGGGCGTGGGAATGGGTGTGCTTACCGCTGCCGTGGGGGTCGCCGGCGCGGCTGCCGACGAGGCTGGGGCCGGGGTGGGGGCTTTCGCCACGACGCGCACCGGCGCGCCAGGCGTCTTAGCCGGCGCTGCCATCACTAGGGGCACCGGTGCCGGCGCAGGGGTGCTCTGTGTCTTTAGGGGGGGCGTGGGCGCGGAATGAGGTGGGACGCTGGCTTCGACGCACGCGCGCGGGGCAGGCCGCCTCATCAGCCGGCGCATGGCCCGCACGGACCACACCGGCCGCGTGCGCAGGTCCATCGGCCGCGCCTCCCGCGCGATCGCCACCACGCGCCGCCGCGACGAGGCCGCCAGATCGTCGGGGAACAGCAGGGGCACGCCCGTTTCGCTCGTCGAGCGGCTATCGCGCTCGGGCCGGCGTCCGAACAGGCCGCCCGGCGCGGCCGAGTCCCCCTCCCCGTGGGCCAGGACGGTGCGATTGCCCAGCGCGTCGCTCGCCCACGTGGCATCATCCCCGCGCGTCCCGCCCAGCCAGGCCAGCACGTTGCACGAGTCGATGATGGCCTTGGCCCCCAACTCCCCGTAGTCGTCCACGAGCTGCGAGAACGACTGGAAGCTGATGACGCGCGAAATGCGCGGCTGCCGGCAAATGTTGAACCACTTGGGCGCATTGGGGATCGCGCCCATGGTGCCGAACTCGTCCAGCAGCATCCGCACCTCGCGCGCCAACTCCCCGTTCGGGAGCGTGCGCGCGCGGTCGAGCAGCACGGTGAACATCGTGGTGAACAGGGCCGCGACGAGCGGACGCAGCGTGTCGTCGCCGGCCGGGATCACGATGTAGAGGGCCACCGGCCGCCGCCCCACGCGCCCGAGGCGGTCGAGGTCGAGCGTGCCCTGGCCGCCGACGACGGCCTTGATGGCGGGGTCGGCGAGCGCGGAGAGGCGCGGGGCCAGGCCCGAGGGAATCGAGGAGCGCAGGTCGCGGTGCTCGGCGATCAACCCGAGGAACTGCGCCGCCGGCCCCGTTTCCGCGCCGCTCGGGCCGGTCTTCAACGCCTTCTCGATGGCCTCCACGTTCGGTTGCAGGAGGAGGGCCAGTAGTTCGTCGAGCGTGCCGCTCGGACGGCCGGCCGCCGCGGCGACGGCGTGGACGTGCATCACGCCCGCCGCCATGAGCAAGAGGACGGCCTGCTCGAAGTAGGGCTGGGGCGGGGCGCTGTCGGCGGGCTTGGAGTTGTGCAGCCAGGCCCGCGCCCAGTCCTCGGCCTTCGCGGGCGTGCGCACCAGG
>JAABUQ010009956.1_pt1 | contig 12638 bp, 7 predicted proteins | sample 5560001 | NCBI WGS metagenome assembly JAABUQ01 (sample SAMN10711888, study PRJNA513371) | rock metagenome | isolation source: Antarctica rocks | place: Antarctica: Victoria Land, Finger Mt nord | collected 2015-12-18 | reverse complement strand
ATCATCAACGACTCACCCGAGAGGCGCGTCGCCTTTCGTGACGTGAAAATGAGGCCCTAACAGGCTGTCAGGCGGCTTGTTTACCGCCTATTGTCCTCGCTTCACGACAGGGAAGGGCTGTTCTGTCTAGTGAAACGACCACACTGGAGTGCAAACGATCGACCAAAGAAGCGTGCAAGAAAGCGAACCAAGTGACAGATAGCCCCCGCGACGTGGTGCGTCACGGCGCCCATCAGCTGCGCCGCCTGCTCCGCGCCGGCCAGGCCGGCGTCTACCAACGCGTCCTCCCCGGCCTCCCCGTCGCCCTCGTCGACCCCTATTTTCGCCTCGCCCTGGCCCGCGCCGCCGCCCGCGCCGGCCTCGATCTCTTCCCTCGGACGGGACCGGGTGGGTGAGCGCGGGGCCACGATCGCCGCCCCAGCCCCGTCGGCGGGGTGAGGAGAGGGGATCATCGTCGTGTGGTCCCAGCCCTCGCGCACGATGGGGCACGGGGTACGGAACAATGGGCACGCCGCCGCGCTAGGCGCGACCCACCAGCGTCAGACGCGGCGGGTCGCCGGACGGGCGCACGCAATCCTTGCCGGCGTCCTTGGCGGCGTAGGCGGCCCGGTCGGCGGCCGCGATCAACGCGTCGCGCGTGCGCGCGTGTCGGGGCAGCACCGCGACGCCCAGGCTCGTCGTCGCGCGGATGGTCGCGGCATCGGCCGGGAGCGCGATGCCGGCGACGGCCGCCCGGGCGCGCTCCGCGACGGCCAGGGCCTCGGGTAGGTCGGCCTCGGGCAGGAGGGCCGCGAACTCGTCACCGCCGAGGCGTCCGGCGCTGTCACCCGCGCGCAGGCTGCCGCGCAACGCCGCCGCGATGGCCACGAGCGCGCGGTCGCCGGCCTGGTGCCCGTGGGTGTTGTTGATCGCGCGGAAGTCGTCCAGGTCCACCAGCAGCAGGGCCAGCGGCCGGCCGCCCCGCCCGGCACGGGCGATCTCCTCATCGAGGCGGGCGTGGAAGGCGCGGTGGTTGAGCAGCCCGGTGAGCGGGTCGGTGCTCGCCAGCGTTTCCAGGCGCGTGTTCGCCGCGGCGAGGGCCTGGTTGCGCTCCTCGACCTGCTGGTAGAGCCGCTGATTGTCGCGCAGCGCCACGACCTGACGCACCAGCACCAGCCCGATGAGCAGCGCGCCGCCGAGGTAGACGCCCAGCTCCAACGCGGCGGCGACGTGTCCCCGCGCGGCTCGCGCGGTGCCCCCGAGCGCGAGGACGGCCGGGACCAGCGCATAGGGCAGATAGGGCTTGGCGCAGCGCCACCGCCGCGCGATCCGGCGCGCCGGGCGCGCGGGGAGGAGCGGGGCCGGCGCGTGCGCCGCCGGCCGGGCGAGGGCCTGGCACAGCGCCAGGGCGGCCAGGCCGACCAGCATATAGCCCAGCGGCCAGCCGACGTCCACCAGCCCGCCCGTGGCGTAGGTCCCCCGCAACGTCCCATAATCGAAGGCGCCGTCCGTGACGACGATGACGCCCAGGCCGAGCGCGAGCGGGCGCACCACCCGCTGCATGGCCCCGTCACCGGTCCGCGCCCACAGCAGGAGCAGGCAGACGATGAGCACGAGGTCCCCGAGTGTCGAGGCGGCGCCCACGGCCGGCCGACACCGGCGCGCGTCAACTCCCGCTGCCCGTCGTCGAGCTACTCGCGGTCCTTAGCGGGACGTGGGTCGGCTGAGGCGGCGAGGGCATCGTCCGCGCCTGCCTCCCCGGTCGCCCTCTCACTCATCGCTGCGGCGACGGGCGCGCATGGCCTGGACACGCAGCCGGGCCTGCGCCCGCTTGACTCAAGCGGCACCCGTCGCAGTACCTAGACACGGGGCCGCGTTCGCCCCGGATCACCGTCTCCCGCTCTCCACAGGAGGCGCATTTAATACGCCGCTCCTTGATCGCCATACCACCCTATCTTACTGTTACGCTAGTTTTTCTTAAAACTATCGTAACACACCGGCGAGGGAGATGTCTAGGAGACAAAGGACCCGCTCACCAAGAGAGACCCGGCGTTATTTGCACTGCGATATAGCCACAACGTATCGGTCGTCCTGCAGCGAGAATATCTTCCTTTCATGTGGCCAGGTCCACCACCTCCGCCTAAGACTCCCTGCCGCATGCCACTGGACGGGGCCGCGCCTCTGCGGAAGTCGGCTTCCCAGCAGCGTCAACAGTTCGTTGAGCAAGTCCAAACGGGTCGCACAGCGGAAACTAGAGTTACAGCGACCTGGCCTTAAAAGGGGACCAAGGAGGGATACCAGCACTGGACTGGATCGGGGTTCTCGCGGAGTAGGGTCTCGTGCCCACCGTCCCTGCCGGCCTCCCACCCGCGACAGAGACGCGTATGCCCCATGCTGTCCGCCCAAACCTCGCTAGCCGCTCGCTCGGAGACAAAGAGCAGGGGCGGGAGCGCGCCTCTCCCGCCCCTGCTCCTGCGTACGTCGTGTCCGTGTTACGCCGCGCGCTTGTTGCCAGAGCGGCGCTGGCGGCGGCGGTAGAGGAGCGCGACCACAACCGGGCCGAGGCCGGCGACGAGCAACTCGCCCGAGCCGAGCTCCGGCGTGGGCGCGCCGCCCCCACCGCCGCTCTGGCCCGACGCGGACTGCGCGAGCAGCGTCTGACCCTGGTCGATCAGGTCCAGGACCTGGCTATCGGTGCTTTGGTCGTAGCTCTGGCCCTTGAGCGCCACGCCCTCCAGGATGCTTGTCATACGGCCCACCAAGTGGTCGCGCTCGCTCCCCAGGTAGGAGAGGTGGTTCTCGCTGGCCGTGTAGGCGCTGTCATCGGACGACGAGCCGCTCATGAGGGCAAGGCTATCGCTGGCGAGTGTGTTCAAGCCGAACTGGCCCACGGGCGCGTTGAGCGCCTTGTACACCTGCCCCAGCTGCTTGAAGTCGGCCAGATACGCGGGGTTGGCGCGCAGCGACGCCGGCAGGTAGTCGGCCGTGAACTCGTCGACGATGGCGCGTCCGTCGGGCGTGAAGTCGTTTCGTAAGCCGGTCAGCGCTACGATCGTGGCGTTGATGTCGGGGTGGTCCGAGAACGTTGCGTCGTCTTGCCCGCTGTGTTGCACGCCGGGCCCGACGAGGCCGAGCCAGATCTTGGTGATCTGGGGCTGTACGCTGCCGTGGTTCCAGTTGTCCGCCGGGTTCTGCGCGACGCACGACACTGCCGGGGTCGCGCTCGTGCCGCAGGCGGACGTGTTGAGTGAGTAGTAGTCGGGCTGCTGGAAGCCGACGAAGGTCGGCGTGCGCAACGGGTCAGCGGTCAGCATGTGCAGAATGTTGAGTTCAGTCGGCCCGGCCAGGTACTGCATCAACGGCTCGTTGGCGGGGACGCCGAGCGTGTACGACAACGGGTTGGTGAGCGTCAGGGCCGCCGTAGCGCGCTCGTAGTCGCGCGTCACCGTGCTCGACGGGGCCGGCTGGCCGTTCAGGTACAGGTCGGGCGCGTCGTCCTGGTTGACCGTCGCTGGCGTGTTGATGCCCTGCTCCGCCTGGATCAGGCCCTTGAAGTTAACGGCGAGCTCGCCGGTGCTGGTGGTAAAAGGATTCGTGGCGGTCGGAGTATGGACGGGATAGGTACAGGGGATGGTCACGCCGTCGCAGGTCGCGGGCGAGGGGTTCTCGCTGACGTGGTGATCTTCCTCGTCTGTCGTGACCACGAAGAGGGTGTTGCTCTTGTCGATGCCGTCGTTCTTCAGGCGTGTGAAGAACGTGCCAAAGGCGTCGTTGAACTGCTTGAGCTGGTCCACGTAGTGCGCCTCGCCCGGCCCGTATTGGTTGCTGTCCTCGGGATGCCCGTACCCATACGGGTTGTCGCCGAGGGGCTCGTGGGCGTTGATGATGTAGGCGTAGGTCACCGGGATGTTATGCTCGAGCATGTCCGCGACGTAGCCAAGCGAGTACTGCGGGCTGATGCTGAAGCCCGGGAAGCCGGGGGTGAGCGTGCCGTTGAAGTCGTCTTTGATTGTGTTGCCGTTGATGTCCTTGAGCGGCGCGCCGCCGTTGATGGCCTGCGCCACGGGCTTGCTGCCGTAGAGCGCGTTGTAGCCGGAGTAGCCGCCGCGTTCGCTGGGCAGCACATCGGCGGCCCCGCCGTTGGCGGCGGAGCACAGCGTGTTCCCCTGGCCGCAATGGACGGCAACGCCGATCTGGTTGGCAAAATAGTTGGGGTCACTGTACTGCGGCGAGCCCGTGCCGAAGGCCTGGCCGATGTCGCCTTTGTTCTCGAGCACGAGCCCGCTCATCGCGACGGCCCCGACATTGCAGCCGGCGCGGGTGTAGGGAACCCAGGGCGCGGGGGCATTCGTGTTGGGCGCGCTGGTGAAGTTGTACTGCCCGTCGCCGATCTTGGAGGTCCAGTAGCTGAAACCCGAGGTGCGGTTCGGGGTCCCGGTGTTGTCGTAGTAGTTGTAGCTGTTCGCGGAGGTGGCGACACCGGTGTGGCTCGGGTACAGGCCCGACTCCGACGAGGCGACGTCGTCCGACGTATGCGAGATCAGGGGCGTGTGATGGTTGGTGAGCAGCACGCCGTTGCCCTTGATGAAGGTGAGCAGGTTGGGCATTTGCTCGAGGTCGGACGGCACGTTGGTGTTGCCGTTGCGATCAGGGTCGCGCTTAAAGTGGACGTTGTCGAACTCGAGGAAGACGACATGCTTGATGTTGCCGTGCGCGGGATCGAGCTGGCAGCCGGTCGGGGCAGCCGCGCGCGTCGCCTTGTAGGCGGCGGTCGCGACCGAGGATGGATGTACGGCGGGCACGACGCCCGCTCCTAGTGTGAGGGCGGCCGCGACGAGAAAGCCCTGTGTCGGGCGTCGGAAGCGCCGTTGTCTAGCGTCCATGGGTTGTCCTCCTATGCAAGCGACGACAAAGACGCAGGGTCGAGCGTCGCGGGCATAACAGCCCGCGACGCTCTCTGACGCCGAGTCCACAGTACGTACGATAACACCGTGACGTTAAGGGAGTGTAAAAAGATTGTTAAGGTCTTGTTAAAAGTCCGCGGGCTGGCCGCGGCTCCAGTACGTCTGCTACCATTGATATGTCACGCACCCATGGCTACAGCCAAGAGCTTGCACGAACTCTACGCCATCGACACGAGCGACATCCCGGCGCGGACCCGCGGGCTGCATGACGGCTGGGGATACTCCCGATTACCGAAGGAAACAGCCCTCCCATGATTGAAGGCAGGGGTCTCCTGGGGACAACAGTAACCATGTGTACGGCGTTCGAGCGCGCGGCGGTGTGGCTCACCGCCGTTGTCTTCGTCGCCGGTGTCGCTCCGTCCGCCTCCGTCCCACGCGCCCGTCACGATCAGCGGGGTGGCGGGAGGGCAGTGTGCTCGCCGCGCGAGCCGTTCAAGCCTCCGGTGCTGGCAACGCTGCCGGCGGGTGTGCTGGCGCTGGATGGGCGGCGCGGGCTCGCCGTGGTGGTCTCCGGTCAGACAACCCCGCACGCCGCCTCCCTCTCCGTCGCCACGTATAGCATCGCGACGGGGCGCGTCGTGCGCTCCCGGCGCATCTCGACCGCTCCCGCATCCTCCGGCGCGCCCTCCGCAGTGGTGAACGACGCCCTCTCCGTGGTCGTTGACGGGACGACAGAGCGTATCTTCGTGCTGCACGAGCCCTACGCGGCGGGCCTGTACCCAGTTGGGCGCGTCGACGTGCTCGACGAGCGAACCCTTGTCCTGCTACGCGGCGTGCGGGTCGGGCGCGTTGCCTTGTTCCCCGCGCTCGACGAGCGGACAGGGCGCGTGTTTGTGGCCAACCAGCAGAGCGGCACAGTCAGCGTGCTTGACGCGGGCACGGGCCAGCTTTTGCGTACTGTAGCTGTGTCACGCGGTCCGCTGGGACCATCCGCGCCCCCGGTCGCGGACGAGCGGTCGGACCGCGTGTTCTTCGCCGCGGACACCGCTCAGGGGAACGTCGTCGTGCTCGACGCGCGGAGCGGCGCGATCGTGCGGCGGGTCACCGTGAGCGCGTACCCGCAGGTGCTGGCGCTGGACCGATCCGCCGGGCATGTGCTCGTCGCGGGCAGTGGAATCGCACGCCTGCTCGACGCGCGCACCGGATCCCTCCTGCGCGCCGCCATGATCCCAGGATCACCGCGGGCGGCGCTGGTCGACGAGGCGGGGCACAGCGCGTTCATTGGCTACGGCGACAACGCCAACGTTAGTATGCTAGACATGCGGACAGGGGTCGTCCTGCGCACGATACCCGTGCGCCTGGAGAATACCCACCCCGCCCACCCCCGGCGTCCGCGGGGGACCGACCAGGCCGAGAACGAGACGTATTCGATCGTTGACCGCGTGGACGAGCGGCGGCACTGGGTCGTCGTGCGCGTGCCGGCGGTCATGGCCGACGACGGGCCGGAGCAGGGTCCCTCTCAGATTACCGTGCTGGACAGCCGGACCGGGTTGCGCATCCACACCGTGTTCTCGGAGCCGGCGTGGCCCGATGCGCTGGCCGTCGACGACCGGCGCGGCCGCGCCTTCAGCAACGTCGGAGGCGCGATCGACATGTACGACATCTCGTGTCTCAACTCATACTATATATTTGGAGACCTCGGCTAGGCGCGGCGGGTGAGGGGGGAGGCGCGGCGCGCGTACAGCGCTGTCACGGGGGCCTGAGGCAGGCCATGAGGACTCCTTCCTGTTTAGCCTCCGCCGGCGAAGCGGTTGTCGTGTGGCGCCGCGCTTTAACACGGACTTAACGCGCCTTTAACGTCGCCTTAACACTCTCTAGTTTTCGCTAACAGGGGGGAGGCAACGGGAGGGCTTTGGTAGGATACGGGTGTTGAGACCAAACCGTCCCGAAGGAGCCTCCCGAGTTAAACTAAGCCGCTCCCTCGCGGGAGTGACTCGTCTTCAGAACCGGACGTGAGGCGTTAACCTCATCCGGCTCCTCAGCCAAGTGGTCCTTGTCATGGATACCGCGTTGCCGTCGTTGGGTCAATGATCCATCTTCGGCCGATTTCTGATCGTGGCAGTGACCGTGCAGGACTTGCATGTTGGTCAGGTCATGGACGCCCCCGCGTGAGCGAGGGATGATATGATCCACCTCGATGCTGTCCCGGTCTGTGAGCAGCAACCCGCAGCGTGAACAGAGACCGCGCTGACGCTTCAGGAGGATGACGATCCGCCCCGTCGTCAGTGGATGGTCCTGTAGCCTCTGTGCCCAATACACGAGGTTGCCATCAGGTATTGTCACGTTAACTGAAATAGTGCGACATGCGTCCAGGACGACCTGATCCACGGGCTCCAGCATAGTCCGTTTGACGCGTGGCTGGCGACCAAGGCAGGAAACGGGCGGTCAAGGATGATCTCTTTTGCAGGAACGCGGCATGTCGAGGCCGCGCGGCGTTAACGTGACAATACCTCCATCTGCGTTGGGCTAAGATCTCGTGGCAGCGGACCAGCCGCACGCTCCGGCACAAACAGGACCCCGACGAGGTCGCGGAGCGACAAGCTGTGCTCGATGACCTCGAAAAAAAGGCGATGCCGGGCTGATCGATCTGTGCCATCTCGATGAAGCCGGCTTCGCCCTGACGTTACCGACTACTTATAGTTGGTGCCCGCAGGGCCAGCGGCTGCGCGTGCCGTACCAGGTGCCGCAAGGGCGACGGGTGAACGTGATCGGCGCGTATGTCACGCACGGCCCCGCCGCCGGGCGCCTGGACTACCGGAGTTGGGCCGTGCTGCCCAAGAGTCGCGCCAAGAAGCCCCGCACGACGCCCGAGGAGCGGGCCGCCGCGCATGGGCTCACGGTGGAGGAGGTGGGCCCCATCGACGCGGAACGCCTGGTGGCCTTCCTCTGGCAGGTCGCCGGACGCCCCGCGGACGCCGCGCCGACCTGGAGGCGGGCGCGCCCCTTGGCGATCGCCCTGGACAACGACTCCGTCCACACCGGCCAGGCCGTCCGCGCGGCGCAGGCCCAGTTGGCCGCGGCCAACGTCGAGTTGGTCTACCTGGCCCGGTACTGCCCCGAGCAGTCGGGCATCGAGCCCGTCTGGAACGATGTCAAGCAGCATCAGATCCCCGTCCGCAGCTTCGCGCAGGTGGCCGACCTCAAACGCGCGGTCGATGACGCCCTCGCCCGCAAAGCCCAGCAGCTTCAGCGCGCCCCTACCAAACCTACGAACGTACACCCAAACCTACGAACGTACACCTGTGCTGGCCGTTTAGTTCATCCGTGCGACTGAATATAACTATCAGTCGCACGGATGAACTAAACGGCCAGCACACCCGTCCGGCTGAGATGGCGTATCGGTGTCAGTGATGCTAGTACTACAGTGACACTTAACGTATTTTGGCCCTATATGGCGCAGACGGGCCGCTAGATGTTGCGGTTGCAGCGGGCGATAGACCACTACATCTGGCCCCTTTACCATAAGTGTCACTGTAGTACTAGGCGTCCTCTTTGGTCCACCAGGGGTCTCCGACAGATCTCGCGCATGGATCGGGCCACCTCACGCGAGCGGCGTGGGCGGGCGCGCCAGGCGCGGGAGTGAACGCGACGGGACGCGGGGGTGGAGACCTCCTCTCCCTGCCCTTAACACGCCTTTACTGCGTTTCCTGCTAAAGTATCAGCACGAGCACGATGATCGTACGGGGGATCGGCGCCATGACTTCTCTCCATTGTTGGCAACGCCGTGTCCGCTACGGACGACGGGTGGCCGTCGTCCTCGCACTCGTCCTTGAGGTGTCCATCAGCGCCACAGGCGCGCGGGCTGCGGATAGGGACGCGGCCCCGACGCATGGGACTACCCCAGCGGTCACCTCGCGCGTCGCCGCGCCGACGCTCGCTGGCCGTGTCGTCACATTCTCGTTGAGCGGCATCGAGCCAGATTTCGACCCCATCGACCGCGTCATCATCGCGGCGCGGCTGCACGATCCGCACCCCGTCGCGTCCGCGCTCCCCGACATGACGCTGGTGCTCTCGACCTATCTTGAGAACTTCCAACCGAAGACAACGCCCCTCCTCCCGGACGTGCTCCGGCCGGATCGAACCGCGACCGCACTTGGCGGTTTTATACAGGGCAAAGCCGCCCTCGTCGACGGAGCCGGCCGCGTTCGCTATCGCGGCAGTATCCTGGCCGAGGTGTTCCTCGACAACACGGTACATGCGATCGTCGACCTGGACCCGCAGGGTCTGCCGACGGCGGCGCCGCTGCGCTTGATGGGCGTTTTCACGCTACATCAGGACTTGACGCTGGCCGGCGCGTTGCGCCCGACGCGCGCGATCGCGCCGGCCGAGGCGGCGGCGCTGCGCGTGGCCCACCCCGGTCCCGTCTCCTGGCAGGCCGTCGTGGCCGGCATGCGGGTGCGCTTCCCACAGATGGTGGGGACGGGCGGTGGGGCGCCTAGCGGTGCGCTGGCGCAGTCCAGACCGGCGACCACAGTCGCGCTCGCGCGTGGACCGCTGGCGCGGCCGCGACGACAAAGCGGACCGGCCTCGGCGCGCACGCGGCCGTCGCCAACGCCCGCCCAAGCGGCCCCGACCGTGGCGATCGTCACCCTGTTCATGGCGCTCAGCGTCGCGGCGACCTGGCGCGCGCGGCGCGGGAAGCGGCGCTCGGGGGCAGCGACCGCGACATGAGTGCGACAGGAAAGAGCGACGTGACGCACAGGGTCTAACGTCCCGACTCCTCGATCCCCGTGAGCCCGTTCGATGCCGCCTGTCGAGGCTTATTTAACATGCTTTTAACGCCTGTTTAACACCAGACCGATGCAACGTGTGTTACCTTCAAGCAGGAGGCCCGCGCCAAGCGCGGGTCGTGAGGAGGCGTGACGCCGGCTGTCGCTCTTCTCTTTGGGCAGCGCGCCTCACGAGACGCGCGCCGGATAGCCCGGATAGCAGGGTTGGCTACGCCAGACCATAGACCGTACAGTGAAAGGACCGAAGGCTATGCGTATATCGCGACGCTTCCCACGTTCCGCTGGGTTGGCCGCCGCCCTGCTCCTCATGAGCGCCGGCGCGGCCCTACCGGGCCTGCATCCGAGCACGGCGCACGCGGCCACCGGCTCCGGCGCGCCCCTGGCGACGCGGGGGCAGGCCGAGAGCCATCAACAGCGTCTGCGCGACACTATCAGCGCCCTGCGCGGCAAGGTCAAGTACGTCTTCGTGCTCTATCAGGAGAACCGCTCCTTCGACTCGTACTTCGCGACCTTCCCCGGCGCCAATGGCATCTACTCTAAGCCTGCGTCCCAGACCCCCGGCTACTACCAGGCTATCACCAACACGGACGGCACGACCTCGACGATCCAACCCTTCCGCATCGGCCCCTCCTACTACGCCGCCGACACCGATGACCCCGACCACTCGCACGCCAGCACTGATCTGAAGATGGATGTCGTGGGCGGCGTCCCTTTGATGGACAAGTTCGCCCAGACGGAGGAGCGTCGGTTCTCCCCCACCGGTGCCCCCTCGCTCCTCGCCAAGCAGTACGGCGAGTTGACCATGGCTCACGAAGACTGCGACACGGTCCCGCTGCTCTGGAACTACGCCAAAAACTTCACTCTGATGGACAACATCTACGAGCAAATGACCGGCCCCTCGACGCCGGGCAACCTGTCCATCCTGGGTGCGCAAGCAGGCCAGACGCAGCAGGTCTTACACCCGGCACAGGGATACGGCGGCACGGCCAACGGGAACGGGGGGCCGGGCCTACCGGTGCTCAACGACACCTGCCCGCTCTGGGGTTCGCGCACCGACCCCTACTCGGCCACGACCGGCACGCCGTACAACAGCGTCACGGAGTGCCACAACACAGGGTCCAGCCCGACCGGCGGCCCCAACCCGACGACCAGTAGCTTCCAGACGAACCTGACCTACGCCGCCTTGCCGGTCAGCTTCGAGGGGCCGAACGCGCTCACGACGTTCACGAACAACAACGACCTTGGCGGCGGGAGCGACATCGCCGACCTCACCAACAGCGTCGTCTCGGGCACCGCCACCGTCTCCGATACCAGCGCGGTGGCCGCGACCGACAGCCAGGTCGTGCCGTGGGGCTGGTACGAGGAAGGCTACGGTGCCAACGACCCGGCCACCGCGAACGGCGGTAACGCTCCCTACGCCTCGTACATCGTGCATCACAACGGGCCGCAGTACTTCGGCTACATCATGAACAACCCGATCGAGCATCGCCACCTGCATAGCCTCACCGACTTCTTCGGCGACGTGCAGGGTGACAAGCTCCCCACGGCGGGCGGCGCCTACTACGTCAAGGGCGGCTATCAGAACATCCAGGGGCTCAAGCCGACCGACCCCGACCCGACCGTGCAGAAGAACTTTATCGGCGACGATGACCACCCGGCCTACTCGGACGCGCAGATCAGCGAGGCGCTGGTCGCGCGCGAGGTCGACGCCATCGCACGCAGCCCCTACTGGAGCCAGAGCGCGATCATCATCACGTACGACGACTCCGAGGGCGACTACGATCACGCGCAGCCTCCCATCCAGAACAATGGACCGGCGAGCACGAGCTTTATCGCCGACGGCCCGCGCGTCCCGTTCATCCTAATCTCGCCCTACAGCAAGCAGGGCGTTGTGAGCACACCGGGCGACCACGGCTCGGTGGTCAAGTTCATCGATGCGGTCTTCGGCCTCACGCCACTGGCCACCCTGCCCGCCGAGTACCAAGCGCGCCAGACGGCGCGGACCGTGGGCATTTCGGGCACGGGGAGCGCCACCCAGGCCAACTACGGCCCCGACGACGCCCTGACGCCGGGGATCACCGACTTGGTCGACGCCTTCGACCCGGCCAAGCTTAACGGCAGCGTCGCGCCGCTCCCGGCCACCTTGGCCGAGGTTCCCGCGGGCTTCACCCTCTTCCCCACGCAGGAGGGGCAGGGCTGCCGCGAGGTCGGCATCACGCCGGTCCAGCCGTTAGCGGGCGAGTCTAACGTCGCCCCGACCGACTTCAACCCGCGCCCGAGCACGAACCCAGGAATGTTCGTCCCAGTCGGCGGTGGTGGCGGCAACGCTACGCCGGAACTCGGATCGGGCGAACTGCTCGCCACCAGCCTCGTGCCGGTCGCGCTGCTGCTGCTCTACCAGCGGCGACGGCGCACGCGCCGGGCATCAGACCGGACGAACAGCGCCAGGGTCTAACCCACCCCCTCTTACCTAATGGCCTACAGGATGCGTCGGGGCGGGACGTCGATACGATGTCCCGCCCCGATGTGCTTGCCAGGGTGGCGAGCGTGCTGAGGAGACGTCTGTGACCGTGGTAAGGTATAGTCGCAGCTGTGTTCGGCGCAATGCGTAGGGCGTCATTTCAGACCGACTGTCCTGTTCGCCCAGACGCCAGGCAGGGCGCCGATGTTAGGGCGGCAACGCCCCGTGTCGCCACCTACTCAGCGCAGATGCATGGACGTCCCCGGCTGCGGCGCCAGCACGACCAACGCCCCGGCCGCCAGTAGCGCCGTGAGCCCCCCGAGATAGAACGGCGCGGCCGGGGCGAGGCGATCCCACAGGACCCCCGCGAGCAGGCTGGAGGGATGCGTCAGGACTCAGAATCATGGGTGGTGGGGAGCCAACGGGTCGGGTATCCTTCTCCTTTTATAGCGGTGCTATGGAGGAGGGGACGATGGGCTGCCCGTACTGCCAGGGGGACGCGAC
>JAABUQ010009955.1_pt1 | contig 12639 bp, 6 predicted proteins | sample 5560001 | NCBI WGS metagenome assembly JAABUQ01 (sample SAMN10711888, study PRJNA513371) | rock metagenome | isolation source: Antarctica rocks | place: Antarctica: Victoria Land, Finger Mt nord | collected 2015-12-18 | reverse complement strand
TCGATACAAAAAAAATTAAACTTTGTCAATATTTTGCAAACAAAGTAAAAAAGACAAATAAAAACAATAGATTTAATTTTAATAAAAAATTAAACTTAATTTCTTAATAACAAATATTAAGTTACAAATTTAGTCGACTTAAAAGCTAAGTTAAATTTTATTAATTATATCTATATAGTATAGACTGATCGTCGGACTAGGTTATGATATCACCTCTCTAACTCGACCTAACGCCAAGATTGAGTCGTGACGATTTTTTGGAATCGAATCGCTCAAAGTAGTTTAGCGCGAAGCGCGCTAAACTACTTATAGTAATCGATTAAACTACTTTGAGCTATTCGATTCTTCGATTTTTTTTGACCTAGGTCTTGGCATTTGCACGTGAAGTTTCCGGGTTAGCGCGACTAGTCTAATATAGTACAATAGAAATTGCAATTCATATTTGCTATCTTATCGATATTAAATTTTCTTAATAGCAATAATTGTTATTGCTATAATATCTATAAGTTAATCTATTATCTAATTAATTTGTAAAATTAATATCGAGAATATACTATTTTATTCTACTTAATTAAATATATAGATTCTAATTTTATATTAAATATATTAATACTAGTTAAGTAAAACATATTAATTAATTCGAAAATAAAAAGCTAACAATTTAAGATTGCAAATAACAAATTAAAGATAATTAATCTTAAGTAATTTGTTTTAAATCTTACTAAGTATAATATAGTTTATAATATTGTTTGCGTTAATATTACAAAGATATTAAACAAAAAATTAGCAAAATCTAAGATCTCTAAGAAGTTAAAAGATTTAAAAGATATTTATAATAATAAATTAATCGAAATTCTATTAGAATTAAGAAGAGAAAATTATATTATTAAGTTTTAGAACAACAAAAAACTATCTTTTATATTTCTTTGTAATTTTTTATAGAATAAGCTAACAATACTTTAACAATATCTCGATAATATATTAGTTAAAGATTAAATTAAATATTTAGTTTTACTTGCAAACGTTTCTATTCTATTTATATTAAAATCGAACAATAAATTATATCTATATATCGACTATTAAAATCTAAATATAATTACTATTAAGAATTGTTATTTACTATCTCTAATTATAGAAATATTAGATTGTTTATACAAAGCAAAGCGCTTTATTATCTTAGATTTAAAGAACATCTATTATTGTATTTGCATTAAATACAATAATAAGTAAAAGACAATCTTTTGTACACGCTATAAATATTTTAAGTATTAAGTTATATTATTTGAACTAGCAAATGCACTTGTAACTTTTTAGATCTATATTTATTAATAAAATATTGCAAGAATTAATTGATATAACTTACGTAGTTTATATAGATAATATACTAGTATATAGCAATAATTCGATAGAGCACTAACGCTATATTAGATAGATACTAAAATATCTTTGCAAATATTTGCTATACATTAATCTAAAAAAATGTAAATTTAATATTATAGAAATTAAATTTCTAAGCTTTATTGTATTCTTAGAAGATATATAGATAAATTCGAAAAGAATTAAACAATTAAGAAATAGTTTAAATTAAAAACTTATTAAAAGCTTTAAATATTTTTGAGCTTTATAAACTTTTATAGACGTTTTATATATTATTGTTCGAAAAAAGCTATTTCTCTTATTAATCTATTAAAAGAAAGTAAAAATAGCAAAAATTTTAATTCTTTTGTTTAATCGAATAAAGTAGAACAAATATTCTATTAGCTTTGCAATATTTTTATATTAACTTTACTACTTTGTTATTACAATTTAAGCAAGAAAATTAGAATAAAGATTAACGCGTTTAACTTTGTAATTGCAAGTGTTCTAAGTTAATATTATAAACAAAGCACTATAATGCGGAAAATAAATTGTAGGAAGCATGCATTTATTCTATGAAAGATGCTAGACTAAATATAAAAGTAGTTGCTATTGTCTCTATTGTAATTGTTACTATCTTCTTTATTGCAATGTTATCGCTCTTGACAACTATCGTAATATCTCTTCGCTCTTAAAGTAAAATTGCTATCGATCAATCAAAATAGAATAATATAAGGAAAGAATTGTAATATAAGAATTATTAGAATAGTAAAAGAGTAATATAAGAAAAGAAACTATAATATAAGAATTATTAGAATAAAGCGATTGTTTCTTGCACAATATGCTAAGATAAAAATATTATAAAATCGAATAAAGAGACGTTAAGACTATTACTTGCTTCTAAGATTGTTGTCGTTAATTACTTGCTATAATCAAATAATATTGTTAAAATTGTTAAAATTAATATGCGCATTGTAAAGAAGCGAGTCGATTTTTGTAAACTTATCTTATATTAATCGCTTAACAAAAGAATTTACAATTCTATCTTTAACTTCGACGTTAAATAGACAATTAATCTTGTAAACATTAATAATTTGTATATTTAATTTAAGAAGTTTTTGTATAGATCTTTGCAATTATCTCAAGTTATTGCAACAATATTTTCTAACAACAATTGTAAAATTGCGCTATAAACAAGTTTAAAGCATCGAGCAATATTTATAATTTTAATTAAATAATGCGCTATAATATCTTATAAGCAATCTTTATATTTATAATCTAACTTAATAAGAGAATAGCAATTTTTATTTTATTTTTTTTTATACTCGATTCAACATCCCTAAGAATCTATGCGAAATTTATATACTTTTGCGATTTTTGAATCTAATTAATTACAAATAGACGAGTAGCATTAGCGTCTACTTGTCTAATTATAATCAACTAGAATTTGCGATCGCAATTTCGTTCGTAATTAGACTGATCGCGTTAACCCGGAAATGTCACGTGCAAATGCCAAGACTCGAGTCCAAAAATTTCGAAGAATCGAATTGCTCAAAGTAGTTTAGTCGATTACTATAAGTAGTTTAGCGCGAAGCGCGCTAAACTACTTTGAGCGATTCGATTTCAAAAAATCGTCACGACCCAATCTTGGCGCCTGGTCGAGCCAAAGGGGTGATATCATAACCTGGCCCGACGATCAATCTATTCGTAATGCTTCGTTATAACGACGTCGCATTTTCGTCTTTTATGTCGTGATATTTGTGATACAAGAAAACTCTTTAAACGAAAACTTTATAAATTTAAGAGAGATTTAAGCATCGTTAACGATGTCGTTATCTAAAATTGTTTTAGTAAATTAGTAGACAAAATTATTTATATTGTCGCGATAATAAATTTTGCTTCGTCTAATAGTTATCTTAGATTCGTAATATTAACTTTTTGTTACATTTATGTTCTTTCTTGTCGTTATGTTAAACATGTTAGAAGAATGTGTTTAACAATTATGCGTTTTTGATCGCATTCGTATGTGTTTATCGTAACATCAAAAATGCGACGTTCGCATAAAAATTAATTGAAATCGATTTTGCTCATTCTTAGTTAAACGAGAAGTAAATTGTATAATTTAAGACGATCGAAGTGCAATTGCATATACTTATGCGTAACTTCTAATACGATCTTACAATATTTTACGTCATTCTTGTTTTTTAATTATTTGTGTCGTTACTTTTTTTTAAGTTTTATATTAAATAAGTGCTTTTTTGATAACAAGTTCGTTTGTTACTTGATCAACGAAAAGAAGAAATTGTTTATGCGTCTTATTAACAATTTTGTTCGCAATCTTATTATCTTTTATGTTTTTGTGTTTTAATATTTGATGTAGTTTTAATATTGTTTCGCGACGTCAAATTATCTTGTACGCGTCTTGTATACGTCTTAATCGCATTTAATTTAATGTTGATTTTATCTCTTTTATAATCTTAATTAAGACTTGATTGTTTAAGTATATTTTGTAGATTTGTTTTTTCAAATTAGTAATAATCTCGCAATGCTTTGTTAATTTCTTCGTCGCTTTTGTAAATTTCTTAAATTCGTCGTAATAAATTAGTGTTACGTCGACGCTTTTAAGACGTTTTTCGATATTTTAGTTCGCTTCGATTAAAATTGCATTAACGTTCTCGTTGCGTTCGCTCTCGTTAAAATAAATTCATTAATATAAATTTGAGCAATTTACGTTATGTTTTCTTTTGACATTTTTCTTATTATAAATGATGATTGTTTTAGAAGACTTTACTTACAAGATGGCAATATATAATTATTATCGCGAAATTGTTATTGATTTTAACGTTGTTTGTATTTATCTTTTTTTAAGTTGCAAAATTGTTATTTTTAGCTTTAATTTTTAATTTTATTTCGACATTAAATCGTTGCGTATGCATAGCATTGTTATATTAATAATCTTTTTAAATTTTTGTACATTTATAATAGTTATCGATCTCTATATTAATTTCTTTAAATAAATGTTAATAGAAGATACGTTAATCTTAATTTGTAAAACTTTCGTAAAAGTTGTTTTATAAACATTAATAATGCGACGAAGCGTTTGTTCTTATATGAATCGCAACTTTGTGACGACTTTTTTTCTCGCATTCTTAATAATAAACAAAATGTATTATGTAACAACATTATGTGTTATCACAAATTTCTTTATCGTAATGTATTTGCGTTTTTTAACATTTATAAACGTGTCAAAAATTAAATTCTTTATTATTAAGATCTCTTTATGTTTGATAACTAGCTTTGTTTTTATTTGTCGCAAATAATTTTTTTATTTAAGTTTCAAATTAAGTTGAATTTCTAGAACTTTAATGTTGAATTTAACAATTATTTTGTGCTTTGTTAATGTTATGTCGACGCTCATATTAAATTTTTTTGAAGTGTGTAAGAAATAAATTAGTTCGTATTTTTTTTTCGCAAATTTAAAGTTATAAATGCGTACTTATTATTCGCATTTGTCGTATATTTAAGTTAGCATTTTGCAATTGCATTTAATCAACTCTTTATACGTTAATATATTAACATTGTCCATAAAGCTTATAACGCTAACTCGCAATTTAATGTCGTCGCATTGTTTCAAAAGATTTGCGTTGTAAAACAAATATAATATCGAAAATAAAAAGAAATTCTACGATATGTTGACGTTCGTTTCTCGCTTTTTTATTGTATAGCTTTTAATAATTAATGTAATGCATCGTTTCTTTAGAAAATCTCTTATTTAATTGAGTAAACAAGTTGAGACTCTTCTTTTTCTTATATTATGAAGTAGTTTAATGTGTGACACATTGTCGAATGCATTAGACATATTTAAACTTAAAAGAGAAGTTACTTTTTTCTTTTAATTACTTGATATTGTGTGCATCTTTTTAGTAATTAATTGTAGCGTCGTGTCGATTAAATGCTATTTTTTTATTTTTATTTGTGTGTTAAATAAAGTATTATATGCTTTTATAATGTAGCAAAGACGCTTTAATATTATTGATTTTAACATTCTATTTAGCGTATTAAGCAATGCTATAAGTTTAAAAGACGACGACTTTAAGTAATTTTTCTTTTTTAATTTTCGCAATATTATTATAATCGTTTTTTTAAAATAAGACAATTGCATTTCTTTTTTAATGCATTTGTTAAACAAGAATTTTATTTATTTTAAGATAACGCGAACTAGTTGTTTTAGCGTTCGATTAATTATTTTATTGATTTCGAATGTCTTGTTTAAAGTTGTTTTATGTGTTATTTTTATTATCTCGCGCTTTAACACAATTTTGTCGTTTTTTATTAAAAATAAATAAGAAAATTTCTCTATATTGTTGATCAAGATCGTGAGTAAAAAAGAAAAGTAAACTTAAAACATCGCTTTAATTTTGTCTTTCGCAATTGTTATTATATTGATGTTTGTTCTTAATAATAAAATTGTAAACTTAATAAATGTGTTTGCTATCGCATTTTTAATTTATTTCGCTATTTTGAACAAACTTTTCGCAATATTCTTCGAAGTTTGCATCTAATTGCGAAATTCGTTTCTTTTATGTCTTTTAAGAATTTTTTTTTTTTATTATATATTCGAACGTACGTTTTTTAGTCACAAGAAGTGCGACATTGACGTCGCAATCTCTTGATTTTCTTGATTACATTAATGCATTTTTGCGTTTATTTAAATTTAACTCTTTTGTGCGATCTCGTTTACGAAATAAAGTTTTCGATGATTTTTTTTAGAATTTCTAGTAACGCAATCGTATATTTGTTGATGTTCTCTCGTTCTATTATAGCGTTTAGTAATGATTCGAGTAATAGTTTCTTTAATATATTGTTAAATTTCTTTATATTTATGACTTTCTAGTTTCGTTTAAGACAACGTATAAACTTCGTTTACGTTCTAAGATTTAGCATTATTTTAATCAACAAATGATTCGACAAATTTTTTATTTTTTCGTTTATGTCGCAATATATTAATCGATTTGTCGTTTCTTTTGTGACGAACGACAAATTAATCGTAATTTGTATTTTTTAATAAATTCTTATTATAATATTGCTAGGTTGATCGTCGAGTCAAGTTATGATATCACCCCTCTAGCTCGACTCGACGCCAAGATCGAGTCGTGACAATTTTTTGAAATCAAATTGCTCAAAGTAGTTTAGCGCGAAGCGCGCTAAACTACTTATAATAATCGACTAAACTACTTTGAGCGATTCGATTTTTCGATTTTTTTTTTACTCGAGTCTTGGCATTTGCACGTGACATTTCTAGGTCAACGCGATTAGTCTATATATTACGTGAAAGCATTAACGTAATATTGACAAAACGCATTATGTTTAACAAATCGTCGAACAATAAATATTATCTAAAATATAAAAGACTCGTTTATAAGAAATGATGCAAATTAAAGTTTTTTATCGTAGCGTTCTCGTTTTGTATGCGTAATACTTGCTCTATTGCGTTAAGTCTATCTTTATTAATTATATCGTTATAATTATTGAAAGATAAGTTGTAAACGTTATGAATGTTAACGAGATTTTGTTTAATAATGTTGTTCTTAAAATGTAATTGCATCGTTATTGTTTTTACGTTTTCGAAATGTTATGTGCTATGCTAGTTGTTATTGTTAATGCGTTTGTTAATGTAAAAGTATGTACGTTTGTCATTATTTACGAACATAAAGCTTGCGCGTTTCAAGTTGTATATTCTTGTTTCAACGTAATGTCGTCACAACTTTTGTATTATTAATATATTGTATTTTTTTATTTTCTCTTTTTAAAGCAACGCTATTATTATTTTGCTTCTTAACTTATAAACATTATATTATAATATTCGAAGCTCATTTCGTATCTTTATTATAATTTCTCTTTTATATTTGTCTTTGTGTATATTAAATTCTTTATCTCTTGCGTAAAGAGCATACTTTGTAGCGACAACAACGCTACTTCGTTATCAATTTGCTTTATTAGAGTAAACTAACTTTTTATTAATTTGTCAAAATGCTTTTTTTTAATTAGTTGTTAAATAATGTTTTTTTGTTGTTACGAGAATGCTTTGCATGCGATTCGTTTGTATTAAACGACTTATTACTACTTTTATTATTTTTCGCTTTGTTCTTTTATTCGTAATCTAAACGAACAATGTTGCATTTGTTAATGTTACAAAAATTAAAATTATCGTCTTGTTTACTTCGATTGCTTTAATAACGTAATATAGAGATTTTATCTTTATTGTTTTCTTAATTCTTATTTTATCTTTTTGTCTTTTAAAGCATTGGAAATCGAATATCTTATAAGCTTTTTTATAAACGTTACATTTTTACTTGAAGACATTCTCTTAATAAAAATATTGATCGAAGCGATAATTTTGCGCGTAATGTGCGCATCGCTATTTATTCTTACATTTATATGTGAAATATTTATACTTTTAATACTTATGCATTGTTTCGTTTTGCATTTTTTGTCGTAATATTTCGCAATCTTTATGTTTAACTTGTGAATTACGCTTAATTATATTAGTTTAATCGTTATTTTCACGCAATCTACTTATATTACGATCGAAACGTATTTTTTTGTCTCTCTTTTTCGTGAATTAAATTATCTCTTTAATCTTTAAATTCTAATGCATTATTTTGCATAACTTTTTCATTATTTTTGCTTTTTTTTTATATTCTTTAACATACTTTTAATTCTAATATTATGCATTATTATTTTCGCGCGTTGTCGACGTATAGTTGTTGTCGTTAACATTTTTTTAATTCAAAAATCGTTTAATTTTAATATTGTTTTGTTACTCTCGTTGCTCACTTAAAAGATAATCATTTTTTTAAAGCGTTTTATTTCTTGTATGTTCTTTCACGTTGCTAATGTTTTAACAATGTTAAAATTGCGCGTTAATGTTATTATTTTCGTGACGTTTATTTTGTAAACTTTTTTTATCTCTTGTTTTTTTTAATTTACGTTACTAATTTTATCTCTTTAATTAATTGTCGCACTAAAAATGTCTATTCGACGCTTTTTTAATTACTTATTTGCTTCATCGATAATAAGTTTTTTGTTATTGTTGTTTATGTGTTTGTTAATTGCATGTCTTTCTTTATCTTTTCGACTATTTTTATTCGATTAATCGTTTTCTTTAGTTTCTTTAGTATTGAGATCAAGTTAATTCGTTCGTTTTTCGCAAGAATTTCGCTAAGACGTCGCGTCAATTTCTTAATTAAAAAACATTATTTTGTCAACGTTGTTATCGAAATTATTTCGAATACGTTTCTCTTCTTAGATTTATAAAGTTCTCTAATATTTATTACTTTCGTTTTTATGTTTGTCGCAATTTATATTGATTTGCGTTAAAACGCATTAAATGTGTTTCAATTACTTATTAATGTCGCGTTGATTATATTTATTTGATTTTAACGATCGAAATAAATCGTGAGTGTCATTGCTAGTAAAGTCTTCTCTCTTGTCTCTTCTTGTATAACGAAATAATATAATATCGATTTTCGCAATTTTCTTTTTAATCTTTCGATCTTATTTAAATAATATTATTTTATAATTCAAATAATGCATTAGAGAATAGCAATTGAAATTCTCTAATTCTTAATTTTAATTTACAATATTCTTGTTCTTTTTTAGTGATACTAGTTAATTAACAAGCTTTAAATTCGTATTATTATTCTTTTTCTTTGTAGATTTTTCGCTAGATACAATTGATGTTTGTTTTTCTTTATTTAATATTTGCTCTTTCTTACGCATACTAATAATAATATTAAAATTTATATTACGATCGATAAGCAATTTATGTAAAAGTAATAAACAAAACAATGTATTAATAATAAGATTCGAACTATAATTAAAAGATAATATAAAATTCTTTAAAAATATTAAAGAACTTATATTTATTATTAATATTTGCTAATAAGTTGTTGTGCAAATATAATGTTTGTTAAAAGTATTAGTGTTTACAATAAAAGACGTTCGAAAAATTAACAAGTTTATTATGTATAATCGATGCATATTAGAAAGAGAAAATTTCTCTTTAAGTTTCGAGAAAAGTCGATACGCGAAAGTTAAGTTATTATTAATAAGATAAGAATTTGCAAACATAGAATTGTCGATTAAGAAATTTTTATTAATATTTTAATTATTGTTCTTGTTAACAATAGATACACGATTATTTGCTAAAGATCTTGAATTGTCTCGCAATTATATATCTTTGTTTAAAGTATAAAGAGATAGCTAGATTTCGATTTAGCATTGTCTTTATTAACAATGATTGTATTAGTAATAAAGCGTTTATTGTTTTTGTTAATAATAGTAGTATGTTTGTTCTTGTTTGTAATTGTAAAGTACTCGAATTTAACAACAATCTATTTTTTAAAATTTCTAATTGCAATATCTTTCTTTAATTGCGTTAAAATCTTTGTCTTTTTCTCTTACTTCTTAATTTCTTTATCTATTATTACTTTGTCTATTAAATTTATGTTGTCTTATCGCATATACAAGAGATACTACTAAAGACGAACGAGAGACTACAAGATATTTGCAAAACATTATTCTTTATGCGTAGTTAACGAACATCGAAGAAATCTAAAAACAATTAATTTAGACATAAAATCAACTCGAAATAAAATTGCGTTTTATTGTTAATATGTTTATTGTTTACACATTATTTTAAAACTTTATTAAGAAACTTAACGCAAAGCGCGAGATATAAAAGACAATGTTTGCTTATCGCTCTAATTAGCAAAATTCGAATCGATCAAATAAACAATTAGAAGAACGAACTATTTGTTAGCTTGCATTATATGCGTCTCGTTTAATTTATTTTTCTCGTATGTCCTTTTATTAATAGTTCGACTATGCGTATTTCTCTTAATAACAATTCGCAAATTACAAATATTTTAGACAATTTATGCAAGATTTGCAAGATTTTAACGAGTAATTCGTCAATTAATATAACAAACGTCGACATAGTTTTAGACATCGAAGTCTCTCGCAAAACTCGCAATTATAGCGACGACAAATTCTTTCGCAAATAGTTAAAGCAAGAACTTTTACTATTAAGATTAGAAGACGAAAGATAGATAGAACAACGCATAGCGAAATCGAAGCGATTATTAAGACAACTATTAAGATACATATTGCGAAGATTATCGCGATAACTATTAGAGCGACTACGAACAAATAACAATCTATTAAGTCTTTATCGTAACGACATACTATGCGAATTTCGCGAAATATATAGAGTTCGCTTACTACTTAATGTTTTTCGAAGATTTCACGAATTATTATAATGATTCTTGTGCGAATACGACAACATATTATGTCGTTAACAATCAATCGAAAGAGACATACTATGTCAAAAAGAAAACATTAATAATTATTTATATGATCGACTAATTATAGAAAGCGACTTATTAAACGAATGCAATGCATGTTAAGTTAACGTTAATGTTTTTTCTTAATTTTTTAAGTGCAAAAGTTGTGTCTTGATTTTTTCATTAAGAAACAAGCTTTTTAGCACATTAAAGACAAACACAACAAAATATGTCGTCAAAAATTCATTAAAACATTTCATGTTAATCTTGTTCTTGTTAAGATAAATTTTACGAACTTAGAATTAATCAAGTTAGACGCTTTATCATTGCTTCAAAATAAATTAACTTTTAGACGTTAACATTATGCAACATGTTAATGACATTCCTATAAGAAGACATCTTGTATATTGTTTGCGTTAACAACGAATGCATTATGTTACTAATCGACAATAACTTTTTTAGTAACTTAAGACTAAAGCATCTTATAAGATAGTCTAGCGCCATCGTATTCGTATACGACATTAAGAATGATAAACATTTAATTAACGATTATTTTTGACTTTCAATGTATTTTTAAGACAAAATAGACGATAAGATAATTGTCGCTCATTTTTGTTAAAAAGTTTATATCGTGAAAAATCTAAGAACAAAGTTGTTGTTTAAAATGAATATTATTAATTTTAAACATATAATCGTTGACGCGATTAAACGAGACTAATTATTAAAAGTTGTCAAAATTTAAAGTCAAAATTAAAAATAAAGTCAAAGAACGACATTCGAATAAAACGAGTTATTAAGATCAAAAAAAGTTTTGTGATTATCGCTCATTTTATTTTCGAAGTTTCAATAATAATACGAGACGAAATCTTGTCTAATAGAGACTATCTCTTTGAATCGATTTTGCTTGGCGCTTACTCTTATGTCGCAAACAAAGAAATGCTTTTCGTATACGTTCGTAACAATCGTCTTGTGCTTCTTCGCATCTCGTAGCACGCGACATTGAGACATTTATTAAAGTTTAAGAAGCAAAATTGTTATTAGATTAGCTTTAACGAAAAGAGCTAAGTAGCTAAAGAAGATATTAAGATTAATATGTTTAATGATAATTATTAAACGAATTTAATTAATGGCGTTTATGTTTACGATAATTCGAACGAAATCATTGCGCTTTAATGTCTTGTCAAACGATTGCATATCTTGTGAAAGAATATAAGCAAAACGATTAATTTTGTTAAGAAAAATTAAATGTTGATTTCATTAAATAACGACTAAAACTCTACATTAGCGTTAAAGATAAAGTACAAGATTTATTTTTTAAGAGAATGCGATCGCAAGATAATTAATAAAGAATTTGATAAATTGCATGTTTAAAGCAAGATAATGTGATTAATTAAGTTTTCGTTATTCGAATTTCTTGTTTTTGTGATTTAACGAATCTTGCTAGACAAAACTCGAAAGCATCGAATAGTAATTAATATTCACAAATTAAATAGACTAGTTACTACGAATAAGCATTCAATATCTATTTAAGCGAACATTATAACTTAAATTCGTGATCGTGAGCACATAAGTTTAATGAATAAGTTGACTTTTTTCTTGTAATTCTTAATTGTGTTTAAAGACAAACATAAGTTTTTCTTTATTATTTATCGAAACAAAAAACAACTCAATGTCGTTATTATGAAATTCAAAAATTTGTTCGTCTACGTTTAACGAATAATGAATAGAGAACTTCGTTAATTTAAATTTTTTTATCGTATTTACATTGACAATATTGTCGTCTTCTCTTAATTATTCGACACACATTTCACTTATTTTACTTAGTTGTTTGACAAATTAGTTTTGCTAAACGTCACGCTTAATTTTAAAAAGATCTATCTTAATTATTTTAGCATTATTTTGTTAGAACAAAAAGTGAACGTCTTTGACTTATTTA
>JAABUQ010009953.1_pt1 | contig 12640 bp, 3 predicted proteins | sample 5560001 | NCBI WGS metagenome assembly JAABUQ01 (sample SAMN10711888, study PRJNA513371) | rock metagenome | isolation source: Antarctica rocks | place: Antarctica: Victoria Land, Finger Mt nord | collected 2015-12-18 | reverse complement strand
ATGTTCGACGAACGAACAAGGCGAGCAATCTATATTTTCTTAGTATATAGAAACTAGAAATACGACTTTTTTATAAATCGTATTTAACTTATTTTAAGTCTTTACTTATTGTTACTCTAGTTCATTAAATTATCTATAAAAATTTATTAAACATAAGATTGTCTATAGTTGTAATTCTTATTATCAAATGATTGCTTGCATTGCCTAAAGACGTCTACAAATCTCTTTAATAACATAATTCGCTCTAATATCTTTTACGAAAGTACTAGCGTAACATAACACAATTCTCTCTAATATCTTTTACAAAAGTACTAGCGTAATATAAATAAATAATAACTTATATTTGCGTATCTTTTTGTAATTGCAATTAAATATTTATTTTTCTACAACTTTTTACTTCGTTTATTAAATACTTGCGTTAATAATAATCTAATAGTAATATATCGAAAATCTTGATTAAATCGCAAATATTTGCAAAGAAATATTGTAGAAAAATAGAAAAGTTGTAATTAATTTTCAAAAATCTTGTATTTGTTAAGCTTTTAACAAAATAGACTCTAAATCTTAATTTACTTTATTTTAATAAAAAAATAAGATTTTGCTCTTAAATTTTATAGAAAAACTATATTTAAGCGTGCGCTTTATCTATTAAAATTAGTAAACAAAGATTAAATAAGATTTTGTATTTAGTATTAAACTAATTTATTAAGTGTTTGTTTCTAAAAAAAGACTTTAAGATTAATACTAAAATTAATTATTTATTAATTTTAATCGAAAACTAGAATTGCAAAGCGACATATTTAAATATAATCTTTCTTATAGAATCTAATTACTAAGACAACAAAATAAGCGAGAATTGTATTGTCTCTCTCTATAGAGCAAAACTACAATAATTGTCATCTAAATCGATAATTTCTAATAATATAACTACTTATAATTTAATATTACTTATAAAGCAACCACGTAGATTAATTTCCTATTAGCTCTATATAGCAAACTATTTTGTCGAATAGTTGTTTTATAATAAATATAGATATAATTTTCTTCTTTTAGATAGAAATAAGCAAATCTTTAATATTAATATATAAAATAATATTGTACTTATAGATATCTTCGAGAGAATATCAATTTATTGAAAATTAACTATTTTTTTCTATTATAACTATTGGACATTGATTGATACGCAATAATTAAATAATTCGAATAATATATTAATTAAATCAATTGAATATTGCATTAATAAGTTATTTCCAAAATATAATTTAAGCGTATAGGAAAGTTTTTTCGATATCGACAATATATTTTTCAAAAATCGATTAGCTCTATAAGCAACCCTAAATTTTTAGTCAATAGACTAGAGATTTTCGCGATCTTGATAAATCGATAAGATAAATCTTGATCTTAAAATAGAAAAATAATAATATTGATGCAAATTTTGAGCGCGCGAATTTAGCTCACACTATTGGTGCACTATTAGTGCAAACCGTACAGTTTGTTGTAGCCTCCAAAACGCACTATTTGCGACGACAACAAGTTGTTCTGTTCGATGCAAAGTTAGAAACACACGATTTGCACGATTGCGATCTTTGATCGAAGTTGTGAATCAAGTTTACCTCGAGCACGCAAGAGTTTCCAAGAATCGCGTTTTCTTTAATTCGTCGGGGAAGCCTTTGGTACTTACAGCGAAGGGAGCAGTCCAACGAACGACCACATCGAAGGTGTATGAAGAGGAGCTAAATCAAATTCTTGTTTGAAAAATCTCAGGCTATTGAGCTCTTTCACAGAGAACATTCTCTGCGCTACTCGTCCCCATTGTGGGGCTTCCCTCACCCTGCTAGAGGGCATGTGCTGCTCTCCGAGTCTAGTAGCTGTACAACCGGATTGCTTACTAGATGGTCTTCTCTTGTTTATAATCGCATTAGACCGTAGAGAGTCTTTTTGAAGCCAGTGTGATAGCATCTCTATAACTGAGAGCCCTTACAACAGCTATCAAGCGGCTTTTTTGGGTTGGCTTATTAGACAGGTTGCGCAGCTTTATTCAATACGATTATTCAATTGATTTGCGAGGACTAGTGGGGTCTAGGATCGCTAGCCCGCCCGCGCTATACTAGATCGGGTAATATGGATCGCAACCTAATAATTATTGTATTTGATTAATTTTCGTTTTCTTTTATCAATAATGTGCATTCTTAATCTCTTTTATTCTATTTAGCATATCTTAATTGACTTAACTGATTCAATTAATCGACAACGATTAGAGCATACATATAGCTATCGTTCTTATCTTTGCTATTGTTGTTATTTTAAGTTAATATTTTGTCGACAATTCTCGACATCTATATATTAAATTAATAAAGTATAAAAGATCTAAATTCGATTTAAATCGAATTTTCTTTAAATATTTTCGTTGTATAATGCAATTTAATAAGAAGAAAATTCGATTGTTTGTTAATTACTTTGCTATTGATATTATCGAATAAAGCAATTGTATTAAACTATTCTTTAAACTTGCTCTTTGTTGTCTTTTATACAAATTATTTTATTCTTGTTAGCTATTTAAATTGATAGAACAATTTAATTGTTCTTTCTTTTATTTTTTTGCATTCTTAACAATTTTTTTAAATATTTTAAAATTCGATACAACAATATGCTTAGATAATATTCAACACTTATTTATATACGCATTAGAAGATACGTTAAAGCAATAAAAAAAGTAAAAAAGATTAGAGACAAGAGTACTATATAAAAGTTTATTAATAAAACTTTTTAGAAGTTTTGCAAGTCAAATATAAGACAAAAATTCTATTACTCTAATTACAAAAAATTATACAAAATTAATTAATTAATTATTATTTGTTTAAACAATTTAATAGAATCTATTTACAATTCTTGTAAAGACAAGATAAACAATATTATAATATTACAAAAGTTTCAATTGCAAAATCGATTAAAAAAATTCTTAAAAATCGAAGAAAATTTTAATTGTATAACAATAAAATCTATATTTATTAATTATATATTATATTTCTTTATATAAATTATACAAACAAAAGATAGATCTTTTTTAACAAATAAATATTCGAAACTTATATTGTTGTCGAAAACTTCTTTAGTTTAACTTAAACTTTGTAAATATTTAATACTTTTAAAATGCAAATAAAAGTCAAATTATAATCGATTAAAAATTTCTATTTAGCGACAATTTTTCTAACTAATTGCTATATATATTTACAAAACAATTAAATAGAATTTTGCTTTACAATATAATTTTCTAGTCTAATAAAATATTTGCAAGTTAATAGAGTTTTTAGCAATTTCAAAAGCTCTATATTATAAGAGTACTAAATTTTTTCTATTGTATTTATATATATCTAGCTTTGATAAAGTTTTCTAGTACTAATTTTTAATACTTGTTGCTCTAAATCTTGTTGTTATTATTTAATTATTAAAATATAGAAAAGAATCTTAAATTAGACTTTCGAAGACAATTTTTGTTCTTTTTCTTTTCTTTTGTTGTTTTTTATTATTATTGCATTAAATCGTAACAATAATATAATTATCTATAATAATCTTTAATAATTAGAAATTCTTTGTTAATTTAACAAAGAATTGTAATTTTAAATAATATTATCAATATAAGTACTTTTCGACCTACATTTTATTTGTTTGCTTCGAGAATTTTTTAGAGATGTTATTAACGCAAATGCAATTAAACGTTAAATTATTATTTTCTTTGTTCGAAAATAAAATTTCGAATTGTCGACAAAATAAATGCAGTTTATATTTGTTTATATTGCAACTCGCATATTATATTTCTTTAATATATATTTAATACTCTTAAAAGAGACGATATTGTATACAAAAGTCTAGTAATTAAATATCTTATTATTTCTTTTTTTTTAAATAAAGTTTGCGAAGCTTTGAAAAAGAATATGCAATAATAGTAATTTTCGCTTTAAATTATAGATATTTTCGCAAAAATATCTTTTTTTTGCATCTAATATTACAATTTACTCTTTTAAATCTAGAATATTTGTTGTTCTTCTCTTTCTATTTCTTTTATTACTTGTTATAATTTTCTTATTGTTTGTATTATTTGTTTTAATCTTCTTATAGTTTATATTATTCGTCGCAAATTTCTTCTTTTTTGTATTACTTGTTACAAATCTTTTTTTACTACTTCTATATAATTGTTTTAGTTACTCTATATTTTTGCTAAGTTTAGTCAAATCTTTAAACAAATTAATTTATCAAAAATAAATATATTTTTTATAATACTTATGCAACGATTTCTTAAAATAATATCTAAGTTTTAAGATTTTTGCAATATACTTTATTAAATATCTATTATAAACCTAGCTCGAAACAATATAATCTAAATCGATCTAAAGAACTAACTTATGCAAATAAATATTTATTTTATCTTCTATTCTATTTTAACAAACAAGAAGACGATTTTTGCATTTATATTTTTCAAAGAAAGAACTTAATATTAACTTAAATTAAATTTACACAAATATCTAAAGAATTATAATAAAAGTTCTTATGCAATATTTACGAACTTTAACAACTTTAAGAGAGAGTTTTAAAGAATCTTCGAAATATTTAACAAGAAACAAATTGCAAAAAGAGTTATTTAATATTTAATTTAACAAATCTTTGTAATAGATTATATAACAAAATTTTAAAAGTATATTAATTTTATTAAATAGAACAATATTGCATTTATAACAATGTTTCGACAAAATTTTAAGAACAATCTTAAAAATAAAATTATACGCAATAACAAATTTATTAATAATATATTTGATTTTATCGAAGTAGTTATCAATTTCGACAATAAGTTATATAAAAGAATTATAAAAAAGCAATACAATTAATTTTATAAAAGAGCAAAAATCTTCTTTAAATTAACAATCGAATATTAAAAAAAAAATTAGAAATATAGTAACTAGACTGGCCGCGCTGACCCGGAAATGTCACGTGCAAATGCCAAGACTCGGGTCAAAAAAATTCGAAGAATCGAATCGCTCAAAGTAGTTTAGTCGATTACTATAAGTAGTTTAGCGCGCTTCGCGCTAAATTACTTTGAGTGATTCGATTCCAAAAAATCGTCACGACCCAATCTTGGCGCCGGGTCGGGTTAGAGGGGTAGTATCATAACCTGGCCCAACGGTTAGTCTAATAGTAACTTAGACTATTAGAAGTTTATATTTATAAAATTGAATTTTATTTAATAATATAAAGAAAAGAATTTTAAAAAAAAGTAAAATAACAAATTTTAGAAAATATACTATTTATATAATAAATCGAGTTACTTCGCAAAAAATTATCAATTACAAAACTTAATAAATTGTCGACAGATTAATATTATATTAAAAGAGATATTTGATAATTAGAACAATATTAGAAAGTAAGTCGATATAAAGACAAATATTTTCAAAACTAAATTGAATAACAATTATTATTTAATAAAAAATTTAGATTAGTTATAGAAAGTTCTAGAGAAAATATTATTAGACAAGACATTTGCATTTATACAAAAAGTTAATTAAATACTTTAGAAAACTATTAAATTTTATAACTTAATTATTAACTTAGACAAAAAATATAATTAAAAGAACTTTTACAAAAGCATAGAAGATATTATAGATTATCTCGAGACTTTAACTAATTTATCGAAGATTGTAAACAAATGCAAAAGAAGCTAAAAAGCAATATTATTATAAATAAGAATATACTCGATATTATTATAGAACAACTAAATCTTATAATATATGCAAATCTTAATTAAACAATTTGTTACCACGACTTATGCTAAACTTATCTAAAAGAAAAGAACAAAATTAATTAATTTTTTAGAAAATTAAAGTTAGCAATTTAGCAATAGAAGAAAGCTTAGTATAAATAGATATTCGAAACAAAAATTACAATACAAAAACAAAAAAAGGTTTAAATTTCTTAATAAAAGCATATTAGAGAAATGCAATATATTAGCTCAACAATAGCAATTAAACTTAACAACGTATATATAATATTTTATTATATTAATTAAGATTAACAATTGTCGATTTATAATAATAATTAATTCTAATATAATAGATAATTTTATAGTTAGAGCTCTTGTAAAAAGAAAAGAGTATTTTACTTAAAAAAAGTTTAACACTTATAATCTAGTAATTATAGATAAAAATTTATTATTCGCAAAAAATAAAAGAGTAAACAAAGAAACAAAATTACTATTAGTAATTATTTAGCAATATTATAAGAAACTAATCTTTGATATAGTAAGAATAGTTATTTACAATATTATTCTAGAAATGTTTTAATTAAAGTAGCACAATTTAGAAGTTAACTAAAATATACAAGTACTTAGATTTGCGCAATATTATTACGCAAATTATATTTAATTTATATATCAATAAGGTTTAATAATAAATAAAAGATTAAATCAAACTTAATTGCAAGTAGTGTAATTGTTAGATCAAGTCAAACACTTTTTTCTCAATTCGACCCACCCTCTTGGGCCCCGTAGGGTTGGGCCAGGGTTAAGGCGCGAATTCGATCCTAGGGTCGAGTTTCGTCGAATCAATGCCAAGAACTCAAGCTAACTTCGTCGCGTTAGCATTCTCTTATCTTATCTTATCTTATCTATGCGCTAATTCGATCAAGCTAGCGCAAGGTCCATGCTAGCCCAATTAGGCTAGCGCAGAGTCCAGACTAATCGTATATAGTTAGCGCGTCACGTGACGTCACGTGATTGGATAGATCGAGTTGAACATTCGATGCGCATTCTTCGCTCGTTCCATCCTATTAAGCTAGGAAATTTGCCTAACCCTAGGATTAGGATTGAGTGAATCAACTCGATCGAGTTGAAATTCGACTCGACGATCACGCTAATTGCAAGTAATAAGCTTGCATTTTTACAAAAAAACAATTTAATAAAATTTAACTTAATAGATATTAACAAAAATTAGTTAAATTACAAAGTCAAAGTAAGTAAAAAAAATTACAAATCTTTTAAAAGTTCTAAACTATCTAATATAGCAAGAAAATTGCTAAAGTATATATTACAAATATACAACAATTAAGAGTATTTATTTTAGAAAAAGAAAACAATTAAAATTTTATTTAAATATTAATTATAAAATTACAAGATTAAACTTAAATTAGACAAGCAACTTACATTTAAATTTATATATATTCTATTCGAAAAAAAGTTAGAAACGCTTTGCAAATATTTGATAAAAAACAAAAAAAAATTATTAGAAAATTTCAATTATAAATAGAATATTCGATTCTCTTTGTATTTAAGAAGAACAAAACTCTTTATTTATATGTTAATTATCAAAAGCTAGACAATATTATAATAAAAAATTAATACTTATTATTTAATATTAGCGAGCTTTAAAATTAATTATTCGAAGCAAAGTATTTTATTAAATTAAACTTACAAAAAACATATAATTAGATTAGAATAAAAATAAAAAAAAGTAAAAAATAACTTTTTGCATACAATATAAATTATACAAATATATAATAATGCTATTCGAACTTACGAACGCTTCGACAATATATTAGAAAATAATTAATAATATATTACGACAATATTTAGATTAATTTGTTATAATATACTTAAACAATATTATAATTTATTTAAATATTTTGAAAAAATATATAGTTTATATTTTCAAAGTACTAAAATGTCTAAATAAGAGAAATTTATATCTTAAATTAAAAAAATACAAGTTTTATTAAAAAGAAGTTAATTTTCTTGAATTTGTTATTAAATAATATAAAGTATATATAAATTCTAAGAAGTTACAAGCAATTAAAGAATAAAAATTATTAATTAATATTAAAAAAGTTTAATTCTTTCTAAATTTTATAAATTACAACAAGAAATTTATTAAAAATTACTTTGTTAATATAATATTATTAACAAATCTTACAAAAAAGAAGACGTTATAAATATAAAAATTAAAAAAAGATAAATTATTTCAAAATCTTAAGTTAAAATATTTAAAGAAATTAATATTAAAGATATACAATTTACAATTATTAAGCAAAATTGAAATCGACATATTAAATTTAGTTATTAATATATACTTTAATTAAAAGCACAAAAATATTTAATATTTAATAATATATCTTTTAAGAAAACTCTTATTAATTGAACAAAATTATAATATTTACAACAAGAAATTACTTGTTATTATAGTCTTTCTAAAATTATAAAAAGTATATATTAAAGCATTATTAAAACTTACAATTCTTATAAATTATAAGAATCTTTTATATTTCATTATTATTAAATAACTTAATAGAAGACAAATACAATAATTAAAGTAACTTAAACAATACAAATTTAGAATACAATATATATTAGACAAAGATAATAATAGAGTAAACGCATTTAGCAAAAAAAGTAATTATATAAAAACAAAAAAAATTGTTTAATTATAATATACTTAAAATTAATAAAACCAAATTATTATTAGCAAACAAGTACAAGCTAAATATTATTTTACAAATATTTAGAGACAATAAGAAAGAATTTTTAATAAAAAAAGAAAAACTTCAAATATTTACTAACAAAATTGACAAATATATAAAGAAATATTATAATAAATTATTGCAAAAACATTCGAAAGTAATTAAAATTCTTTAGCTTTTATATTAGTATTATTAGTTTTCTCAAATAAGATAAGTTGTCGAGATATATATTAAACAATGTTTTAGTTATTAGTAGAACAAACATAATATATATGCGAGCTATAACAAAATTTAATATTAGAAATTATCTAAATTGTTGTAAAATAAAGTTACAATAAACTTTATTATTAAGTTGTTTAAGTCGACAAATTTAACAACTAAAGATAGATGTAATTTAATATTAATAATAATTGACAAACTTATTAAGTACTTATATATTGTTGCATATAAAGAGAAGTTTATAGTAGAACAACTAAGATATATTGTATTAAATCGACTTATATAATATTATAATATATTTAAAGAATTAATTAGTAATAGAGACATGCTCTTTACGTCTAATTATTGAAAGATACTTCTATCGATATTAGAAACAAGACTTAGAATATTTATTATCTATTATTCGATTACAAATAATTAGACAAAATATATAAATTAGAGTCTAAAATAATAGTTAAAATATTACGTTAACAATATTTATAACAATTAAATATTATTTTTATTTATAATACAATTGACGCTAAATACAAAGATTTCGAATATTATTAAGATAACTCTACTCTTTGTTAATTATAGCAAAAAACTTAATCTCTTTAAGAAAAAATAAAAGCATTTGTTAGCTCAATTAGTTATCGAAAAAGTAGCGACAATAAAAAAAAAATATAACAATATCTTAAAGCTGCAAGAAAAGTCGATCAAATATTAGAACAAAAAACAAAAAATAATATCTTAGCTAAAAAAGAGAAATAAAATATATCTCTTTACAAAAAATCTTAAGACAAGAAAGCTAAGCAAGAAATTAAATTATATTAAAGTCGAATTATTTTTTGTTAAAAAGACAAAGAAATTAGTCAATTACAAACTCGACTTGCTTAAAAACGTTAAAGTATTTTTAATATTTAATATTTTATTATTAAAAGTAGTCGATTTTAGTACGTCTATATAGAAAATATTTTATTACAAAGTTTAGAAAGAAAGCAAATACAAAGTAAAAAAGATTTCAAAGCAACAAAATAAAAATTATCTAATTAAGTAAAAGAGATATTCTATTTTAGAAAACACGTAAGAATCGAAGAAGAATCTTGATAATTGCTATAATTTTATTTAGAAATTCTATTAAGATTCGAAAAATTATTTAGTATAACAAGAGATAATTAAAAGATAAAAGACAATTCGACAAAAATATCTACAACAAAACAATTAAAGAATTCGAAAACATTTAATTCTTTTATTTTCGATAATAGATATTGTGTCTTTTGTTTTATTTTTGCGTTAATTTTCTTTAGAATTTTTTTATTTTGTAGCAATCGAGTTATAACAATTGTTAATAGAATTTTGTCTTCAACGATTTTAATAAAAAGATCTTTTCTATTATAATTAAGAGAAGATTACAATATATTTATGCACAATTTGTTTGCACAAATATATTTCGAATACTTTACACAAAACAAGAAGTTTTTTATAACAATATAGAAATAATTAGAGAGAGAGCAACGTTCGCAGACAATATTTATTAATATATTGTAATATTCGATTTTGAATGCAACACAAAGATAACTTTATTGCTAATAAAATATAGTAAAAAAAAAATTTAACTTTCAAACAAAAATTTTAAGAAAAAAGATAATATTACGAATCTAGTTTGAAACAATATGATATATAATCTACGACACAATATATAGTACAAAGCACAACTAACTATATGTTCGACAACTTAACAAATAAGCAATGCTCAATATACTTGATAGCAAGCTAAGCAAGTAGTACTTAATATGCTTAATAGCAAGCTAAGCAAACAATACTTAATATGCTCGACAACAAGCTAAGTAAGCAATACTTAACATACTTGATAGCAAACTAAATAAGCAAGAGAGAATCTTCTTTAATATATAGATCTTCGAACACGACTTTCTTATAAATTGTGTTTAACTTATCTTAAGTCTTTATTTATTGTTACTCTAATTTCTTAAATTATCTATAAAGATTTATTAAATATAAGACTATTCATAGTTGCAATTCTTGTTATTAAGTAATTGCTTATATTGTTTGAAAACGTTTACAAATCTCTTTAATAACATAACTCTCTTTAATATTTCATTATAGAAGTATTAGTATAACAATATCTTTTAAATATATTCTTTATCTTTTTTAGCAAAAATTCTTGTTTCGATAAATTTTTTGTTAATAATATTTGATTTTTGAAGTAATTAATTAATATATTTTACAAAATATTTAAATCTTTGTTATCTATTATACTAATATATATTTTTTTAGATCTCTTCGAGATTTTTTTATTACTTTAAAATTGTTTTGCAATCTTGCTTTCTTAATGTTTTATAAACTCTAACAATATAAATTCATTTAACAAAGATTTAGAGAATATAGACAAATAATTGTTGTTGTCTTTAAATAAGATTTATACTCTTATATATTAATTATTATTTATATTTTCTTTGTAATCTAAATTTTTTGTTATTATTGTATTGTTATTAAATAAAGAACTTGTTTTTATTACAAGTTTCGATTCTCTTGCATTCTTTTTTGCGTTAAAGAATATATTAAAGTTATTATTTTCGAAATTGCTTTAATTTTTAAAGCTCTCTTTACTATTAACAAAAACAACAAAGAAAAAGAAGAAAAAGACTTTGTAATTCGATTTATTTTTTAGTTGTTAACTAAGTTTTTTTTATTTTTTTTGGTATTTTGTATTCTTTTTTATCTTTTTTTTTTTTGCAAAAAGGTTTTCTAATTTTTTGTCTTTTAATATGCTACAAATATAGATATTTATTTATTGATAATTTAAATTTAATTATTATCTTATGCTATATAATTAGATTTGTATAAGATTTTAATATTTGTTTTTTTTTATTTATTAAGTGCTTTATTTGTCTATTAATATCGATATATTTACAATCTATTGTTGTCTTAAATTTTATTCTAATTTTATTTTAGAAACGTTATATAGTTTTAATATTGTACTTTGCAAATCTAATTACGCACATATTAACAAAAATAATATTGTTCTTCTTTGTAAATTGTTAATTATAATTAAATTTTTAATTTAGTTGTCGATCTTTTTTTCGCTTGTAAGAGACAAAAAAAATAGAGATTTTTAACAACAAAGAAATACTAGAAGTATTAAAAGCACAACGTTAATTAACAATATTTTAAGTATAAAAGTCGAAATCAATATTATTATTTGCATCTAATTCGACATTTTTTTTTTAATTTCTATATAATTGTTCTTTAATATTTTTTATTAATTTGTCTTCTTCTTTTCTTTAACAATTGTTAAAATAACTTTAATTTAAATTAAATTATCTTCTTTTGTTTACAAAATAATCGTTGTATATTTTTCGAAGATTGCGAGATTTGCAAAGATAACAATAAATTGCGAGAGTTGCAAAGACAACAATAATTGTAAAGACTTTAATTATCGCAAAGAAGTACTTAAATTAAAAACGTAAAAATAGCTTTTAAATATATCTCTAGATATAACGACGACAACAACGACAACAACAATAGAGAAAATAATTATAATCTTTACAAGCTATGTCTAGATGTTACGCTAGTACTTCTTACGAAGATATTAGAGAGAATTATGCTATTAAAGAGATTTGTAAACATCTTCAAGCAATGCAAGCAATCACTTGATAACAAGAGTTTGCAACTTTGACAATTGTAACAATAAGTCAAGACTTAAAATAAGTTAAACACGATTTATAAGAAAGTCGTGTTAGGAGATCTATATATTAAAGAAGATTTCTCTTGTTCGCTTTGTTCGTTGTCGAACATGTCGAACGTTGCTCGTTTAGTTCGTTATCGAACATGTTGAACGCTACTCATTTAATTCGTTGTCGAACATGTCGAACGCGAACATTGCTCGCTTTGCTCGCTATCGAATATGTCGAACATTGTTCGTTCG
>JAABUQ010009952.1_pt1 | contig 12643 bp, 1 predicted proteins | sample 5560001 | NCBI WGS metagenome assembly JAABUQ01 (sample SAMN10711888, study PRJNA513371) | rock metagenome | isolation source: Antarctica rocks | place: Antarctica: Victoria Land, Finger Mt nord | collected 2015-12-18 | reverse complement strand
CTTTAAATTTTAATTTTTTAATTTTATAATTATAATATTATTATTAAATAAACTTTAAGATTTTTAAGTTTATATATTATTTATTAAGTTAATATATATAAAAATTTTATAAAAATAATTTTTATTAGAAAATTTAAAAATATATAAAAATATATAAAGCCTTTAATAACCCGATTTTATTAAAGTTTTTATTAATTATTATACTAAATAAATCCTTTTAACTTATTAAAATTTTATTTAAAAGAATAATTTTAATATATATTAAAAATATATAATTAATTTATATTTTATAATATAATTAATTTAATACTTATTTTAATACTTATTTTAAGAATTTTATTTAAATTAAATATTTAAATAATATATTATTAATTATATATTAATTATAAAAGAAAAATCCGAATATGAATTATTAAAAAATAATTTATTAAATACAATAATTATTTTTAAAATTAACTTTTATAATTTATAAATAAAGTTTAATATATTTAAAAAAAAATTTATATTTTCATTATAATTTTTATTTTATTAAATTAAAAAATAGCTTTTATTAAAAATAAAGCTAAAGTTCTAGAAATATATACTAATTATAACTATATTTAATAATTTATAACCGAACTTAATAAGAGTATTTTAAATCTTATAAAAAAATTTAATATATTATAAACCGTTAAATTTATAAATAAATTTATTAAGAATATTAACCTTTTAAAGCTTATAATTGTTTAAAAGGGTATTTTAAATATTTTTATTAATATCTTTTTCTTTAATAACTTTATAAATATATTCTATTAATAATTTTATTATTCCTTAAAGGCTTCGGATATATTAATAAGAAAACTTTTTTTTATTATTAATTATTTTAAATAAGTTTGTTTATATAAAATATTTATTTATATAATATTTAAATAAAGGTTAATCCTTATTTATATCAAAGGTAGGAATTAAAATTAATAAAAAATTATTTCTAATAATATTTCAAATAGGCTTTGCTTCGGTAATTATTAATATTTAAAATATAATAAAGTTATTTATAATTAATAATTTATAGGATATTCGTAAATAAGGAAGAGGTATAAATATAAGTTTATCCGAAAAAAATGAAATATTATTATTATTATTATTATTAAGGATAATCGAAAGCCTATAAATCGGATAAAGTTAAAATTTTAATTTTAAATAAAAAAAAAGTTTAATATTAAAAATAATATATAAAGATTTAAAATTATTTTATAATTAAAAGTAAAAATCTTATTATAAATTTTTAAATTTTATATAAATATAAAAAAAAAATTATAAAAAATTTCTTTATATATATTTTCAAAGTCGATTTTGTTATATATATAATAATATTTTATAAAGGCTTTAAATTATTATATATTAAAAGATATTGAATTTAAATATTTATTTTATATTAAAGTAAAAATCCTTTATTAAATAATATTAAAAGTTTTAAATATAATATTATTCCGAATATTAAAGCTTTTATATATTAATATAACTTATAAATAATATATAATTAAAAAAGCTAAAAAAGTTAAGAAAAATATAAAATAATATAAATATATAAATTAATAAATATTGATAAAGTTAAAGATTCTTGTTTTATAACTTTTTTTAATATAATAAATAATAATATAAAAGGTTAATTAATTTAAATAAAAGGTTAAATATATATTTATTAAATTAATATATTAATATATTATTTAATATAATTAATACTTTACTTTTTAAAAGTTAAGAATAGTTAAGGGATATAGCCAATTTACTTAAGATTTTAATAGAATATAAAGAATATTTGTTATATTAATAATAATATATTAATTTATAAATATATTAATTTAAAGGCTTTTAATAAAGTACTTAAAAAATTATTATTTCAAAGTATTTAATATTATATAATTCGGTAACTAAGAAAACTATTATATATAATTATTATTATCGATATATATTATTAAAAAGCTTAAATAATTTACATAAAAAAAATGTTTTAATAATATATATTTAAAAATAATCTTAATAATTCAAATTTATAACTCATAAAAATTAATAAAATAATAATATTTATTTAATTATTATAATAGAAAGGTAAACTATTAAGGAATACCAAGCCGCTAATCCCGATTGGGCATAGTAGCGAAATGCTCCGCATCCACTTTCAACAAAAAGAACGTATATTAGAAGATATCTTAAGTATATTACTTTTGTTCTCCAAGGGCGTAAAACCTAAAAGGGGAGGTAATTATTAAGAATTAATTCCTATATATATAATTAAAAGGTATTTGTACGAACTAGTATAAATGCCCCTTAATATCTTAACTTTTTAAGGTTTATAGCTTAATAATACAGTCTTAAGTTATTACAAAATTAAGTTATTTATTTATATTATTTTAAAGTTATTTTATTATTTTATATATATTTCCGGTTTATTTCCGGTTTATTTTATTCTTTATTTATATATTATTAATATACTTTAAGCTTTTTATTTTACTTTATTTTACCGTTATATTTAATATTTTTTATTTATTTTCTTTCTTTTTCCTTTTAATCTCTTAACTTTTAATAATAATAAGGTAATAATAATAATAATAATAATAATAATAATTATTATTATTATTATTACCCTTTTATACTTTGTTAATATAACTTTAATAAATTTTTTACTATAGATTTTTTTTCTTCCACTTTTATAGTTTTTTCTTATATACATAAAATCTTTTAATCCTTTTAATAATTTTTTTATTAATAATTTTATCTTTCTTATTTATTTTTGCCTTATTCTTATTTTTATTTTATTTATTCATTTAAATTATATATAGTTTTAAATTCGCTTTTTATAAATTATAAATATTTTATTTTATATATTAAAGTATTTATTAACTTTATAACGGCCCTTTTTATTCTCCCGCCTTTTTAAATTTGATATTTTATAAATATTATATTCATTTAATTAATTTTTAATTTAATTTAATTTTTCTTATATATTTTTTTCTGGGTTTCGGATTCTCATTTAATAAAAGGAATAATTATTTTATTACCTTTATTAACTTTTAATACTTATTTAATAAAAAGGTTTAGCAAAAGAAAACTTTTATATATTATATTATTATTATATTTATTAATAGTTCAAAGGCTAAGCTAAAAGCCTTTATTTAAAAAAAAAATTTTAAATATTCTTTATTAATAAATATACATTTCTTTTTATTTTATTATTATTTTTATATATTTTTAATATTTTTAAAAATTGTTTGTTTCCTTTTATAAAAAAAAATAATAAAAAAATAATAATTTAAATAATAATTTAAAAATAATAATTTAATATAATATTTATCAAACTTTATAAATTATTAAATTTAAAACAAGTTATAAAAAAATTAAAAAAACCTTATATACTTATTACGATTTTTATTTTTTATTTTATATTTTATATTAATTTTTATATTATTAAAAGTTTATTTTGTATTTTTATATAATTTTATTATAAAACTTCCGGTTTTAATATATAAATTGAAAGTATTAAGATTCGAATTTATAATTTTACAAATTTATAAGTATAATTTATTAAGGGGTCCATTTGGGTATATTATAACTTATAACCCGGGCTATTTTTGTAATATATTCAAAAAAGCGAAAATATCTTATTAGCCCCCCCTGTATATTAAATTTATATATTATATTAAATATTTAAAGAATATAAATTATAAGATTCTTTGAATATTTTTGTATAAATCTTTATTAATATAAATCGGCCAATAAATAGTAAAGTAATAAGGAAATAAAATTTTATATTTTTAAAAATATAAAGTTAAATATAACAATAGGTTATGAATATAAATATTAAAGTATTAAAATATTAATAATCTTTATTTATATAATTTATATATTCTATATAAGCTTTATATAATCGAAAGGCTTATATTTTATATTTATATATATTATTATTAAGCGTTTTAGAAACCCCGGTAATATAATAAAGTATAAAATATATAAATATAAACGTCTCCCCTTAATATAAATATATTATAATAATATATTTATTCGTATATAAGGTTATAGTAGCTTGATTGGAAATATTATAGTTTATTGACTATTTAAAACGGTAAGGTTCCTAGTTTATTTCTAAAGTAGTATCAAAAAAAAAGGGAAATAATAAATTTTTAATAACTACTTAAGGAGGCTGCTTGCTATTAATATTCTAATCCCTTTTGCAATAATAATATATATAATAATAATATAATAATATAATAAATACTAATTATTGAACATATAAAATGTAGTTCTTTGTTGATTGCTATATGCAAGATGGAACTATCTATAAATGCCAAGGCATTAGGCTAGATTAGGCTTAGTAGCGGAATGCGTTTGCTTTGCTATTCCTGTTATTCAATACTAATTAAACCCTAATATATAATAAATTAAAAATCCCCTTCTTTGAAAAGGCTTTTAAATTAATATATAGAATATAAAATATTTAAGAACAAACTTTTATAAAATTTTAAATAAACCTTAATAATAGAACAAATATATATTTAATATATACTTTCGAATATCTAACTTAATATATTATTTAATTTATAAAGGGGAAAAATAATTTTAATATTTTTTAATATTATCGATTTTAGCTTATAACCCTTATAAATTAAGGCAGCGTTAAAGGATAAATAAACCCTTATTAAAGCCAAATATATTGCGTTCTCTAAGGCCTTGGCCTTAAATAGCAAATGAAAACGTTAATAATAATAGAAAATATAAATAATAACTAGATTTTCGAATATTTATTCTTATTTTATATTAGAAATAAAACTAAGTTTATATATTATAATAAAATAGAACCTTCTACCCCCTTAATTTAGAAAATAATAATAAAATATTTTTAATATGTTATAAATACGATAATATAAAATAAGGGCTTATAAATAAATAGGAAGTAATTAAAAACTTTATATAATATTTTTATTTTTATTATTATTATTAATATATTTTATATTATCGTTTTTATTATATTAAGTTAAGATCCTATTATATAAATATATTATTATTTATTACTTAAAAAGATATTAGTTTGAAAACCTTTTAATATATTAAATATTCCTTTAATCCCCTTTATTAACTTCTTAATATATTTTAATATTTTTTTTATAAAGAAAATAAATTCAACTTCTTATCTACCCGCTATTATTCTTTGATAACTAGGGTTATTATACGTTAGTTCTTTATTATTCGCCTTTTGCTTTATATAATCCTTAATCTTATTAATTAAGGTTTTGTATTTATAAAGGAATTAGTTTTTTTTCTTCGTATTCCCCTTTTATTTATTAAGAATAATAGTATTATTTATTTAAAATATTTATAAATATAAATTAAATTAATAAGACTTTCCGTCTATTCTTATTAAGTATTAAAGATTATCTTTATTTTATGATTTAAAGTATATATCGATATAACTATAGGTTTATTAATTAATATATATAAAAATAATATTAATAATACCACCGCTAGCGAAGATAATAAAGGAAATATAAAGAATTATATAAATTTACTTAGAAATATATTTAATATTTCAGAATTAATAAATTGGAATTATAATATTATTTTTATATAATTATTAATTAAATTATTGATTTTCAAAGCTAAAATATTTATTTTAATTATTAATATTTTAAAGCAAGATTTTATCTTCTTAAAGAAGATATTCCGAGTAAAAGCTAATTTATTCGCGATATCCAATAAGACCCTTTAAATTTATATATATAGTAAATCTTCTTAAATAGCTTTTGCTTAATATATTATATACGCGAATAACTTTTATTCCGGATATTAGAAAATATAATATTTTTATAAAATAATTAAATTAAAGTATTACTTTATTAATAATATATAATCTTAAAATAAAATAATATAAAAATAAATTATTATATCGAAAACCCCTTTATTAGCTAAGCTTTATTTATTAATACCTTTTTAGGTAAAAGATACCCCTTTATTAATATTAAAATTATTATTAATAGCTAAGGAGAAATACTTCTTATATTTAATTAATTAATTATTAAGGGCTAATTATATTAAACAGAATAATATATTAAGGATAAAGATTTTTTATTTTAAAAAATATTAGTCCTTATCTCTTTTAAAGTTAATATATATATATATAAACTCTAAAGGCAAAGCAGAGAAGTAAGCCTGAATAAAAGTGTTATTTTGTTATTAATTAATATATTAAATTTATTGACGAGATTATTAATATTAAAATATAATTAATATTTATTAAACGATTATAATAATATATTAGTTTATTTTAAGTTTTGGTATATTTACTATATAAATCAAAGGGTAAGCCGGTATAGTATAAACCTTATAATAATATATATAGATTTCTGATAAATTAAAGGCCCTTATTTACTTCAAAAATATAAAAAATATTATATAATAATAAAAATATAATAGAAACCCCTTACAACAGGCTTGGTAAGGATATAATATATATTAATAAAAATTATATATTGGGATTAAAAATATAATAAGTTAAAAACTATTATTATCAAATAAGGCAATTTTTAATATTAAACTGTTGTTTAGCTAATTAAGGGAAGATTTAATTTATATTTAAATATTAATAACGTTATAAAGCAATAATAATATAACAAAAACGCTTTAAAAGCGGTTTAATAAAGTATTTGTAATACTTAATAAAAAGGGTATAGCAATATTAAAAAATAAATAAGCTTATCATCGCTATATAATAAAGCAAATATAAAATATTTGATCTTTAACTATTTTTAAGATTTCTAATAATTATATTACCCTTTTATATAATATATATAAGATTAACAAGCTAATAATACTTATTATATTATATAATTTATAATATTATCTAAATATTATATAATAATTAATATTATTTATTATCTTTTTATTACTCCGGAAGAGTTTAATATTATATTATATTTTATTAACTTTTAAATTGAAGAATTCTTTTTTTAAGATCTCGAAACAGTAAAATATATATAAGGCAATATTAAAGTATATATATTATTTTACTTGTTTAACTATAATAAATTTTATTTAAACTAAATAGCTTTTATAATTCGTTTTCTTATTAAAACATATTTATATTAAAACTAGGTATAATATAAAACTCTTATTTTGATTTAAATTTATAATATATATAATATAAAACTTTAAATAATAATAATAACTTAATAAAAAATTTAATTAAGTTTATAATTAATATTTAAATTTTTTTTAAAAATATTATACTTAATTTAATAAATTAAGTTTAATTAGATTCGTTTAATAAAGTCTTAATAATATAATTTATAAATATAAATTATTTAATATAGTCTTTTTTTAAAGCTTTAACTTTAAAAAGTACTTATAAAGTTAAAATTATAAAAATAAGAATTATTTTTATTATTTTTATTAAATTATTATTTATATAATATTTTTTAATATAATTAAATTTTCTTATTCAGTTTGGCCTATTATTACCTTTGATTACTTTATTAAAATTTTTATATTTAAATAAAATTCAAAAGATTTTAATTAATTAATTCTTTTATCTTCCCATTCTTTAAGGGCTTCCTGAATAAGTTTTTTATCTTTGATATTTATATATAATATAGTTAATAAAGCTAGGTATTTTATAGCTTTTTTAAGGTTTTCTTATTATCCTTTTCCCTTTTACTTTTATTTTTATTTTCTATATGAATACGATTTTCTTTAAATATAAAAATATTTTTTTAATATTAATTTTACAAAATAGTTAATAAAATAATATAAAAATAATATAAAAATAATATAAAAATAATATAAAAATAATATAAAAATAATATAAAAATAATATAAAAATAATATAAAAATAATATAAAAATAATATAAAAATAATGTAAATTAATTTATATAAAAATAATATAAATTAATTTATATACGCTATATTAACAAGTAATTAGAAATTATATTTTTAATTCAATATCCGAAATTTATAGCAAAGCCTTGTTATAATATAACTTATAAATATAATTAAGCGTTATTGCTTAAAATATCAATTTTGCTTTAGGCTTAAACTTGTTATTATTATTATTTTTATATTATAATAAGGAATATATAAGGTGCAAAAGGCTATTTAATTAGCTATATATATATAATATAAGGGGCAATAAGGATAATAAAATTAATAAAATAATATAAAAATAGTATTTAAAAAAAGTATATAAAGATAAAAAAGGGAAAATTAAAAAGGCTAATGTCATAAAATTATTTATTATTAAGTACAATTTGTTGAAAGGGAATGATTTTGCTATTATACCTAAGCGGGACTAGCGGCTTAGTATTCTGTAATAGTTTACCTTTTTATTATAATAATCAAATAAGTATTATTACCCTACCGATTTTTATAAGTTATAAGTTCGAATTACTGGAATTATTTTTAAATATATATTATTAAGATATATACCTTTTATATAAGCTATTTAGGCTTTTGAATAATATATATCGATAATAATAGTAATATACAATAAGTAGCTTTCTTAATTACTAAATTATATAATATTAAATATTTTAGAATAATAATTTTCTAAGTATTAAAAGCCCTTAAATTAATATATTATTATTGATATAATAAATATATTTTATATTTTATTAAAGCTTTAAATTAATTAATTATATCTTTTAATTATTCCTAACTTTTAAGAAGTAAAATATTAATTATATTAAATGATATATTAATATTTAATTTGATAAATATATGTTTAGCCCTTTATTTAAATTAACTAACTTCTTATATTATTATTTATTATTATTTATTATATTAAAAAAGTTTAATATTTACTAACTTATATATTTATATTATTTTATATTTTATATTTTTAATTTTCTTAATTTTCTTAATTATATATTATTTATAAGTTATATTAATATATAAAAGCTTTAATATTCGGAATAATATTATATTTAAAACTTTTAATATTATTTAATAAAGGATTTTTACTTTAATATAAAATAAATATTTAAATTTAATACCTTTTAATATATAATAATTTAAGGCCTTTATAAACTATTATTATATATATAACAAAATAGATTTCGAAAATATATATAAAGAAATATTTTATAAGAATAACTTTATATTTATTATTCCTTTTATTAATAATAAATATAATATTTTTATATAAAGCCTAAGAGTTTATAATAAGATCTTTATTCTTAACCGTAAAATAACCTTAAACTTTTATATTTTACTTTTAATACCGAACTGTTTTTTTAGCTTAAAATTAAGATTTCGATTTTATTTAATTTATAAGCTTTCGGCTATCCTTAATAATAATAATTATTATTATTAAAATAAAGCTTATTCGAAATATTATCGGAAATAATTTCCTGTTAACTTTAATTCTTACTTTCGATATAAATAAAAATAACCTTTATTCGAATATTATATAAAGATATATCTTATACTAGCAAACCTATTTAAAATAATTAATAATAAAAAAAGGTTTCTTATTAATATATTTAAAGCTTTTAAGGAGTAATAAAATAATAAATAAAAATATATTTATAAAGTTATCAAATTTCGTTATAATATTAATATTTATATTATTATTAAAGAAAAGAATATTAGCTAAAATATTTAAAATTTCTTTTTAGATAATCATAAACCCTAAAGAACCGGTATCCTTAGTAAAATTACTTATAAATTTAATAATTTATAATATATTAATATTATAAATAAATATATTAAGAAATTCTATAAGGTCTAAAATACCTTTATTAAACTTGATTATAAACTATTAATATATATTTTTAATTAATATATATTTTTAAAAATTTAATTCTATATATAATATATTTTAAAGTACTTTTACTTAAATATATATAATTTCGGCTAAAAATTTAATTAAAACTATTTTATTTAATAAGTTAATTTTAATTATTATAAAAAAAATATTAAGCCTTTAATATAACAGGTATTATTATTATAATAATTACGATTTTATAAGAAAATAAACCTTATTAAGAGTATATTCTAAACCTATTAAAATAAATTAAATAAATTAATAATATTAATAAATATAAAAATTTATTTTATATTTATTATATTTATTTTAATTATATTTATTAAAAATATTATATACTTTATCCGGAGTTAAATATTTATAAAAATATTATTTTAAACAAGTTTAATTTAAAAAAGAATAAAATTAATATTAATAATATATTTTAAACAAATCTTATAATTATTGTTAATGGATTATTTAATTTAATATATATTTAAATAACAAATATTAATTTTATTTAACCGTTAATATTAAATTATAACTATTTTATAAATAATTATTCCCTTTTTAATAATAATTAAATTATTTAAAGTATTATATTAGATATAAATTTAATTCCTTAAGGTAAAGATATTATTACTATTCCGTATATTAATAATAATAATAACTTTTTAAATATTCTTTTAATTAATATATTTTATATTTTTAAAGTTATAATTAATTTTATCTTTATTTTTCGCCTTTTATTAAAGGATTATAAAGTCGATATTAACTTTAAAGGTTATATATTTATTATAAAAGCAAAATTTATTATTATTTTCCTTTATTATAATAGTTTTTTTATCTTTAATATTATATATAAATTATATTTAATATTAAAATTATATTAATATAAAAGCTTTAATATAATAAATTAAGTTATTTAGCCCTTTTAATATTTAATTATTTTATAAATATATTACAAATTTTAAATTTTAAATATTTATTTAAATAAGATTATTTTTATAAACTATATATCTATATTGAATTCTAAATTTCCTTTTATATAAAAGTTATTAAAAAAGGTATATACCCTTATAAAAATATTATAAGCGACTTTATAAAATATTATAATAATTTATTAATAGCTTATAATAACTTCGTTTATATAATTATATTCTTATATATATTTATAATATTCTCCGAAATATATTATATCCGTTTTAAAAATAATTACTTCGATTACTTTAAAGAATTTAAAGCTTATAATAAAAGGAAAATTTATAACTAATTTATTAAATATTATTATATTAATAATAAAAGAGAGTTTAAATTAAGAATATTTAATATTTTTTATGAAGAATATAATATTATTTATACCTTTAATAATTTTTAATAAAATAATTAAAGCGAATATTTGAGTTAAATTTTTATAAAAAAAGCCTATTTAATATTTATTAAAAATAGGATAAACTTTAAATAATAATCGGAATTTATATATATTATAAATTATATTTATAATTGCTATTTTATCTCTTTTACAAGTATTAAGAAAATATATAATAATTCCTTAAACCTTTTTTATCTTTATATATTTAGCTTTATAAACTAAATATGTATTATTAAAAAGCTATTTAAATTTTATAAATATTTATACTTTCTATTATAAAAGAGAAATCTAATAATATATTAAAAGCTAAAAAGATTATATTTAAATATTAAGCTATTTTTATAAAGAGATTTATAGAAATTAATAATAATAAAGAGTTTTTTATATTTTTAACCTTATAAATATAAAAAAAATTTAATTATAATTATTATTATAAATTTATTAAAAATTTTATTAAATATCTTAAATTATAAATCCTTAAATTTTTAAATTTAATTATATTATAATTAATTTAAATATTCTTTATTTATATAAGAATAATTAAATCTTATAAATTAAAATTATATATTAAAATTAAAATTAAAAATTAATAATTATTATAAAATAAATTAATAATTAAATATATAAGAATTTATATTTTTAATAGAGAATAATATTTAGATTTTAATCCTTATATTTAAAAATTATTATATTTTAAACAGCAAATAAATTTATAAACTAAAAAAAGGCCTAAATAATTTAATATGTTATTATAAAATATATTAAATAATATAAGGATTTAAGTAATATAAAAGTTTAAACTTTAATAATATATTTGCTTTTATTATAAAATTTATAAATTATAAAACTATCTTTGTTATTATAATAATTCTAGATTAAGAGTTCGAATAAATAAATATTAAAACTACTTTCTTTTATAAAAATATAGAAAAAAATTTTTATATAAAATAGCTTAAAGAAAGTCTTTATTATAAAATATTTAAAAAATATAATTAATATAATTTTATTTATTATTTAAAAATGGCTTTTTATAATTTTAAATAATCCCTTTAAATTTAATATAAGATCTTATTTAAATTCTTAAAGATTTTCGGCTTTATAATCCTTATTATAAATAGTAATATCATAATTAATAACGAGTCTTAAATTATATATATTAATAACTTATTAATTATTAAGCTTAATATATTAATCATTAATAAATTTAAAATATTAAATCTTAATATATATTATTTTTATTTAAGGATATTTATTATTTAAGATTATTTTAATTATATTCTTTATTTAAGTTAGTTAAATTATATTAAGAAAGTAATTAAGGATTTCTAAATATAAAATTTAAAGTTAAATATTATTTTATAAATATCAATAAATTAGAAAAAGCCTTTAATAATTATATAATAAATAAAGAATTCCGTATATAATATTAATTTATTATAAGCTTTTTAATAGATATTATATTTAATACCCGTTTTAATATTATTTATATTATATTTATTAT
>JAABUQ010009951.1_pt1 | contig 12643 bp, 12 predicted proteins | sample 5560001 | NCBI WGS metagenome assembly JAABUQ01 (sample SAMN10711888, study PRJNA513371) | rock metagenome | isolation source: Antarctica rocks | place: Antarctica: Victoria Land, Finger Mt nord | collected 2015-12-18 | reverse complement strand
AGAGTTCCGCCTATGACGATCTGCGCACGATCGAGCGGGGAATATTGGGGGCGCAGCGGCCGTACGAACAAGTGGACTTCAGCGTGGGTGGCCAAAAGGGCCGGACCACCGCCGAACTGTTCATCCAGAACGCGTTCGATACGCGCGGCCAGATCACGCGGTACGCGGAATGCGCCGCCGCGTTCTGCGGTCCGGTGGCGACCTATATCGTGCCGACGCGCCCACAGACGATCGGCATCCGGATCGGGCAGCGGTATTAGAGTGGTTTTCGATTTGGCGTGGCGGGCCATGCTGGTTTTCGGAGGTGACGGCATCGACACTGGCGGTATTACCCCGACGAACGCCGGGACCCACGGTTTCGCGCGGGCCGCCGCCGGGCGATACATCCGGCAGGTTTGCGCGCGTTCCCCGGCATGGGTCGCGACGTCCGCCGGAATGACGGGGAATGAGGACGGCTAGTCCACCCGCCCCGCCGCGCGCGCTTGGGCTGTGGGGGGCGGTCGCGCTGGTGGTGGGCAATCAGCTTGGCACCGGGGTGTTCACGCTTCCCGCGAGCCTGGCGCCCTATGGCTGGAACGCGGTGGCCGGGTGGATCGCGACGATCGCGGGGGCGCTGGCGTTGGCGCACGTGTTCGGGCGGTTGTCGGTCAAGGTGCCCGGCTCGGGCGGGCCGCACGCCTATACGCGGGCCGCGTTCGGCGAGGGTGCGGGGTTCGTCGTGGCGTGGAGCTACTGGATGAACCAGTGGGTCGGGAACGCGGGCATCGGGGTGCGGTGGTGGGATATCTCGCGGTGTTCGCGCCTTCGTTGGGGGTGGACCGCGTGGCGGCGACGCTGGTTTCCATTGGCTGCGTGTGGGCGTTCACGCTCGTCAACCTGATGGGGGTCGGCGCGGCGGGGCGGGTGGCGGTGGTGACGACCGTGCTCAAACTGGTGCCGATGCTCGGCGCGGTCGGGTTGGCGGCGTGGGTGTTGGCGCGGCACGGGGTGGGCATGCTCACCCCCGCGCATGTGCCGCTTAGTGGCGGGGCGACGGCGGCTTCGGCAACCTTGACCGTGTGGGCGATCATGGGCCTCGAGTCGGCCACCGTGCCGGGCGGCAAGGTCCACGATCCCGCGCGGACGATCCCGCGCGCGACGTTGTGGGGGACGGGGTTCGCGGGCGTGGTGTCGCTGGTGCTCGCGTCCGGGGTGATGCTGCTGCTGCCACCTGGCCAGGCGGCGCGTTCGGCCGCGCCGATCGCCGATTTCGCTCGGCGCTGGGCGGGGGGCGACTGGGCCGCGCCAATCGCGGCGTTCGCGGTCGTGTCGGGATTGGGCACGCTCAGCGGCTGGGTGCTGATCCAGGGCGAGATGCCCGCCGCGATGGCGCGCGCCGGCGTGCCGCGCTCGCCCGGGCGGACGCGCGCGGCACGCCGTGGGTGGCGCATCTGGTCGCCTCGACCATGCTGACCGGCGTGCTGCTGATGAACGCGTCCGACAACCTCGTCGGGCTGTTCGGCTTCATCGTGCAGGTGAGCGCCTCGCGGTGCTGGTCGCCTATGCGGCGTGCGCGCTCGCGGCGGTGCGGTTGCGCGCGGGCGGGCCGGGGTTCGTCGGCGTGGCGCTGTTCGCCGCCGCGTATGCGCTGTGGGCGCTGACCGGCGCGGACGCGAAATCCTTGGAGTGGTTCGGCGGACTGATGGCGGCGGGGCTGCCGGTCTACGCGTTCATGCGCTGGCGCGGGGGCGCTGCGACCAGCCCGGCGCGGGCGGCTGCGGCAGCCGCGCCTCGGGGATGAGGCGGCGGAGTTGGGCAGCGAACGAGCGCAGCCCGACCTCGCTCGTCCCGAGCGGCCCGGCGCGGTAGGCGGGCGAACCCATCCCCGCCTGCACGCGCGCGATGAGCGCGGTATCCTCCGCATTCACGCGTCGATTGATGCGCCAGTTCAAATAGCGCGCCGCGCGCATCGCCCGCCTGCCGTCGGGCACCGCGTAGCTCATGTCGCGGATCAGTGTTTGTGTTGCCGAGACGGGGATGAACTGCATGAAACCCACCTGGTCGGGATAGATCTCGATCGCGGTCACCGGCCACAGCTTCAGCCACAGCCAGAGCCGCTGGCGGTCGGCGGGCAGATGCCCGACCGGGGGAAGCATCGCCTGGTACGCGCGCTCGGAGGCGTTGGTGGAAGGCCCGGGCAGCACGTCCCCCCACATCCGGTCGACGAAGCGTCCAGCGTCGATCCCCTAGCCATCGCGGCCGAACAGGCGGGTGAGGCCGGGATGGCCGATCGGTATATGCAGCGCGTCCGAATAATTGTCGCCGAGCGTCTTCCAATTGAGCGCGCGCGGGTGGAGCTGGACGCGCCCCAATGGCTGCAACTCCTCGAAGCGGTAGGGCGCAACATCGGCCTCGTGGTCGGCCATTGTCGCGGCGACGCTCGGGCCGACGCCCTCCAGCCGTATGAACAGGAAGCCGCGCCACTGTTCGAGCTCGACGGAAGCAGGCCGAGCGCGGCGGGATCGAGCGCGCCGTATTGCGCGCGTTCGGGCACGCCGGTCAGCCGACCGTCCGGCTCGTAGGCCCAGCCATGATAGGGGCACACGAGTTTGCGCGCGCACCCCTCGCCGCCATCGACCAGGCGGCTGCCCCTATGGCGGCAGAGATTATGGAACGCGCGCACCTCACCGTCTGCGCCACGGATGACGATGACGCTCTCGCCAATGAGCGCGAGCGCGCGCCAGTCGCCGGGGTTGGGCAAGTCGCTCAGGTGGCAAACGATGTGCCACGCGGGACGGATCACGCGCGCCATCTCGAGCGCAAAATATTCGGAATCGTGGTAGAGCCAGCCGGGCAGGCTTCGATCGTCGAGCGGATCGTGATCGTGGATCGCCCGTGCCGCGCTCGCCATCGCCCGCGTCCTCCCTGCCGCGTGACTAAACCAGCGCGCGCTGGCATGGAAGCACCAGGGAGGAACCATGCGCGAGACCGACGTCGTCATCATCGGAGGGGGGCATAATGGGTTGGTGTGCTCGGCGTATCTCGCCAAGGCCGGGCTAAAGGTGACCGTGCTCGAACGGCGTGGGATCGTCGGCGGGGCGGCGGTAACCGAGGAGTTCCATCCGGGGTTCAGAAACTCGGTGGCGAGCTACACGGTGTCGCTACTGAACGAGAAGGTGATCGCCGACCTCGATTTGCACGCGCACGGGCTGAAGATCATCCACCGCCCACTCGCCAATTTCCTGCCCACCGAGGATGGGCGCTACCTGAAGATCGGCGGGGGCAAGACGCTAAGCGAGATCGCGAAGTTCAGCGTGCGCGATGCCGAAGTCCACGATAGCTACCACGCCAAGCTCGATACGATCGCCGACGTGCTGCGCGATCTGGTGCTGGAGACGCCGCCCAATGTGAGCATCGCGGGGTGGATGGACGCGTTGCCCTCGCTGCTCGGCACCGCGCGGCTCGGGAATAAGATGCGGGGGTTGGACATGGCGGAGCGGCGCACGCTGCTCGATCTGTTCACGCGCTCGGCGGGCGAATATCTGGACGGCTGGTTCGAGAGCGATCCGGTGAAGGCGGTCTACGGCTATGACGGGATCGTCGGCAATTACGCCTCGCCCTATGCGGCGGGGAGCGCCTACGTATTGCTGCACCATGTCTTTGGCGTGGTGAACGGGGTCAAGGGCGTCTGGGGCCACGCGGTCGGCGGGATGGGGGCGATCACGCAGGCGATGGCGCGCGCTGCAGTGGCGCGCGGGGTCGATATCCGGGTCGACGCGGGCGTGGCCGAGGTGATCGTCGAGAAGGGCCGCGCGGTCGGCGTGGTAACGACCAACGGCGACGTGGTGCGCGCGCGCGGTGGCGGCGAACGTCCATCCGACGATGCTCTACCGCGACCTGATCGACCCGGCGCATCTGGGCGCAGATTTCCGCCACCGGATCGCGCAATACCGCTCGGGATCGGGCACGTTCCGCATGAATGTGGCTTTGAGCGAATTGCCCAGCTACACGTGCTTGCCCGGCACGGCGGTCGGCGAGCACCACCAGGCGGGGCAGATCATCGCGCCGACGCTTGGCTATATGGATCAGGCTTGGCTCGACGCGCGCGCGAAGGGCTGGTCGGACAAGCCGGTCGTCGAGATGCTGATCCCGTCCACGATGGACGACAGCCTCGCGCCGCCGGGGCAGCATGTGGCGAGCCTGTTCTGCCAGCAGGTCGCGCCGGTGCTGGCGGGTGGCGCGAGTTGGGACGATCACCGCGAGGCGGTCGCGGATCACATGATCGAGACGGTCGACGCCTGGGCACCCAATTTCAAGGCGAGCGTGATCGCGCGGCAGATCAATTCGCCTTTGGACCTCGAGCGAACGTTCGGGCTGATTGGCGGAGACATATTTCACGGGCGGCTGTCTTTGGAGCAATTATTTTCCGCGCGGCCGATGCTCGGCCACGGCAACTACCGGGGGCCGCGAGGGGGGCTGTATATGTGCGGATCGAGAACGCATCCGGGCGGCGGGGTGACCGGTGCGCCGGGGCACAACGCAGCGCGCGAAATTGCCAAGGATTTCCGGCGGGGGCGGCTGAAGCGGGCGGCTTAGGTTAGGAGAACAGCTTCGCCAGCGCCGCGCCCGCCGCGATCAGCGCCGCCATCGCGAGCGCGCCCTGGAAGAACATCTGCGGCGTGGCAAGCTTGATGTCCTGAACGATCTTCTGTGTTTCGACCATGGTTTTCTGAAGCTCGGCCTGCATCTTGTCGATTCGCGCGGCCTGTTCATCGATGTAGCGCGGGTCAGTGGGTGCACTTGCCATGTCGATCCAATCCCTTGCGCTGTACGAAGTTATGTGTGGCGCGGGGTGCCGATGTCCAGTGTGCGGTTAAGCTGCCTGCGCCATCTTGCGCTTGCGGTGCCAGACGAACCACGCCACCCCCGCAACTACCGCGACCACGATCGCGGCGTCGGCCTTGTGCATGATGGCTTTCAATCGCGGGTCGCTGTCCCAGGCGTGGCCGAGCTTCATGCCAATCCAGGCGAGCGCGAAGCACCAGGGCCAGGAGCCGAGGAACGTGTAGAGGTGGAAGCGCGCGAGCGGCATCCGCGCGATGCCGGCCGGGACCGCGATGAACGAGCGGACGACGGGGAGCACGCGGCAGACGAGCACGGCCAAGCCGCCGTATCGGGCGAAGAAGCGCTCGGAGCGGTCGAGGTCGTTGAGGCTGACGAGGATGTATCGGCCGTATTTAGACACCAGCGTTCGGCCGCCGTGGCGCCCCACTTCGTACGCGGCGATCGAGCCGATGTTGCAGCCGATCGCGCCGGCGGTGGCCACCAGCCAAAGATTGAGCTCGCCCTTGGAAACGAGATAGCCCGCAAACGGCATGATGACTTCGGACGGCAGCGGCAGGCAGGCGCTCTCGATCGCCATCAACGCGGCGATGCCGAGATAGCCGCCCGCCGCGATAATCGACGTGATCCAGACAGCGAGCGCGGCGAGCAGGGCGGAGGGGCTTGGCATCGGGGGCGGTTACGGGCGGGGGATGGGGGTGGCAAGGTAAGCAAGGCGACACTCTCCTCGCTCGCGCGTGCGGGGGAGCGGGTCAGCGCGCCGCGACGCTATCCCGCTCGGGCCTCGGGCCGATTTCTGGCAGCATCTCCCAGCCGCCGCCAAGTGCCTTGTAGAGCGCGATCGTTTGGCGGCTGATCGTGCCTTCGCTTTGCGCGAGATTGTCCTCGGCCTGGAGCAGGTCGCGCTGCGCATCGAGCACCGGGGTGAGTTCGATCAAGCCGTAGCGGTATTGCACCGCGATCGCATCCACCGTGCGCTGCGCATCGGCGGCACCGCGCGCGAGCACGTCGCGGCGGTTACGCTCGATACGTTCGCGGGCGAGCGCGTCTTCGGTTTCGCGCAAGCCCGTCAGCACCGCCTGCTGGTAGGCAATGTACATTTGTTCGCGCGTTTCGCGGCGTTCGCCGATCACCGCGCGGCGGCGGCCGAAATCCAAGAGCGGAAAGTTGATGCTGCCGCCGACCGAGGCCTGGATACTGTTCGACTGGAACAGGTCCGAGATGCCGGACGATAGGAGCGTGAACGGCGTGGTGATGGTGAACTTGGGGTAGAGGTCCGCCACCGCGACGCCGATGTCGCTGGTGGCGGCGGCCAGATCGCGTTCGGCGGAGCGGATGTCGGGGCGGCGGCGGAGCAGGTCGGAAGGGACGCCCGCCGGAACCGGCGGCGGTAGCGCGGCGGGCGGCGGCGAGATGTTGATGTCGAACGCGCCGAGCAGCGTTTCGGGGGTGCCGCCGACGAGGATGCCGAGCGCGTGGATCAGCGCGCGGCCGTCGGCCTCGAGCGGGCCGAGGGTCGCTTCGGCGGTGGCGATTTGCACGAGCTGGCGGGTGACGTCCGAATTGGCGGTCAGCCCGGCGTTGCCACGCGCGCGGATGATCGCGAGCGTGTCGCGTTCGCGCTTCAACTCGGCGCGGGCGAGCGCGGCGCGACGTTGCAGCACGCGGAGCTGAAAGTAATCGTCGGCGATCTCGGCGGCGATGCTGACGGCCGAGTCGCGGCGGCTCCATTCGGCGGCCTCGACACGGCGGCGGGCGGACTGGACCTGGCGGCGCACCCCGCCGAACAGATCCAACTGCCAGCTCGCGTCGAAGCCGAGCGAGTAGGTGTTGAAGGTCGTGCCGGGTGCGCCGATGCCGCCCTGCACCTGGCCGTTGTTGCCGCCGCCGCTGCCGCCACCGCCAGCACCGCCACCGGGTTTGCCCGCCGGACTGAACAGCGAGGCGAAGCCGCCGTTCTTGCTGATGCGCTGGCGGTTGGCGTCGGCGGTTGCGTTCACCGTGGGGAACTGGCCCGCGCGGGTCTCGCGCACGGTCAGCCGCGCCTCGCGCACGCGGCTCGACGCGGCGGCGAGATCGAGGTTCTGCGTGAGACCGCGCTGGATAAGGCTGTTCAGGAGCGGATCGGCGAACACCGTCCACCACTGCGCGGGATCGACGGCGGCCACCAGCGGATGCGCCTCGCCGAACGCGGGCGGGGTGGCCAGTTGGGGCGTATGATAGTGCGGACCTACGGTGCAGCCCGCGAGCAGCGCGGCGGTGAGCAGGAGCATATGGCGCATCAGTGGCCTCCTGCCGCGCCACCCTTGCCCTGGCGGAGCAACAGGGTGAGCGGGGCGACGAAAATGACGAAGATCATTAGGTTGCGGAACACGTCGAGGAAGGCGAGCGTCGTCGCCTGCCGGACGATCTGGCCGTAGAGGACGCCGACGGCGGACCCCGTCCCCTGCCCCACTTGCGCGAGCGCGGCCTCCACATTGGCGAGCGCGCCCGAGTAGACCGCGTTCAACGGCTGCGCGCGCTCGACCAACTGCGATTGGTGAACCTGCGACTGGTTGGCGAGCGTCGTCTGCGCGTAGCTGATGCCGAACGTGCCGCCGAGGTTGCGCGCGACGTTCAACAACGCGGAGGCCTGGTTGGTCTGGCCGGGTTTCAGCCCGACATAGGCGGCCGCCGTGACGGTGACGAACAGGAACGGCAGCCCGGCCGCCTGGATCAGGCGCGCGACGGACGCATTCCCGAACGCGATGTCGGCGTTGAAGTGGCTGAGGTTGTACATGGCGAACGCCTGCACCAGCAGCGCGGCGAACAAGATGTAGCGCGGCGCGATCTTGCCCGCGGAGAACCCCGCGAGCGGCATGACGACGATGCTGGCGATGCCGCCCACCGTCAGCGCGCGCCCCGCGTTGGTCGCGGTGTAGCCGAGCACTTGCTGGGTAAACTGCGGGATCAACTGTGTGCTTCCGTAGAGCACGACGCCGATCACCATCATCACCATGATCGTGATGGCGAAATTGCGGTTGCCGAACAGCCTGAGGTTGACGATCGGATCCTTTTGGCGGAGTTCCCAGATGACGAGGCCGACGATCGACACCGCCGCGATCCCCGCCGTGGTGTCGATCAGCGAGCTGGAGAACCAATCGAGCCGTTCGCCGCGGTCCAATGTCAGTTCGAGGCAACCCAGCCCGAGCGCGACCAGCAGGAAGCCGATCCAGTCGACCTTCAGCCCGCCCGCGAGCTTCTTCTTGCGGTCCGCCTCCAACGCGGGCGGATCGACCATGAGATTGCCCACCAGGAATAGGGACAGCGCGCCGACGGGCACGTTGATGAGGAAAATCCAGTTCCAGGCGATGTTGTCCGTGATGTAGCCGCCGAGCGTCGGGCCGATTGTGGGCGCGACCACCACGACCAGCGCGTATGCAGCGAACGCCGCGCCGCGTTTGGAGGGCGGGAAGGTGTCCGCGAGGATCGATTGCTCGGACGGCGCTAGGCCCCCTCCCCCGATGCCCTGCAATACGCGCGCGAGGATGAGCATGTTGATGTTGGGCGCGAGGCCGCACATCAGCGACGCGGCGGTGAACAGCGCGACCGAGAGCATGTAATAGCGCTTGCGGCCGATGACGTCCGCCAGCCAGCCACTGATCGGGATGACGATTGCGTTCGCCACCAGGTAGCTGGTGATGATCCAGGTCGATTCGTCGGGCGAGACCGACAGCGCGCCGCCGATGTTGAGCAGCGAGACATTGGCGATCGCGGTGTCGAGCACCTCCATGAAGGTCGCCAGACTGATGACGCCGACGATCAGCCACGCTGAGCGCGTCCCCGCCGCCGAGCGCGCGGGGGTCCAGCCCGCGTCCGCCGCCGACGCCATCCTAGCGGACCTTGACGCGTGGGCTGACCGACATGCCGGGGCCGATCGGGAATTGCGCGGGATCGGGCCTGTCGAACACGATCCGCACCGCCACGCGCTGCACGACCTTGACGAAATTGCCCGTCGCGTTCTCGGCCGGCAGCAGTTGGAACGCCTGTCCCGCGCCGCGTTGGAAGCTATCGACGTGGCCATCAAACTTGACGCTCGGCAGCGCGTCGACCTTGATCTCGACCTTCTGGCCGATGCGCATGTGCGCGAGCTGCGTTTCCTTGAAGTTTGCGGTGACCCAAATCGCGTCGGGCACCACCGCCATGATTTGCGTGCCGGGCGCGACATACGATCCGACGTTGACGGTGCGGTTGGCGACATGCCCCGCGACCGGCGCGTAGAGCTTCAGATTGTTGATCGTCACGTTCGCCGACGCGACCTTGGCCTCGTTCGCCGCGACATTGGCCCGCTGCGCACGGATCGCGGCTTCGGCGGCGCGGACTTGGCGCTGCGAAACGGAGGCATTCGCGCCCGCGTTTGCAGCTTGTGCGCGGGCGGCGGCGATCTGCGCGTCCGCCTGCTCAGCCGCCGCGCGGGCTTGGTCGATAGTGATGCCCGCGACCGCCGCCGGATTGGCGCGCTGCGCCTCCAGATAGCGCGCGAGATCGCGCCGCGCCTTTTCCGCGTCGGCAAGCGGCACGCCGATGTTGGCGAGTTGCTGCCGCGTGGTCGCCTGGCTCGCGGCGACGCTGGCGAGGGCCTGCTCGCGCTGCGCCTGCGCTTGTGCGAGCGCGCCATTAGCCTGTGCCAGGTCCGCCTGCGCCTGCTGTAGTGTGGCGGTCGGGGCCGCGCCTTCGATCACCGCGAGCAGATCGCCCGGCTTGACGTGCGCGTTATCGACTGCGGGAACCTGGGTGAGAATGCCCGCCACCTGAGGCGCTACGCGGACGATGTGCGCGTCGACGAAGGCATCGTCGGTCGATTCCCACTGACGCGCGCTCTGCCAATAGAGAAACGCGCCGACCAGCAGCGCGATGAGCACGACCATGCCGATCCAGAAAATCGGCTTCTTGGTCAGCGGTTTCTTGGGCTTGGGTTCGAGGCCCTTCGATTTTTCATCGAGCACGGGAAGGCTGATTGGTGCGTGGCGCGCCGCCTCGTCGCGGGCCGCCGGATCGATGTCGCCTTCGAAGACTGTCGGCTGGCGGGGTTCGTCGTCGCGCATGGTTTCGGCTTCCGTCATCGAAGCCATATTATACGGTTGCGTTCACGAACGCGCAAGTGCAGATCGGTTAGCGATCGTCGGATGACATCCAGGCGCTGCTTTTCCGATGGAGAAGTTGGACGCGTGCGTATATGACACAAGCAAGAATGCGAGGCTGAAGACCTTGGAAACGCGCGAAACCCCAGGAGGGCGTCCGAAGGACCCCGGCAAGCGCGCCGCAATCCTGGCGGCGGCTCGGGCGCGCTTTTTCGCGCGTGGGTTGGAGGCGACCAGCATCGAGGAGATCGCGGCGGCGGCGCGCGTCTCCAAGGTGACCGTCTACGGGCATTTCGGCGACAAGGAGACGTTGATGGAGGCGGTGATCCGCACCGAAGCATCGCGCATGGAAGCCGCGCTGTTGCGCCCCCGCCCACGCGGGGCGCCATTGGCCGCAATGCTGAACGAGTTCGGCGAGACGTTGCTCGGCTTCCTCGCGGAACCCTCGATGGAGGCGTGCGACCGCATCCTCAGCGCGGCGGCCGACCGCCATCCCGATCTGGCGCGGCGCTTCTTCGAGGCCGGGCCGGGTTACGTCCACGTGCAACTGACGCGCGTGCTCGCCGACGCGGCGGCGCGCGGCGAATTGGCGGTCGACGATCCCGCGCTGGCGGCGGAGGATCTGACGGGAATGTGGAAGGGAATGTGGATGCTCGAGCGGCGCTTTGGTATTCACCGCGCACGCCCGGCGAGCGAGATCAGCGCGCGCGTCGCTCGCGCGACGCGGCTTTTCATGAAGGCGCACGCGGCACCAACGTAGCGGGCGGCGTCACCACACCGTCCCATCCACCGCCAAGCGCCTGGATCAGCGCCACTGACGCCGCCTGCCCCGCATAGGCCGCCTGGATCGCGGCGCGGCGCGCGGTGAGCGCGGTAGTTTGCGTGACGATCACGTTGGTGAACGCGATCGTGCCCGCTTTATACTGGTTGAGCGCGATCTGTTCGGCCTCGCTCGACGCAGCGGCAGCCTGGTTGTCGAGCGCGGTTTCCTGATCGAGGACGCGGACGCCGAGCAGATCGTCCTCGACCTGCTGGAAGGCGGTAAGCGTGGTTTGGCGATACTGCGCGACCGTCTGGTCGTAGGCGGCGCGCGCCTGCGCCACACGGGCACGTCGCGCGCCGAAATCGAGCAAGGTGTAGGCGATGTTCGCGCCCAAGGACCAAACATTGCCCGCCGTCGAGAACAGCGAACCCAGTCCGCCGCCGCTCTGGTTGGACGAGCCGGTGAGCGTGATGTTGGGATAATAGGCCGCGATCCGCACGCCGACGTTGGCGTTCGCCGCCGCGACCCGCCGCTCGGACGCTGCGATGTCGGGGCGGCGTTCGAGCAGCGCCGACGGGATGCCCGGCGGCGGCGTGGGGGTGACCGGGGTCCACGCGGTGCGCGGCAAGATGTCGAGCGTCGAGGGGGCCGCACCGGTCAGCACCGCGACCGCGTGTTCGAGGATACCGCGTTGACGACCGAGATCGGCGCTGGCGACTTCGGCATTGAGCAACTGCGTCTGCGCCTGCAGCACGTCCGACTTCGCCGCGACACCCGCGACGTAGCGGTTCCGGGTAATCTGCAGATCGCGCGCATAGGCTTGGCTGGTCGCGTCCAGTACCGCGCGCTCGGCATCGAACGAGCGCAGTTGCAGATAGTTGGTCACCATCTCGCCGGTCATCGCGAGGCGCATGTTGGCGAGATCGGCGGCGTCGGCCTCGGCGCTCCGCCGCGCGCTCTCGATGCCGCGCCGCGTGCCGCCGAACAGATCGGGCGTCCAACTGCCGCTGCTTCCGAGCGAGAGATTATTGCTGCCTCGTCCGGTGGAGAAGCTGGTGCCGGTGGTTGGAGTAGTGATCGTTCCGCCCGGTGTAGTCGGACCGCCGGGTGTGGTGGTGGTCCCGCCGGGCGTCGTGGTCCCGCCGGGCGTTGTCGTTCCGCCGCCCGGCGTCGTGGTCGTGCCGCCGCCGGGGTTGGTGAGCGTCGTGCCGCCACTCCCCCCGAACGAGCCGCTGCGCGTGTAGCCCGCGCTCGTGCCGATGGTCGGAAACAGCGCGGCGCGTTGTTCGCGCACGATGCCCAGCGCCTCGCGGTAGACGGCAGCGGAGGCAATAACGTTCTGGTTGTTGGTCTGCACCAACCCGGCCAGGCGGTTCAGCTCGGGATCGCCGAACAATGTCCACCACGGCCCCCGGTCGAGCGCGTCGGCGGGCGTTGCGGGGCGGAACAGCGCCGCCTCCTTGTAGGGCGGCGCGGGCAGCGGCGCTGGACGCACATAGTTCGGCCCGGCCTTGCAGGCGGACACGAGCAGCGCGGCGGTCAGGGCAACACGGGCGAAACGCTTGGGCATGGATTACTCGGCGGCGACCAGGTTCGGCGCGAGCGGGGCACCAGCGCGGCGGTCGCGGCGGCGCGCGGCCCGGCGCGCGTTCCAGCCGCGCGCGCGGTCGAGGTACAGATAGACGATCGGCGTCGTGAACAGCGTCAGCATCTGGCTGGCGACCAACCCCCCGATGATTGCCACGCCCAGCGGCTGGCGCAACTCGGACCCCTCGCCAAAGCCGATCGCCAGCGGTAGCGCGCCGAAGATCGCGGCGAGCGTGGTCATCAGGATCGGGCGGAACCGTAGGATCGCGCCTTCGCGGACCGCTTCGAGCGAAGTCAGCCCACGCTCGCGCTCGGCGGTCAGCGCGAAATCGATGATCAGGATCGCGTTCTT
>JAABUQ010009950.1_pt1 | contig 12647 bp, 9 predicted proteins | sample 5560001 | NCBI WGS metagenome assembly JAABUQ01 (sample SAMN10711888, study PRJNA513371) | rock metagenome | isolation source: Antarctica rocks | place: Antarctica: Victoria Land, Finger Mt nord | collected 2015-12-18 | reverse complement strand
CCGACCGATGCCCTCGGGAACCAGAGGCTGACCGTCGTGCCCTCCCCTGGCAAGCTCCGGATCGCAAAGCCACCGCCGGACTGCTGCGCGAAGCCCCGTGCCATTGCCAGGCCAAGACCTGTGCCCTGTCCCTGCGGCTTCGTCGTGAAGAACGGCTCGCTGGCCCGCATCAGCGTTGCGGCGTCCATGCCGATGCCGGTGTCGGTCACGTCAAGCCGGACATACTCCCCTGCCGCAAGTCCGGCATGGTGCTGGCGGGCGTCCCCGACCGTCTCGGCGGCGGCGTGCAGCGTCAAGCAACCCCCGTCCGGCATGGCGTCGCGGGCGTTGATGGCCAAGTTGACCAAGACGGTCTCAAGCTGCGCCTTGTCGGCCAGCAGCGGCGGCAAGGCGCCGTCCATCGCAATCCGGGTCTCGATGCCTGCATTCAGCGTGACGGCCAGCATTTCCCGCATGCCTTCCAGCAGCGGCCCGGCTGGCACCGGTTCTGCACGAAGCTCGCCTTTGCGGGCAAAGGACAGCAGCCGGCCAGTGACCGCCGCCCCCCGGTCCGCGGCGTCGCCTGCCATGTGCGCGAGCTTCCGCACCATCTCTGCATCGCCCGCCCGGCGCCCAATCAGCGCCAACCCGCCCGATACGGCTTGCAGGACGTTGTTGAAATCGTGCGCGATGCCGCCCGCCAACTGTCCCAACGCCTCCATTCGCTGCGCTTGGGCCAGTTGGCCTTGGGCCTGCTCGCGGGCTGCGACCTCGCGGCCCACCTGCGATTCCAGCGTCTCGTTCATGTCACGCAGCTTCCGCGTTGCCTTGGCGCGTGCCGCCGCTGCGGCACGCAGCGCGTCCGCGACCACGTTGGCCTCGTGCAATCCGAGGTTGACGGGGGCAGCCGCCCCGTCCTGCTCGGACGCCAGGCCGACCAGCGCCCCAATGGGCCGCAGCACGCGCCGGGCAAGTGCGGTGGCCAGCACAGCGCTCAGCAGCAGCGCCAGCATTCCGGCGAGGAGGGCCCATCCGAGCGCGCGCCAGAACGGCACGCTCAGCTCCGATTGCGGCACACCGATCCCGACGCTCCAGCCCGACGACCCGGCCCGGCTCCAAGCTACCAGCATCGGCACGCCTTCGAGGGAGATGGTGGAGATGACGCCCTCTGGTGCGGCAAGCAAGCTCGGCCGCAAGCCGGATGCCGCAGGCTGGCCCACGAAGCGGTCAGGGTTGGGCACCCGTGTCACGTGGGCCCCGCTGCTATCGAACACCGAAATCACCCATCCGGCTGGCGTCCGCTGCCGCTCGATGATGCGGGCCATGCCCTCGGTGAAAGGGTTCAGCCTGAGGCTGTAGGCGACCTGCCCACCTCGGAACACCGGAACGTTCACCGAAAAGCCAAGCCGCCCTTGGAGCACGGTTCTATACAGGTCGGAAATAACGGGCTGCCCTGTCAGGAACACCCGCTCAACCAGTTCGGGATTAACAATGGTCGCTCCTGGTTTCAGGCGCGGCAAGCTGCGCCCGGCCTGCAATAGGACGTTGCGCGACCGGTCCGCCAGTCCCAGCACCGCACCGGGCATCAGGGTGAGGAAGGCCTCTGCCTGCGGCTGGAATGCCTCGATGTCGCCGGCCTGCAGCGCCGGGGACAGCGCCAGGGATTGCAGGGCGAGGACGCGCGCCTGCAATTCCAGATCAACGGCCTGCGCCATCCCCCGTGTTAGGTCCAGAAGATGCTGGCTGGCGCGCTCGCGCTCGGAGCGGACCTCGAACACGCCGAGGGCGCCGAAGAACAGCAGGAGCGGAAGCACGATCCCTGCCGCACACAGGAGCAGGCTGCTCTTGAGTGAAACGCTGCGCTGGACTGGAACCTTGAGCTCAGGGTCCGCCTCTTGGTCGCGCCCTTGTCCAAGTGGATGCTGCGGCTCAGGGAGGGCCAGGGCTTTGCTGGAAGGCATGCCGGCCAGGAAGTCTGGCGTACCCGCAGAAACAGCCCCTTCTGTCACGTGCCGCCACCAAGCGGCAGGATCGTGACTTCGACACGGTGACCGAGACGGCCCGCAACACGGATCAGGCGGTCCAGGCTGAAGCGGGCCAGGTCTGCATTGCGGATGCGTTGGACGTCGGCGGGATCGATGCCGGCCGCGGCTGCGGCGGCCCGGGCCGTCAGGCGCCGTTCCTCAAAGGTCGCCACGACTCTGCGGGCTACTTGCTCCTTCAGTCGTCCGGCCTCCTCGTCGGCATTGGGTGCAGCGCCGGGGACGGAAGTGTTGTCCGGTCCAGGAACGGATGGCTGCCGGGCAGGGGGCGAGTTCATCCCTTCTGTTGGCGGTTTTGCCAACAAAGCGCAATTAGGTTAAAGCAACGTTAACAATTTCTTACAGATTGTCCGGACTGTGACGAAGCCTTCCCATAACGGCGGCAATGCACTCCGAGCTTGATTATCCAGTGGACCTTTGACCGGTATAGGAGGGACTCCGGAACGCTGCGCAGCACCGTGTCGGCAACCCAGCAATGTACTACTTCGTCAAACGTCCGGACACTGTTGGCGAAGTCGGCGTTGGCTGTTTGTTCACGGGATGCTGGTTCCGGCGAACCCGTCCTCACCTGGCTTGCAGACCCGTTGCACGGGCGGTTGGGTGCTGATGGGGGCGGGTTGTCCGACCTCGCCAACAGTATCCGTCCGCTTGACAGAGTGGTACGGCCTACGCTCGGCGCAGTGTCCGTCAGGGTTCGTTTGGCGGACAGCCCCGGCTTGGGGTTGCGTGGGAGTTTCTGCACCCGTGCATGGTAGGCGCCCCTCGTGCGTGGTCCCGGAAGTGGGCTACTACGCAGCGTGCTTCCGGCTCACGAGTGCCCGCTCGACCGCAGCCTCGGCGTGGATGGCCGTGGTGTCGAACAGCGGCACCGCGCTGTCCTCCGGGTGGACCAGGAGCATGATCTCCGTGCAGCCTAGGATAACCGCCTCGGCGCCGCGCCCGACCAAGCGGGCGATCACGCCCCGGTAGGCGTCCCGCGAGGCTGGCTCGACCCGGCCCTGTACCAACTCGTCGTAGATCACGCGATGGACCAGCGCGCGGTCGTCGTCGTCGGGCACCAGCACGTCGAGACCGAAGCGGTCCGTGAGACGGCCCTTGTAGAACGCCTGCTCCATCGTGAAAGCCGTCCCCAGCAGTCCGACGCGGGACAATCCGGCTGCCTTGATGCGTTCGGCCGTGGGGTCGGCGATGTGCAGCAGTGGGATGCCGATGGCGGCCTGCACCTGGTCTGCCATGCGATGCATGGTGTTGGTGCAGATCAGTGCGAAATCGGCCCCGCCCCGCTCCAAGCGCCGGGCAGCGTCCACCAGCAGCGCCGTCGCGTCATCCCAGCGGCCGGCGTGCTGCAACGCCTCGATCTCGCCGAAGTCGAAAGACCACATCAGCACACGCGCCGAATGCACACCGCCCAGGCGTGCCCGGACAGCCTGGTTGATGATCCGGTAATACTCGGCCGAACTCTCCCAGCTCATGCCGCCGATCAACCCGATCACCTGTTGCTGCACGCCCATCCCCTTTGCCCGGCTCGCAATAGCCAATCTGCACAGCTTTGCGGCCATCCAGCCAGAGACCCAAGAGACTGTTATTCGAGGGCGGCAGGGATCATGGACGCTGCCAGCAACAGTCCCATGGTCAGGTTGAACGCCCGTGCCCGCGTGGGCGATGCAAGCAGCCGACCTGCGCGCGCTCCGAGCAGCGCCCAGGCGCCGAGGCTTGGCGTGCTGACCAGCACGAACACGGCTGCCAGCAGCAGGACCTGACTGGCTAGGTCGTCACCAGGTACGGTGTAGGTCGTGGCCGTCGTCAGCGCCATGACCCAGGCCTTGGGGTTCACCCACTGGAACGCGCAAGCCCCCCAAAAGCCGAGCGGGGTGTCGGCGGTTTGCCGCCCTGGGATCGAGGGACTGCCAGCGCGGGCAACTTGCCAGGAGAGCACAAGCATCCAGGCGATGCCCAGCCAGCGCAGCGCCGCATGGAGCGCGGTGTAGGTCGTCAAGGGCTTGGCCAGGCCCGTGCCGACGACCACGACCATGAAGCCGAGGCCAAAGGCAACACCCAGAACCAGCGGAATGGTCGCCCGCAGCCCGTGCGAGGCGGCAGTTGCCAGCACAAGAACGTTGTTCGGCCCGGGTGTGGCGGACACGACGAAGGCAAAAGCCACGAACGGCAGCAGCTCTGCGATCATGGCCGCGTGCTCCCGGCCGATTGGCGGGCGCAGCGTTTGGATGGGGAGGACGGTTCGGGGTTCATGGTCTGCTCCGGACAGGCCGAACCGGGCAGGCATGAAAAAAGCCCCGACCGATCCGGCGGGGCTTGTTGAGGGGCGCTGTGCTGGGAAGTTACCGCACGCGCGTCTCCGGCCCGCCGAGGCGGGTGATAACTCGGAGGACAGCAGCGTGACGGATCGTTTGCACGACCGGATTGCGACACCGATCCTGACCAATGTAAAGGCAAATCCGCACGATCATGGCTATTCGCCCGCCTCGGATGAAACGGCTGTCCTCCTAGTCAGAGACGCTGCCTTGACGGCTGCCATGAGACCCGCCGTTGGGCTGGTCAGCGGGCGTTGATGGCTGGCCGCGAGGTCCGCCGCATCAGCCATGGAGGCCTGTGCGAGGGCAACCTGGGTGGCGCCGGCCGCAGCCGCATCGTCCGCCGCCCGTGCAATCATTCCGAGGTAACGGTCGCGGTCGCCGGCCTTGAACACCTCCCAGGCGCCGGGGACGAGGTGCATGGCGATCTTCGCGCCGGTAGCCTGTGCTGCTCGCTCAAACAACAGCCGGGTCGGCTCCATGGTCGTCTCGACGGCGCAGAGGACGGCTACCCTGCCGCCATCCTTGACCGCATCGGCTGCAAGGGCGGCATCCACCCGGAGGATGGGAGCAGCAGCGTTCGGCGCCACGGCTTCGGCTGCAGGCCCCAGGGTTGAGCAGGTAAGTAGAACAGCATCGGCCTCGTTGCACAGCTCACGCAGCACCCGGCCTGTCTGTCTGGAGATCATCGGCGTCAACCCGCCGGCCTGTTCCGCCGCAGCGAGCAAGTCGGCACGAACGGCATGGCGAAGCACAACACCGGTCAGACCTGATTTGCCCAAGGCGTCATCAAACACCTGAATATTGCTTTCAGCGGTATGGAGGCAGGCGACTCTTTGCAAGGCAAGCGTCCTTATCTTCGCGGGTGATGCGGAAGTCTTCCTGCTGCAACGTGGCCAGGTGCTCGGCGGCGGAGCGATGCTCGCCATAAGCGAGTTCCGGCGTGTCCCAGGCCCGGTCTGCCGGGGCGGCATACTCCTCGCGCTTGCTGTCCACGATGGTCCGGATCTGCTCGGTGTCGCGCATCGCCTCGTCCCTTGCTGCCCCATGATCCTGGCACCGTCGGGCTGGAGCGGAGGAGATTGCCGAGTTCGCCGCATCGGCTCCATAGCGCGCGCCGCTGGATGATCCGGGCCGCCAATGATGCCGGGTCGGCTCCTGGTGGGGAGCATCGCATAGGCCGTGCGCAAGGCCGTCCGTCCCGGACTGTCAACGCCGGAGCACCTGACGCAGCCGCCCGTAGTCCGTCTTAGCCTGGTGGCGGTGGTCCAACGGCAGGGCTGGCAGCGTCCGCACCTCGATGCCTGCAAACGCCCCGGCACGGTGGCGCCAGACGGCCTCGCACCCGGCGTCACCCGCAATGGCAAGCTGGATGCGGCCGCCGTCCTCGATCAGCGCGGCTTGACGCACGCCGGGCCATCCCCGGGCGGCGACTTCCACCGCGAACGGGAACCACGGCCCGGCCCGGCCCTCCAGGCGTCCGAGCAGCCACACCCGCCCGTCCCCGTCCAGCCGCCCGGCATCCCCGGTCCGGTGCCAGACAGTGCCGCCCTCCAACACCTTGTTCCCGGCGTCCTGCGACGGGTCCAGGTAGCCGCGGTTGACGTGCGCGCCAGCGACCTGGATTTCGGTGTCAACGATGTGCAGGGCCACGTCGGAAACGGGCATGCCGGCCAGCAGCCCACCGCCACCCTCCATGGCGGCCCAGTCGGCTGCACGCAGGTCATGCAGCGCCTGGTGCGCGACCGGCTCCGCCTCGGTCGAGCCATAGACGGCCGTGACGGCCGCATCCGGCGCCCCGGACACGAGACGCCGGATCACGTCCGGCCAGACCGGGCCGCCGCCCGTGAACACGTGGCGCATCCGGGCATAGGCGGGTTGCGCAGCCAACGCGCCGGCAATAGAGGGAGGGGCCAACAGCCGCGTCAGCCGGTCCCGCACGATTTGCGCGGATAGGCGGGTGGCGTCGGCTTCCGCAGGGCGGCGCAAGTCTGCGTCAGGAATGGCGGAGGTCGTGCCCAGCCCCAACCCGGCCAGCACGAACAACGGCAGGCACACCAGGTCCCGCACCGGTCCATCCGTACGCAGCAGCGGCGTCAGCGCCCGCTGCTGCGCCAGCAGGAAGCCATGGGTGCGAAGGATGCCCTTCGGCCGCCCGGTCGAGCCTGACGTGAAGCTGATGAGCGCCGGATGCGCGTCGGGCCACGTGGGGCATCCCGCCGCCTCCGCCCCGCGCCGCACCGGCAACGGCCGGGCAAGGGCCGGGCGCGCTGCCAGGAGGGCGGCGATCAGCCCGATGCGCCCCCCACCGACGAACCGCTTCGGCTGCGTCACGGCGACAGCGTGGCGCAGCCCGGCCAAGCCAGCCGAAGGCTCCGGGAACACCGCGACCGCGCCAACCCGCCACAGCGCGATCAATACGGCGTAGAGGGCTGGCGACATGCCCAATGCAACCAGCACCCGCATGCCCGGCTGCACGCCTGCATCCCGGTAGGTCGCTGCCAGCGACGCTCCCCAGCGGTCCAGCGCCCCGTAGCTCAGCTCCTCGCCGTCAGCCGCGATCAGCGCCGCCCTGTCGGGCATGGCCGCGGCATGGGCAGCGAAGGGTTGCAGCGCGCTCAAGCCGGCGGGCGCCCGAACAGGGCGTAGCGGCGGAACACCTTGCCGCCGATCAGGCGGCTGTGGCGCAGCGACAGGTTGTCGTCGTGCATCAGCGCATGGATCACCTCCCGGAACCCCAGCCTCCGGGCGGCGTCGTGGAACGCCCCGGCAAGGACCGCGCCGGTGCCGGGGCGCAGGGCGGCGTAGGTTTTGAGGATTGCGGTCGCAGGCGCCGCACCCTCTGCAAAGTCGGGCAACCCGAAGACGAAGCCTGCGGGCGTCCCATCCCGGTCCTCGGCGAATAGCACCAGGTCCGGCAGCAAGCGCGGCAGGTAGGGGCGGTACAGGGCTGCGAACGGCCCGAACGGGATAGGCGTGAACAGCGGGGCCTGCATGAAGCCGGCCAGCGCCATGCGGTGCATCAGGACAAGCTCCTGTTCCGCCCTGGCTGGATCATAGCGTCGCAGCCGCAGCCCCGACGCGCCAAGGCGGCGGACCCGTGCGCCGTCCAGGGCCAGCGCCGCCGATGCGTAGCGCAGCACCGGGGCGAAACCGGCGGACTCAAGCGCGGCTTGCAGCACTGGATCGGCTGGCGGTTCCAACGCGAAAGGGCGGCGGCTGCTGCCGTCAACAGCCAGCCGATAGGCGTGCCAGGTGTCGCCGTCCAAGGGCGCCATCAGCCAGCCGGGCACCTCGTCCGCAATGGCGCGCAGCAGCGCCGCGCCGTCCTTGGCGTTCCCGCACTGCACCTGGCCCACCGCTGCCGCCCAGCCACCCTGCCACGGCACTGCGTCGCGCCAGACCACCGCTTCGCATCCGCCGTGCCTGAACACTTCCATGGCTGCGGGCATCACTGCGGGAACGCGAACATCGCAACCCCTGCTGCGAGTGCGAGCAGGCCCATCCTCTCGCATGCCACCGGCCGCCAGCGCAGCCGGGCCAACGACGCGGCGCCAACTGCGCCGGCCAGCAGGAGCATCAGCGTGGCCTGGGCGACCAAGCCATCCGTGGGTGGGGCGCCGGGGAACAGGGACCGCGCCTCGATCACCGCCCAGAATAGCGGCACGGCGGCCAGCGCCAGCACGGGCCGCCCTGCCGCGGCCAGCGTCGCCACCGAGAGCGCGCCGAAGGAGGCGTTGAACGCCGTCACCGTGAACAGGTTGGTGACGTCCGACACCACGTACCAGGTGATCCCCAGCATCACGATCACCAGCCCGAGCTTCAGGTGCGGGTTGGGCCGTGGCGACGGGCTGCGCGCCTCGGCCAGCAGGTGGCAGCCGAAGGCCAGGCTGGGAAGCACCACGTTCCACGCGTTGCTGGCCAGGCCGATGGTCGCCTGCAGCGCGGCGGTGAAGACCGCGGTGTGCCGGTCCATCCCGACGTGCCGCGCCAGGGCCAGCCGCTGCCCGCCCACGAGCCAGGCCACCCCCGCTGCGGCCCCGGTCAGCAGCATCCAGGGCGGCGAGTCCAGATGGTGCAGCAGGACCAGGTGGATGGAGACCGGCAGGAAGAAGTTGTCCCAGCCACGCCAGCTCACGCTTTCCACCAGTGTCCCGTAAGCCGCGATGACGCCGCCGAGCACGACGACGTTGAGCCGCGGCGCGTCGGATAGGAGCAGCAGCAGCGACATGCCGATGATCCACGCCGTCAGGAAGAAGATGACAGCGCCCTCGACGCTCTTGTGGCCGTCCTCGATCCGGAACGTCGCGCGGCCGTACCGGACACCGACAAGCGCCGCGGCGGCGTCGGACAGCGCCAGGATGGCAAGCGGCAAGACGTAGGTGACGGGCGTCCGGTGCCCCAGCACGAACAGCAGCGCGACGGAGGCGCCGAACAGCAGCTCCCCGTAGGACTCCCGCGCGACGCCGTGCAGCCCGGCACCCAGCCCGCGGCCCGACCCTCTGCTGAAGCGCAAGCCCATCAGCAGCGCTACGGCCACGCCGCAGATCGCCAGCACCGGCCCTGGCGTTTGGAACAGGAAGGGGAAGGTCAGGCTGTACAACCCCAACCCGACATGGACCGCCTTGCGCGCCAGCTCCGGGTGCAGGGCATGGCGCTGGGCCAGGAACGCCGCCGCGGCCAGCAGGGCCACCAGCAGCAGCACCGACCCGGCGGCCAGCAAGGGGACCATCATGGCAACCGCTCCTCCACGACCAGCGCCCGATAGAAGAATGCGCGGTCGGCAGCGTGCAGCGCCGCCGTGTCGTGGGCGCGGACCTGGTGGGCCAGCGACGCCGGGACACGGCGGGGCGCCATCATGTTCCAGTACGCCAGCCGCCCGCCGGGACGGGTGCGGGCCAGCATCCCGGCGTAGGCAGCCTCGTGCTCAGGCGGCGACATGTATTCGAACACGTCCGACAGGTTCCATCCATCCGCCATGCCGGCGAAGGCGGACAGCGGGCCGTGCAGCAGCCGCACCCTGTCCAGCCGGGCGCGGATGGTCTCGAAGTGCTCCGGCCGCAGCGCCAGGGGCAGCGCGTCGCCGTGCCGTCCGGTGAGGATCCACGCGAGGTAGGGGTTCTGCGCCGGATCCTGGTCCACCAGCGCGGCGCGGGCACGGGCGGCGACCTGGTCCGGCAGGCTGCCCTCGGCGAAGTCGAAGAACGCCGGGTCGCGGCCGAGGCGGCCCATGGTCCAGCGGGAGAAGAACGCACGCAGCATCAGCCGCCAGCGCGGGGTGTCCCACTCCCGCCATGCCTCGGCTCGCGCCTTGGGCGTGCGGGGCAGCAGCCAGGCTTGCGTCCGCTGCTGCCCGTGGACCAGCGGCAGCACGTATCGCCGGAAGATGCGGAAGTAGTTCTCGAACCGTCCGATCCCGCCGACGCCGAGGCGGTCCACCGCATCCGACTGCGCCGCCCAGAACGCCTGCTGCCCGGACGTCAGGCCCACCGCCGCTTGAGCCAGCAGCGCGCGGCGGCGGCGTGACGGGCGGGAGCCGATCAGTTCCAGCAGACCTGCGTGGTCCAGCGTGCGGTAGGCTCCGATCCGCAGGGCGAGGCAGGCAAGCTGCGCTTCGGACAGGTCCACGGCCACGACCTCTGCGGGGTCGGCGGTCAGCAGCGCCAGGGTGTTGTCCCCGGCAGAGGCGATGGACACGAGCGTCGCGCCGGGCCGAGGGTCCAGCGCCGCCAGCAGCACGTCGGCGTCCTCCCACACCTGGGCGTAGCGGATGCGGTCGAAGCGGGCGCGGGCCGCGATGCCATCCTTCAAGGCGCCGCCCCGATCCGGCTGACCCGTCCGGTCGCGCCGTCCACCTCGATTGTCTCCCCGTCCTGCAACCAGTCCAGCGCGCCCTTGAGCTGCACCACGCAGGGGATGCCCAACTCCCGCGCGACGATGGCGGAGTGGGACAGCAGGCTGCCGCGCTCGACGACGATGGCGGCGGCGTTGGTGAACAGGGCGATCCAGCCGGGGTCGGTGTGCCGGGCGACGAGGATCTCGCCATGCGCCAGGGTGGCGGTGCGGGCGTCGCGCACCACGCACGCTACGCCGCGGACCAGGCCAGGAGCGCAGCCCAGGCCGGTGCGGGCGGCCTCCGTCCCGCGCGGGACAGCGGCGGCGGCGGCCACGCTCCGCAGGCCGACTGCGGCGGCGCCCAGGTGTTCGATGCGCTCGGGCAGGTCGGGCAGGGCCGCCACGCGGTCCCACTCCTTGCGGCGCAGGGCGACCAGGCCACGCAGGTCGTAGGACACGGCGCCGCCCTCGATGGCGCCCAGCAGCTCCTCCACCGTCAAGTGGAACACGTCGTCCGGCTGCGGCAGCACGCCGGACCGGGCGAGCTGCCCGCCCATGGCGCGCACCAGCACGCGGACACGGCCGAAGACGCGGGTGCGCTGCAGGCGCAGGTTCTCGCGGTCCCGCACCCGCGCCTTGGCCCAGCCCAGCAGCAGCCCCGCTACCCGGCCGCGCAGGGGGCGGCCCGGGAACAGCGCCGTCACGTCCAGCGGACGCACCTGCGCATCCGGCGAGTCCGGCCCTTGCGCCGCCGCGGCGATGGCCCGGTGGAGCGGTGCCGGGTCGTCGTGCAGGGTGATGCTTTCCAGCTTCAGCTCCTCGGTGCAGCGGTCGCCGAAGCGGGACAGGTAGGCGGCGATCTCCCCCGCCAGCGCCGGGTCGTCCGGCGACTCGCCGCGGTCCATGCGGGCCAGCAGCGCCGGGCGGCCGGCGGCCAGGCGGGCCATCGCGCGGATGCGCCGGGCCGGCTCGGCGGACACCATCCCACCCTGGCCGACCATGAACTCGGCGTGGAACGCCAGCCCGGCCGGCCCGGCCCAGCGCTCCATCATGCGACGGGACAGGCTGAAAGCGGCCATGCAGACGAGGTCATTGACCAGCGGCGCGTCCCAGCGGCCGAGCAGCCGGGCTTCGATCCGGCGGTACTCCGCGGCCAACGCCGTCAGCGGCATGGCCTCTGCTGGCTCGCCGGAAGGCGCCAGCGCCGCAGCGACCCGCGCATCGAAGCGGCGGACGCGGCGCGGCAGGCGCACGGCCTCGACCGCCAGCCGCAGCCCGACCATTCCCAACTGCGCCCAAGCCGCCAGGCGCCGCAGCCCATGGGCGGGCGGGGGCAGCAAGCGGTCGGCGATGGCGCCCGGCAAGGGGGTACCGACGCCCATCATCTCCTCCATCGCGCCCCGGTTCAGCGCGAAGCCCGGCAGCAGCGCCAGGGTGCGATACCAGTTGAGCAGGTTGTAATAGACCCGGCCCTCGATCCGCCCGAGCAGGTTCTCCAGCACTGGGCGATGCGCCGTCACCCGCGCCGCCGGGACGCCGATCAGGCGCAGGAGCGCGTCATAGACATGCGCGTAGGTATGCCGGGCGAACGAGAAGGTGAGCGGCGATACCAGGCCAGGGTAGCTTTCGATGATGTTGGAATTATCCCAGATCGTCAGCGCAAGGTCGTCGGCCGGCGGCGGCGGCGGCAGGTTGGTGACGGGACGGCTTTGCAGAAGGTAGAGGATTCCGTCCTCGATGGCCCACTCCACATCCTGCGGCGCGCCGGCTGCGGCCTCGCACGCCACGGCAAGGGCGGCGACGCGCGCACGGGTTGCTTCGTCCAGCACCGGCGACGCGCCGGCGGGCTTGGCGGCCAAGGTTTGCCCGGCGCGGTCCAAGGTGTAGCTGTCGCCGTCCTCCTCGCCCGCCATCAACTGGTCGGCCAGGCCGGGAACGGCAGCGATCATCACCCGGTCGCGGCGGCCCGACAGGGGATCGGCGGAGAATGCCGCCCCCGCTGCGCTGGGCGACACCTGCCGCTGCACGATGACGGCCATGTGCGTGTCCGCGTCCAGCCCGGCCGCGCCGGTCCGGGCGGCACGGTAGGCCATGACATGGGCGGCCTGGGCAGACTGCCACACCTGGCGCGCGGCTGGTGCGACACCGATGGCTGGGACGCCGAGCAGGGACACGAACTGCCCGGCGTAGGCCAGCGACGCCCCGTCCTCCCCGGCGCCGGACGAGCGCACCGCGTAGGGGCCTGGCCCCAACGGGGACAGGTGCGCCGCAATGGCCGCGTCCAGCACCGCGCCGTCCCCGGCGAAGGCCTGCGGGGACAGGACGAAGAAGGGTGGCACCGGCGCAAGCCCCCCCAGGCGGGCGAGCGCCGCCGCCTTGCCCCCGGCCTGCTTCGGGTCGCGCAGCGCCTCGCCGTCCAGTACCGTGTTCACCGCAACGCCCGGACGGCCAGCGGAACAGCGCCGAGGGCGGCGTAGCT
>JAABUQ010009949.1_pt1 | contig 12648 bp, 11 predicted proteins | sample 5560001 | NCBI WGS metagenome assembly JAABUQ01 (sample SAMN10711888, study PRJNA513371) | rock metagenome | isolation source: Antarctica rocks | place: Antarctica: Victoria Land, Finger Mt nord | collected 2015-12-18 | reverse complement strand
TTGTTGAAGATGCTGCGGAAATGCACGGTCAAAAATATCAAAATCGTCCTTGCGGTAGTTTTGGCGATATCAGTACCTTCAGCTTTTATCCGAATAAACATATCACCACTGGCGAAGGTGGAATGTTGGTGACTGACGATCCTCAATTGGCTGAGCGCTGTCGTTCTCTGCGAAATTTGTGCTTTCAAACCCATCAGCGTTTTGTTCATGAAGAACTAGGCTGGAATCTGCGGATGAGCAATTTACAGGCAGCTCTAGGTGTAGCACAACTGGAGCGCTTAGATGAGTTTGTCGCTCGTAAACGCTACATGGGGCAACGCTACACTGAGCTATTAGCAGATATTCCAGGCTTACAACTGCCAGTAGCTCGTACTGACTATGCCGACAATATCTACTGGGTGTACGGCTTAGTTTTACAAGATGAAGTTCCTTTTGATGCAGCAGCAGCAATGCAGCATTTGAACCAGCAGCAAATTGGGACTCGTCCTTTTTTCTGGCCGATGCACGAACAACCTGTATGGCGAAAAATGAAATTGTTTGCTGGGGAGTCTTACCCAGTTGCAGAAAAAATCGCTCGACGAGGTTTCTATATTCCAAGTGGGATAGCTTTGAGTGAGGAGCAAATTGAACGAGTTGCTGGTGCTGTGCGCAAGATGATGAAATGAATTTTGGCAACTATGCTCGTTATTACGATCTCCTGTACTGCGATAAAGATTATGCGGCGGAAGCAAAGTTTGTCGCTCGCTTGCTGCAAAAATATGTCCGTCAAGCAAGATCTATTTTGGAGCTAGGATGTGGTACTGGAACTCATGCATTGCTACTCGCAAAGGCAGGATATCAAGTACATGGTGTTGATTTAAGCGCCCAGATGTTACAGAAGGCGAGCGATCGCCTATCGCATTTGCCTTCTGAGTTGTTGTCTAGATTGGAATTTTCTCAAGGAGATATTCGGACTATTAGAATAGAGCAGCAATTTGATGTTGTACTCTCATTATTTCATGTCATCAGCTATCAAACTACCAATAAAGATTTAATCGCAGCTTTTGCCACAGTTAAAGCCCATCTTAAACCTGGTGGAGTCTTTATTTTCGATTGTTGGTATGGTCCGGCAGTGTTGAGCGATCGCCCTGAGGTGCGAATTAAGCGGTTTGAAGATGACGAGATTAGCGTTATCCGCATCGCTACTCCAGTCATGAATGCCAATGAAAATCTGGTGGATGTTAACTATCAAATTTTCATCAAGCAAAAATACAACGCTACATTTGAAGAAGTCCAAGAAATTCACCAAATGCGCTACTTGTTCAAACCAGAAATCAGTTTATTACTGATGCAATCTGGATTTGATTATGTAGAAAGTCGCGAGTGGATGACTAACAGAGAACCTGGGTTTGACACTTGGGGAGTTTACTTTGTAGCTAGAGCATGAACAAATCTTGATTAGGGAACAGCACTGCGGGTTCAACTACCAAATAAGTACCGTTCTGCTACTTTCCAATACCGCGAAAAGCGTTTGAGGTCGATATAACCGTCATATTTAAAAAACGGTTCTACTGCCAAAACTTCCACTGGCACAGAGCGTTCAATCTCTTGACAGATAGCTTCAAACCGAGGACTAGGGCTTTGTGTCGTTATAACTAAATCTGTATTATGTTCTCCAGCGAATGCGATAACTTCAGTCGCCACGTCTCCACGTCGAATGACAACAGGTAGCTCCAGCAGGCATTCATAGATAAAGGTGAGACGTTTGAGACTCAGTTGCCACTCTTCTATCAGTGCCTCGTCCCAAACCCAAATAGCCGATGCCTCCGGATATTGTTTTAGCGGCGGACTATCAGGACTTAGACAATCTCCATGTACCCATATAATAGGTTGATTCATAATTAAATATTATCAGCGCTGTTTTTTCGGACGCTGCCGATCGCTATTGCCGCCACGATTTAGTGACTCAGCTTGAGGAAAAAGTCGCTGTTCTAGTTCTTCATAGCTGCCTTCAAAGTCACAATGACCATACAGAGGACACTGGCGGCAATATACTCCTTCTGTGTAGCGCTCTAAATTCTCGCGATTGAAAAAATACGGCTTCTGACTAAACGTGCTAGCAACCCATTGCCATGACATATTGTTACTAGCTGGATCGCCATCTAATAGATGTTCCAAAAACCAGACTGCTCCTGTCTGCCAAAGGATACGTCGCCAATGCACCATATATGCTGCCATCCACATCCGTCCGTGGTTGTGCAAATAGCCCGTCGAGCGCAAGTCACGGCTAAAGCTGTCGATGCAAACTAGCCCTGTAGTTCCAGTTGAAATATCCTTTGGTAGTACATCAATATAGTCTTTAGATGCGTAACCCGTTTTATAAGGCTCTCGATCTTGCCAAATTCCATTACCCAAGTTGGCGTAGAGCCTCTGCCAATAGTCGCGCCAACCTAACTCATTGATTAACTTGATGGCATCGTTTGGGTGCTGTACCTGCCGCATAACGTAATCTCGAATTTCTGCTAAACTCAGCACTCCGTAGCGGATGTAAGGTGAAAGCCGCGTCACCGCACCTGTGAAGAAATTACGTGACTTCGCATAACCTACTGGATCTATCTGGTTTAGCACCTTCAGGGCTGCTTGCCTTCCGCCTACTGTCTCGCCGATTTGATCGTCGCGCTCGGCGGCGGTTGGGAACTGTTCGCGCAGGTAGGAGACTAACTGCTCGCGACTGGCAAATTCACGTTGCATGTTGTTACTCATATTTCCAGTTTAGCGATGTGCAAGAGATGCTGAAACAAAAAATTAGCGTGATGACCCCGCAAAGCCTTAAACTGGAGTTTGCATTTCGTCTTCTAAGTTGACTAAATCTAGCTGTGCGAAAAATTGTTATTGCTGGTAACTGGAAAATGTGTAAAACCCAGGCTGAGGCGCTGGAGTTTTTGCAAGGATTTATGCCGAGCTTGGAAGCAATCCCCCAAGCGCGAGAAGTAGTTTTGTGTGTTCCCTTTACAACTTTAAATGTTTTATCCAAAAACCTACACGGTAGTAGGACACATCTAGGAGCCCAGAATGTCCACTGGGAAGACTATGGGGCATATACGGGTGAAATATCTGCTCCCATGTTGACAGAACTCGGAGTCCGCTACGTAATCATTGGTCACAGCGAACGGCGGCAATATTTCGGCGACACAGATGAAACCGTAAACTGGCGGCTCAAAGCAGCCCAGCGTCATGGTCTTACCCCGATTCTTTGTGTCGGTGAAACCAAGCAACAACGGGATGCAGGAGAAATTGAATCACATATTACTAGTCAGTTGGAAAAAGATTTGGTGGATGTGAATCAGCAGAATTTAGTGATTGCCTATGAACCGATTTGGGCAATTGGGACTGGGGAGACATGCGAAAGCAAGGAAGCTAATCGGGTAATCGGTATAATTCGCCGCCATGTAAGTTACTTTAATGTGTCAATCCAGTATGGCGGCTCGGTTAAGCCTAGTAATATTGATGAAATTATGGCTCAACCAGAAATAGACGGCGTTCTAGTAGGAGGTGCCAGTCTAGAACCAGCGAGTTTTGCTCAGATTGTTAACTACAACTGATATCTTCCGGCGATCGGGCATTGGGAAACGGCTTGAGGCTAGTATCAGGAAAGAGCGATCGCGCATCAGAACGCGATGAATCAGATAGTATCTATGACAATTCCGGCTAGCTTGACACTCCCAGGGCATACCTTCAAGTGGGGACAACGAACTTATTTAATGGGTGTGTTGAATGTAACACCAGATAGCTTTAGTGATGGAGGAGACCATTACACAACTGATGCTGCTTTAGCACAGGCGCATCAAATGATCGCATCTGGTGTGGACATAATCGATCTGGGCGGACAATCTACTCGACCAGGGGCAAGTGAGATATCTTCTTCAGAAGAACTCGACCGCGTATTACCAGTGTTGCAAGTACTACGTCAAGCAACAAAAGTGACAATTTCCGTCGATACAACACGGGCGGCTGTCGCCAAAGCATGTGTAGAAAAAGGTGCGGATTTGATCAATGACATTTCTGGCGCGACTTTTGACCCAAAAATGCTATCAACCGTCGCTCAACTAGGTGTTCCAATTATTTTAATGCACATTCGAGGGACACCACAGACAATGCAACAATTGACGAATTATGGGGATCTCATTGGGGAGATATATCAGTTTTTAGCAAGTCGGATTGAAGATGCGATCGCCTCTGGAATCGATCGATCTCGCATTATTATTGACCCTGGCATTGGTTTTGCTAAAACACACGATCAAAATCTAGAAATTCTACGCTCTCTGCCAAGGTTTCATTCACTCAACTGCCCAGTCTTAGTAGGACCATCCCGCAAAGGTTTTATCGGTCAAATTCTCAACCAACCAGAGCCGAAAGCCAGGGTTTGGGGAACAGCAGCAGCTTGTTGTGGAGCGATCGCTGGCGGGGCTGATATTTTACGAATTCACGATGTCAAGGAAATGCGAGATGTTTGCCGCGTAGCTGATGCCTTATTTAGATGAGCCACTAATACCGCTTGACCATCTTTTTTTGCCATAGCACCAAAAACGGTGCCGGGATGAATAGTTGAGGGTGTCCTAGTTGGCGTGGCAGTTGTGAAACCTCTACTACGACATCAATCCAAGAGGTGATACTGGCTGGGAGTTTTGAATTAAGACGCAGGGGCAGTTGAGGAGTGGATAGTGACTGCGCGTAGGCAGAAGTTAAAAAGGGTGCATAGGTTTGTGGTTGTGATGTCAATTCAATGAATGCTAAACTGACACCTTGGACCAAATTACGCAGCGATTGAGTTTCAGCGCCTCGGCGTTCTTTAACCAAAGTGCTTTCAGTCATGGTGTCACCAAGGTACGTCGGATCGGCAACACTTAAATGAGTCGCGCCAATCGCAGTTAAGAGATACTTGGAGCGATTGAATTGAGTAAAAGGTCTTAGTTGATTGTTAACTATCGGGGTTAAAGCATCTTCTGTGCTTGCAAGAAGTAGCACAGGGGTTGTAACTTGAGTTAAACCATTTTTCCCAAAAAGATGTCCTACCAAGGGGTTAAGGGCAATTACTTGGGTGATACGTCGATCTTTAAGCTGTAGTTTACCATAGGGTAAATCTGCGGCAGCACATTCAATTAAGTCAGATGGTGACGATCCGATGCTAATAGCGCTTTGACAGAACTGCCGTAACTGCACCACATCAATCTCTCCCCCAGCTAAAGCTAAAACAGTGTAACCTCCTAATGAGTGTCCGATGGCAGTAACTTGCTGAGTATAGAGTTTGCCTTGAAGTGGTCCCGATTGCTGATTAAGTTTTGCCAATTCGTCCAGCAAAAAGCTGATATCTTTAGGTCGGTCAATAAACTCTTTGCCTGACAGCAGTCCGCCAGGGTTTTTGCCAGATGACACACTATTTAACCAACTGGCATTACTACCAGGATGTTCTAATGCTGCAACCGTCAAACCATAGGAAGCCAAATGATGAGCTAAATAAGCTAAAAACTTGCGGTTTGCCCCAAAGCCGTGAGAAATGACCACCAACGGTCCTTGAGTATTAGCACTCCAATAAAGATCTACTGGAATGGTGCGATGCCGAGATCGATCCAAGAGAAACAATGTCTCCTGGTGTACAACTTGAGTTCCCGACTGTGCTGGATTAAAGGTGGGTTGAAAAGGAATATTACTATTGACAAACAAATCGCGTTCTAGTATTGGGCTGAGAGCCTGACTTTGCCAATATGCAGGGTTGAACTGGAGTGCCAGCGCGATCGCACTACTTGCATCTACAGTCACATTTTCTGTTGGATAAGCTCGTAAAAAACTCACAGGACTCAACCCTTGAGCTTGCCGCACAGCTAGTAATGCAGCTAGTTGGAGTTGCGGTATGGTACTGTCAGGAAATGCCGCGCCTAAAGAGGATAGTAAGCGTTTGCCTGTCGGAGAATGCAATGTTCGCTCAATCAGTTTTTCTCCGGTACTGGAGTTAATTTGCAAACGGCGATTCAAAGCTTGTCGCACTTGGGGTGTCAGCAATACGGCGTAGGGTTGGAGAGCCGGAGACAATCTACCCGTTTTAGCAAACTGTTCTAAATCGCTTACCGCGACTACCTGCTCAAATGGTCCTAATCGTAGTGTCAGCCTTTGAGCAGCAATTGCAGGTAATGTCGTCCCTCCCCAACCTAGAGCTAGGGTTATCCAAATTAATTTGTTGGTGGTTCGCTTCCAGTTGCTCATTTGGAATCTTTTTACAAACAGTTTGTAACATTTTCTTCGCCTAAATTTGCATCCTGTTTAGAAGTCGTGGATGCGATTAAATAAGTTTCTTCGCCTCCTATCTTGGAGAGTATATAGACACTTATTTAGGATCTAACTTAAGATAGTAATGCTTAATTTTTTTTCAAATCTACTACGCTACTTTAGCAAAATCCTTCTTCATGGTTTCTACGGATTTGTTTAGAGCATTTACCCAACCAGTGACGGGGCTTGTCTGTTTAACTGGGTTAATTTTTGCCTGTCCTCCTACTTGGGCAGCTCCGTCAGGTTCAGTTCCTCCTTTAGTACCATCAACCGGCCAGTTTGGACCAATACCATCAACTAGTCAATTTGGACCAGCATCATTAGATTACTTATTAGGAGCAGGCGATCGCATCCGGGTCACCGTTTTAGAAGTACCCGAATATAGCGGCGAATACCAAGTGCCGCCGGGTGGAATCCTGTACATTCCTCTGATTGGCAGTGTTTCAGTTCAAGGACTCACCCAGTCACAAGCTGCTGATACGATTTCGGCTAAATATGCTCGCTACCTCAAACGCCCCTTGGTCACTGTTAGTCTGACTGCGGCTCGTCCAGTTAATATTGTAGTGGCAGGCGAGGTGAATGGTCCTGGTGCCTTCACCGTGAATTCTGGAGGTGGCACTCAATTGCCCACTGTCGTCAGTGCCATTACCCTAGCTCAAGGAGTAACGCTGGCAGCAGACATCACTCAGGTGCAAATCCGCCGTCAGTCAGCTCTAGGAACACCGCCTCAATACTTCACAGTCAATTTGAAGAATTTAATCCAGGTAGGTACTCAACCGAGCGATTTAACCTTGCGAGACGGAGACACCGTTTTTGTCCCGACAATTACTAATACAAATGTAGGAGATCCCCGCTCTTTCGCCACCGCCAACTTTGCTGCTCCCCCCAACTTGCCCCGCACTGTAACCATTGTCGGCGAAGTCAACCGTCCTGGTCCCTACGTCATTGTGGGCGGTGCCACCAGTGGGACGACACAGCTCTCACCTGGAGGAACGATCTCACAAGGTGCTGGCGGCACTGTGGGACTGCCTACAGTATCGCGGGCATTACAAATTGCTGGGGGCATTACCTCCACTGCCGATTTGCGCCACGTCCAAATTCGCCGTGCTACCAAAATTGGTCCAGCACAAATTATTAATGTCGATCTGATGCAGTTGATTACAACTGGTGATATCACTCAAGATGCACTGTTGCAAGAAGGAGATAGCATCATTGTGCCCAGATCAACTAATCTGACGGCGGCAGAAGAAACTCAAATCGCTTCCACAAATTTGTCTCCGGATACAATTCAAGTTAGCATCATCGGAGAAGTCAGAAACCCTGGAGTACTAAGAATTCCACCGAACACGCCTTTAAATCAGGCACTACTTAATGCTGGTGGATTTAATAATGGTCGAGCCAATCGGCGTGCAGTCGATTTGATTCGCCTGAATCTGAATGGTACTGTGACTAAGCGCTTGGTGAAAATTGACTTGGCAAGTAACCTGAACGAGCGAAATAATCCCACACTGCGCAATAATGACATTATTCTCGTCAGTCGTAATGGTCTAGCCAAAACTAGCGACACACTCAGCACTATATTTCAGCCTTTTAACTCCCTGTTATCGGTATTTGGACTTGTTAATACTTTCAAATAGGAAAAGAGAAGGAGGTTTGACTTTCGCTTAAGGTTAGATAATACAAAAGTAATGCGGCGGGAGAAATGGTGTTTTTCAGTGTTGTCATTCCCACTTATAATCGCCTGCCAATTCTGGAAAAATGCCTCAGAGCGCTAGAAGGTCAACATCTGGCTGCTGATAGCATAGTTACTGGCTATGAAATTGTCTTGGTCGATGATGGTTCGACAGATGGCACATTGACTTGGCTGGCAGAACATGCAGTGGAGTTTCCTCATGTGCGATCGCTGTTGCAAAATCACCAAGGACCAGCCGCCGCCCGAAATCTAGGGGTGATTAATTCAATCGGCAACACTATTATCTTTATTGATAGCGATTTGGTAGTACAAGAGCATTTCCTCCAAGCTCATGCTGATGGACTGATGCAGGGACAACAGACTTATGGGAGCGATCGCGTCTTTACTTATGGTCGCGTGATTAATACCTGCAATTTCGACAGCCCAGCCGCCGAGCCATATAAGTTAACAGATTTTTCCGCTGCCTATTTCGCCACGGGAAATGTTGCGATCGCTCGTCATTGGCTAGAACAAGCGGGACTATTTGACACGCGCTTTCAACTCTATGGTTGGGAAGACTTAGAACTTGGTGTCCGCCTCAAACAACTAGGCTTGAAGCTGATTAAATGCCCAGATGCTGTAGGCTACCATTGGCATCCACCCTTTGCCTTAGAGCAAGTTCCTGCTCTGATTGACAAGGAAATTCAACGAGGACGCATGGGAGTTCTATTTTATCAAAAGCACCCTACTTGGAACGTGCGCTTGATGATTCAAATGACTTGGCTGCATCGGCTGCTTTGGGGACTTCTCACCTTGGGCGGTAGTCTCAACGAACACAGAATGGCTCCCTTCTTGCAATGGTTAATCGACCAAGGTAAACCCCAGCTAGCTTTAGAAATCGCGCGAATTTTCCTCAATTGGTACAACGTCCAGGGGGTATACCAAGCTTATGCCGAGATGCAGCATTCACCCCCCTCAAACCCAGCCTAAATATGCTAAATTAATAATGTTGTCTAAATTCGCACATCTAGGGGTTCGGGTGTTTCCAGAGGACAAGTCTTGGAAATACGCCTGGATGGAGGATTAACCCGAATCAAGGAGATTAGTAAATATGTCAGTTGTTTCATTGGCTCAAATGATGGAGTCCGGCGTTCACTTTGGGCATCAAACCCGTCGCTGGAACCCCAAAATGGCTCCGTACATCTACACTTCCCGCAATGGAGTCCATATTATTGACTTGGTGCAAACTGCCCAGTTGATGGAAGATGCGTATAGCTACACTCGCACTGCTGCTGAGCAAGGGAAAAAATTCCTCTTCGTCGGTACCAAGCGGCAAGCAGCCGGAATCGTGGCACAAGAAGCAGCTCGTTGTGGAGCGCACTACATCAACCAACGCTGGTTAGGCGGAATGCTAACCAATTGGACAACAATTAAAACGCGGGTCGATCGGCTAAAAGACTTGGAACGCCGAGAAGAGAGTGGGGCGCTCGATTTATTGCCGAAAAAAGAAGCCTCAATGCTGCGTCGGGAGATGGGCAAACTCCAAAAGTATCTAGGTGGCATTAAGTCAATGCGGAAAATTCCTGATGTAGTAGTAATTGTGGATCAGCGGCGGGAGTACAACGCAGTTCAAGAATGTCAAAAACTGGGAATCGAGATTGTATCGATGTTAGATACTAACTGCGATCCAGATGTAGTTGATATTCCGATCCCAGCTAATGATGATGCCATCCGCTCGATTAAGCTAATAGTGGGGAAATTGGCAGATGCGATCTATGAAGGTCGTCACGGCGAGTTGGATACTGAAGAAGATTACGAAGATTTTGACGGCGCTGATGAAGATGGCGATTATGAGGAGCGCGGATATACAGATTCGGTGATTCCCGATGAGGAAGAGGAAGAGGACTAACTCTTATCTTTTATGCTTTGTTAGAAGAAAGTATCAGTCAAGTAGGATTTAAGGCAAGATGGCGGAAATACCTGCAAAAGACGTTAAAGAGCTACGCGAAAGAACCGGTGCTGGAATGATGGACTGCAAAAAAGCACTTCTAGAAACCAGTGGCAACAAAGATGAAGCTGTGGAATGGCTGCGGAAAAAAGGTCTAGCATCTGCTGGTAAAAAAGCAGGGCGCGTGGCAGTAGAAGGGTTAGTAGATAGTTACATCCACACTGGTGGCAGAATTGGTGTCTTGGTGGAAGTAAACTGTGAAACTGACTTTGTGGCTCGCAATGAATCGTTTCCCATCTTGGTGCGGAACATTGCGATGCAAATTGCCGCTTGTCCGAATGTGGAGTACGTGAAGGTAGAGGATATCCCAGCCGAAATCGCCGACAAAGAAAAGGCAATTGAGATGGGTAAAGACGATCTAGCCGGCAAGCCAGAAAACATCAAAGAAAAGATTGTCCAAGGGCGGATTGAGAAACGCCTAAAAGAGATGGCTTTGATGGATCAGCCTTTTATTCGCGACCAAAGCATCACAGTCGAAGAACTAGTGAAGCAGAACATAGCACAATTAGGTGAAAACATCCAAATTCGTCGCTTCGTCCGCTTTGTGCTAGGCGAAGGGATAGAAAAGCCAGAGGAAACTCCTTAAGGCGATTGGCCGTTAGCTAAAGACAAGTCGAATTAATGACCAATTTTGAGGGCAGGTTAACCAAGCTAAGGATGACCTGTCTCTCTTCGTATTTAATAGAAAACAAATTATTTGAAATCATGGCAAGAGCAGTAGAGCAAATTGAGCGGGAGATCGCTGCAATAGAACAGGCGGTGAAAGCGATCGCCGTCGAACTTGACAGTGCCTACACCAGTTATCTAACTATCTTGGGACAGGCAATGAGGCATCATTTGGTGATGGCAAGCTATCACCTGTGTACTCAAGGATATCCCGAACAGTTTCTCAGTTTATCGTTTAAAGAGCGGCAAAAACTCCAACAAGCTATTCAAAACTTGAGCCAAGAAGCATGTGTTCAGTTACTTGCTCATAAACTTACAAGTAGCAAGCAAAGTAAGAGTGAATCGGCAGAAAATCCAAACCTTAATGCCATTGAATTAGAATTTTCCGATAGTGATAATTTGGATCTCTTAGCCATTTCTACAGAATGGGAAAATCAAGCACCTCCCAATCTGCCAGAACTTGATTTTCCTCAAAACGAGCCGGAAATTAACTCGTTTAAATCTTATTCCTCGCCAGATAACGAAGATCCTTACCCCTCTAACCCCAAATCATTAGCTCAACGGCAACACAACATAGAAGATGCGATCGCTCACACCTTGAAAACTGCTTCTCGCTCCAGCAATCGCTTGTTGCACGAAGCTGGAATATTACCGCAAAAATTACCAGAACCGCTACTAGAAACTGCTGCTAAAGCCGAAGCCTCGGCGGAAACTACAGCCGGACCACCTAATTTACTAAACTTACTGATTGAAAGTGAAAATAAGCAGTCGGGATCTACCGTCACCCATATCATTGCCATCCACCTGCGGCTATCTGAAATTGAGTTTGCCGATGTTAAGGTGAGGACTGGACGCAACCAAATTCGGCAATTATCATCAAAAGTGAAATCTCTGGGGCAGGAATATCACAAAAAGCAGCGGGAGTGGACTATTGCCCGGGCAGAAGCTGCTTGGCGCTCCAGTTGGGCTGAAGAATAAATTAACTCGCAAATGACCACGATTGAATCACCAGATTGGGTGCGATTGCACAAAGCTTTGGCAGTAGAGGCAGAGCGGGGTTTTACTGACCTGATGGGTAATGAATACCGCTTTAGTGAGTTTATCTGCCTGAGTTTTGGTAAACCGTCAGCTACCTTACCCGCGACTGAACGCCGTCGGTGGCAGGAGATGGGAGATAAGTTTGCTAATTATCCTCAATTGGAACTTCAAGAGCGAAAACACCTATTAGCAGAAACTCGTCAATACCTCTACCAACTACAACGTGCCAGTGAGAGTTCAGAGGAGCCAAAATCCTCAGCTAAACTTAAATTACCACGCACAACTCCTTTGGTTAAGTCTAGCTCTGCCGAGGTGAATCGCCGACTTGCACCCCCACTTGAGCAACTGCTAGCGAGTTTAGCGGAAATCGGGGCAAAGAAAGCAGAACGCTTAGCACGGTTAGGACTTTCTACAGTGCGGGATCTCTTGTTTTACTATCCCCGCGATCATATTGACTACGCTCGTCAAGTACCAATTCGGGAGTTAAAGGCTGGGGAGACAGTGACATTAATTGCCACAGTCAAAAGCTGTACTTGCTACAACAGTCCCCGCAATCCTAAATTAACCATCCTAGATTTGGTACTTAAAGACCATACCGGACACATCCGAATTAGCCGCTTCTTTGCTGGAGTGCGCTACTCTCATCGGGGTTGGCAAGAACAGCAAAAGCGGCAATATCCACCTGGTGTAGTTATGGCAGCGTCAGGATTGGTGAAAGAAAGTAAAAAATACGGTTTAACGTTGGAAGATCCAGAACTGGAGGTTTTAGCTCATTCAGGCGATGCCATTGATTCGCTCAAAGTCGGTCGAGTGGTACCAATCTACGCTCTGACAGATGGAGTCGGGGCAGATTTAGTCAGAGAGGCAGTGCGTTTGGTGCTTCCAGCTATCATTCATCTCAAAGAGCCGTTGCCAGATGCTTTGCGGAACAAGTATGGGTTGAGCAAATTACCTGCTGCGATCG
>JAABUQ010009947.1_pt1 | contig 12650 bp, 9 predicted proteins | sample 5560001 | NCBI WGS metagenome assembly JAABUQ01 (sample SAMN10711888, study PRJNA513371) | rock metagenome | isolation source: Antarctica rocks | place: Antarctica: Victoria Land, Finger Mt nord | collected 2015-12-18 | reverse complement strand
CTGCTGTGTACATTGCCGATTTTCATGGGTGGGGGCGTCCCGCAGGGACATGACAATCTGCCATGACCATTTATGGTCAGGCTGCTATGGCCAGGCGGCCTCATCATCGTGGGGGCACCCAATAGAACTAACGATGGCAAGAGTCCGGGCAAGCCTGCGATACTAGAGACAATGGACACGGTAGGAAGACGATCAGAGACAATCGACGACAGCGGGCAAGCAATGGGCAACGCTGGCTCGGCGCCCGTGACGGCACAATCGCCGCGGGCCGACACGCGCCCGGTCGAGACGTCCGCCCGTCGCGCGGGCTTCCGCGTCCACTGCGTCGGCGGCGCGTCGGAGGTAGGGGCCAGTTGCCTTATTATCGAGGCCGCGGGGCGGCGCATCCTGGTCGACGCCGGCATCCGTCCCGGCCGCTCCGGCGGCGATCTGCTGCCGGACCTCGCGCGCTTGCAGGACGATGGCGGCATCGACGCCGTGATCGTCACCCACGCCCACGCTGACCATATCGGCGCCCTCCCGCTCGCCGTCGGCGCCTTCCCGACCGCTCCCATCCTGGCCACCCCGGCCACGGCGGACCTGATGCGCGTGATGCTGGCCGACTCCGTACGCATCGCCGAGGGCCGCTGGCGCGACAGCGGCGAGCTGCCACCCTATCAGGCGGACGCGATGACGGCCCTGCTGGAGCGCATCCAGCCCCTGGCCTTCCACGATCCCTTCCCGCTCTTCCGCGAGGCGGGCTCCGGCGCGCAGTGGCTGGTGACGCTGTTCCCGGCCGGTCATATCCTGGGCGCCGCCATGGTGCTGCTTGATACGCCGGATGGCACGCTCCTGATCAGCGGCGATGTCTCGCTGACTCCGCAGCGCACCGTCTCGCCGGCCGCGCCGCCCCGCCGGCGGGTCGACGCCCTCATCCTGGAGAGCACTTACGGCAACCGCCTGCACAGCATGCGCGCGGCCGAGGAAGCGCGCCTGGTGGCTCAGGTGAACGCCGTGATCGCCCGCGGCGGCCACTGCTTGATCCCGGCCTTTGCGCTCGGCAGGGCGCAGGAGGTGCTGCTGATCCTGGCCCAGGCGCGACGCGATGGAACACTCGCGGCGCCCGTCTGGGTCGACGGGCTGGTCCGCACGGTCTGCGGCGTCTACCAGGCGCATCCGACCGCGTCGCCTCCGGCCCTGCGCCGGCTGATCGAGCGCCAGGGCAACCCGTTCATCGCGCCGGAGAAGGGGGTGCGGGCCGTCGAGACGCCCGCGCAGCGCGAGGTGATCCTCGCCGGTGAGCCGGCCGTGATCGTTACCAGCTCGGGCATGCTCACCGGCGGACCAAGCGTCTACTACGCGCGGCGCCTGGCGCCGGACGAGAGCCACGCCATCCTGATCACCGGCTACCAGGATGAAGAATCGGCCGGCGCGGCCCTGTTGTCCCTGGCCACGGCCGATCCTGCCACGCCCAGACGACTGATGCTCGAGGGCCAGGAGGTGGAGGTGCGCTGCGCCGTGGACCGCTACAACCTGTCGGCGCACGCCGATGGGGACGAACTGGCCAGCCTGGCGGCCGGCGTGCGCCCGCGCCTGGTGGCGCTGGTGCACGGAGAGGACGGCGCGCGCGCGGCCCTGCTCGAGCGGCTCGTCGCGGCGGGCCATACCTGCGTCGCGCCCCATAACGGCGACACGCTGTCGCTGCCGACCCCACGCGGGTCCGGCGCCGGCGCGGCTACACCGTTGGCGCCGATCACGGCCGAGCGGCTGGCCGCCGTGATGCGGAGTGCGCCGCGGCGACGCTGGACATCGTTTGAGCTGGCGGGGCGGCTGGACGGCATGGTGCGGCCGGAGCGGCTGGCCGTGGTGCGGGAGGTCTTGCAATCCGACCCCCGGTTCGTGGCGGGCGCCGACCGGTCCGACGCCTACCGCCTGCTGGGGGAGGGCCAGTTGGCCCCCGACGAGGTGCAGGCCTGCGTCACGGCTCTGATCGGCGAGACGGCTCTGACGCCGTTCGTCCGGGTCAGCGCCTATCCCCTGGAGGGGCGCGCCGAGGCGCGCTTCGCCTTCCCGCGCGTGGCCGAGCGGCTGTACGGCGAGGCCCTGGCGCGGCTGGCCCGCGAGACAGGGTGGCGCATCGAGATTCGCCCGACCCCGGACCAGGGCGCCGTGCACGAGGCCGCCCTGCGCTGCCTGCCGGCGGGACTCTTGGGCCAGGGGACGGCCAGCCTGTACCTCGACCAGGGCCGCGTGGCCATTGCCGCCACGGGGCAGGCCTCACGGGAGGAGGTGGACGCGGCCGGCGCGCGCTTCAAGGAGGAGACGGGCTACGACCTGGAGATCCAGACGGAGGCCGCGACCACGGTGAGCCTCGCGTCGATGGACACGGCGGCCGGGATCGCCAACGCGCTCGAGGATGCAAACGCGAAAAGCCGCCTCTCGGAACTGGCCCAGGCGCTACGCTGGCCGCTCCCGCGCTACCACGCGACGCAACACGGCGAGCCGCACCGTCCGACGTTCCAGGCCGTGGCCACGCTGGTTGTCGACGGCGCCGAGGTGTCGTCCGCGCCCGTGGAGGGCGCCAGCAAGAAAGAGGCGGAGCAACGGGCGGCCCAGGATCTTCTTACCCTGTTAGTCCGCGAAGGCGTCATCTCATCCCCCTAAGTGGTCATCGCCGACGATATGCAGTACACTCACTCTAGTCACGCCTACACCATGACAGATGCACGTGATAGGCATCGGGGGGGCGTCAAGGAGAAAGCACCGCATGAGATACGTCCGCCGTCTGCGCGCCGCCTCGGCCATCGGAATCGTCGGTCTGGCCCTCGTCATTGGTCCGGCTATGCCGGCCGCCGCCAACGCCAGCAGCGCGATCTACGTTGTCCGGCCAAACGATACGCTCTCCGGCATCGCCCTGTCTTTCCATACCACGGTCGCGCGCTTGCTGGCCGCTAACCACCTGCGCAACGCCAACCACATCGTGGTGGGCGAGGTGCTGGTGATCCCCGATCGCCAGCTCCCCCAGCCGCCGGCAGGACAACCGGCGCCGGGATCAGGCAGCGGCGCGCCGACCGTTGCCGCGACCGTCTATGTGGTGCGGCCAGGCGACTCGCTATCCGTGTTGGCCCAGCGCTTCAACGTCTCGCTCGACCGGCTGGCCGCCGCCAACGGTCTCTCCCCGGCGGCCTTTCTACGCATCGGCCAGCGGCTAATCGTGCCCACCACCGGAAGCACGGTGGCACAGACACAGGCGCCGCCGCCAGCGCCGACGCCGATGCCGATGCCGACGCCAGCCCCCGTGATCGCGGACGGAACGTCCATCGCCGCCATCCTGACGACGCAGGCGCGGGCCGCCGGAGTGGCCCCGTCGCTGCTCAAGGCTGTGGCGTGGCAGGAGAGCGGGTGGCAGATGCTCGTGGCCTACGACGGCGGGATCGGAGTGATGCAACTGATGCCGGGCACGGTCGACTGGATCGATACGACGCTGCTGGGACGGCGCATCGACCCCTACAACGCGACCGACAACGTGCGCGCGGGCGCGGTCCTGTTGCGCTACTACCTCGACCTGCTCGGCGACGAGCGTCTGGCCGTCGCCGCCTACCACGAAGGGCTGCACGGCGTCCAGACGCAGGGCGTCTCCGCCGAAGCCGCCCACTACGTCGCCAACGTCATGGCCTTGCAGCAGCGATTCGGCGGCTAACCGACATCCTCATCGCCGATTAAGCCGGACCTTCAGCCGCCCCTGGTTAAGGAGCGCCACCTGGACACGCGAACGCGACGGCTATTCATCGCCGCGCTGCTGCCGCCGGAGGGGCAACGGGCGCTGGCCGGCCTCCTTGGTCAATTGGACCCGGCGGGCGCGCACGCGGCGATCCTACGCCCGGTACGCGCGGAGGGCATCCACCTGACGCTGCGCTTCCTAGGCGAGGTGGCCGCGGCGGAAGAGGAGCGTGTCGCGACGGCCTGCGCCATGGCCGCCGCGATGGGAGGCGCGTTCACGATCGCGTTTGGGTCGCTGGGCGTGTTCCCCAACGCGCGGCGGCCACGCGTAGTGTGGGTCGGCCTTCACGAGGGCGCCGCGCCGCTATTGGCCCTGCATCAACGCCTGGAAGACGCCTTACTGTCGACAAAAGCCGTGGCGAGCCACGAAAGCTATACGCCGCACGTTACCCTGGCGCGAGTGCGCGACGAGGCCGCGCCCAGCGCGCGGGCCGCCCTTGGCGCGCTGGTGGCAGGCCGGCCGCCGCGAGAACAAGCGGGCCGCCACGACCGCTGCGTCGTCGACCGGTTGAGCCTGGTGCAGAGCACCCTCGCCCCGGGCGGGGCGCGCTATACCGTGCTCCAACAGTGGCCGCTCTCTGATCCTCGTGCGACCCCAAACGCCCGTGACTAGAGACGCTTCCCTCATCCACATCGCCAGTACACTCTGAATACGCGCCTTCATCTCCTCACCCAATAACCAGCAACTGCCCACTGCCCACTGCCCACTGCCCACTGCCCACTGCCCACTGCCCACTGCCCACTGCCCACTGCCCACTGCCCACTGCCCACTGCCCACTGCCCACTGCCCACTGCCCACTGCCTACTGCACGTACGGCGGCATGGGCTTCCCGAAGTAGCTGGCGGCGTCCGCGAAGTCGATGCCCTCGACCAGCCTGTAGGGCGCCAGTTCTTTACGGCACACGTCGCGCACGTGGGCGCGAATCACGGCCATGGGCTGCCCTGTCTTGGCGGCCATTTCCCAGGAAAAATAGAGGGGGCGCCAGCGCGAGGCGTAGCCGTCGACCTCCTCCAGTACTTCCTGGACGAAGTGACGCCGGCCGTCGCGCTGCTCGATGCGCCACATCAACGTCCGACTGTTGCCCTGGCGATCTTCACCAAAGAGGGTCATGATCTTGCGCCGCATGTGCGTCGGCAGATCCTTGAGCGACTTCCCGTCACGCACAACCGGTCCCATCGTCTCATCGTGCCAGGCATAGGTTAGCGCCTGACGGTACTGGGCGCCGAGCGCCTCCGCGTCTCCGCGCTTGAGGGGCTCGGCTAGCATCGGGTAGTGTCGTAGCGCGGGAGCGACGCGCTTGTGGATACGCTCGCGCACCTCGCCCCAGGGGCGCTTGCCGGCCAGCGCTTCCTCGACGTCTCGGGGCAGCGCCATGTTCGTGGCCCAACCCTCGGCCAGGACAACGGCCAGCGGCGGGTCGTAGAAACCGATAATCAGGCGGGCCATCTTCGCCAGGTCCAGGCCTGGCAGCGGCCACAAATGCGCCACGCCGATCGCGTTGTCTTTCGGGAAATGCAGCACCGGCGTGTCCACTTCGCCAGTCGCGAAATGCTCTAGCGCCACCGCGGAAATATTCTCGACAAACGACTCCAGGGTGTCCCAGCGTTTGGTCTCGTCAGCCATCATCCACCTCCATTACCTCCATATATCATCTACCATACTACAAGAAACGGATCGATGCGCCGTGGCTGTCGCAGGTAGCGAGGAGGCGCTCGGTGGCCGTCCCCGTGGCGTAGGTTGTGAGGGTCAACTGGGGCTCGTCGGTCCCCAGCCACTCGATGGCGATCCGGTAGAGGGTGCGTTGCGCGCTCCACGCCAGCAGCAAAGCGGCTAGCCGGGCTCGCGCATCGGGCGGCCACTGGTTAAGGGTGAAGGTGTGGTACACGCCGGCGGCCGCGTCGCCTGGCAACCGCTGCAGGACGCCGGGCAGCAGGTCAAGCGCGTCGCCAGCGAGGATGGGAGATGGGTCTCGTCGCGCCGCGTCGACGGCCCGCCGCAGCGATTCCACGCGGTGGACGTGCTCCGGCCAGATCAAAGCCTGCAACCAGCGCATATCCCCGTCGTCGCGCACATCGAGGGGGTTGAGGTCGAGGCCAACGCGCGTCGCGACACGAGGCAGCGGGTCGAGTAACGACAGCGACGCCAGGGAGGACTGGCCGCGCACGGCGCAGGTGAGTCTAACGGGCGCATCGGGGTCGCTGACGTAGCGCGCGGAGCCGGCGACCCCGGCGACCCCGACAGCCCTGGCGGCGTCAACTCCGTCCTCAATACGATACGTGTATTTGTAGCGGTCCCACAACAGATTCAGCCCCGCGCTGGCGCCGATCTCAATCAGGGCCAGCGGCGCGTGGCCGACCTGTTCGGCCACGCGCCCGAACGCGGGCAACAGGCAGGCGCAGCGCCGCACCTCGTTTGTCTGCACGATGCGCGTCGCGATGATAGAGCGTATCCCGTCGCGATGTTGCAGACAGAACGCGCGGAAGGATGGATAGGGATCGCCGAGCGGCATGGGTGTCGAACGGCTATCGAGGAGATCTGGGTAGTAGGCGGCCAACGGATGCCGGATGCCCGAGAGCAGCAAGAATCGCACGGCGGCAAAGAGCAGGTTGGCCACTGGCTGTCCGGGCCGTGCGTGCGACGCCAACTCCAACAAGTGGGAGTCTTCGGCGATTCCCAACGACAACCGCTCGTACAGCGGCGACGATCCGGCGGCCTCGTGCGTCGCGAACCGCCGGAAGCGTTCCGCCAACTGCCCCGTATTCCCTACCGTTTGCCGATCCGGCGCCGTCGGCATCGGCTTCTCCTTCCCACGTCTACGATGTTCTACATCTTTGTGGCGTTATGATAGATGGCCTGGAGGCAAGACTGAGCGCGCGGGCAGCCCGCCCGCTTCGGTCGTGCTCGCACGGCTCGATGTCCCCGCACGCCCGCGCGTCCAAGCCTGACGGATAGGCCGCCCGCACTCTCACTGCCGGCTCGCAACTGGCAACTGGCAACTGGCAACTGGCAACTGGCAACTGGCAACTGGCAACTGGCAACTGGCAACTGGCAACTGGCAACTGGCAACTGGCAACTGGCAACTGGCAACTGGCAACTGGCAACTGGCAACTGCCTACTCGCCGCGTTCCGACAGCGACACAAACGAACGCGGCGCCGGGCCGATATAGCGGGCGGCCGGGCGGATCAGGCGGTTGTCGGCCAACTGCTCCATGATGTGCGCCGTCCAGCCGGCGATGCGGCTGAGCGCGAAGACGGCCGGCATCAACTCGGGACGGAATCCGAGACCGGCCAGCACCGGCGCGGAGAAGAACTCCACGTTGGGGTAGAGCCGCCGCTGCTGGTAGTAGGGGTGCGCGCCCGCGACCCCTTCCAGCCGCCGCGCCACGTCATACGTGTCGCGCCGCCCGGTCTCCTCGGCCAGGTCATGGGCCAGGGTCTCCAGATGCGTCGCGCGCGGGTCGCGCGTCTTGTAGATGCGATGCCCGATGCCCATCAGGCGCCGATGGGAACTCAGCGCCTCCTCGACGAACGATTCGACCCGCGCGGGCGTCCCGATCTCCCGTAGCATCTCGGCCGCGCGCCGGTTGGCGCCGCCGTGGGCATCGCCTTTGAGCGTGGCGATGGCCGCGGTCAGGGCGGCATAGGTGTCCGCGCCGGCGCCGATGGCCACGCGCGCGGCGAAGGTCGAGGCGTTGAGGCTATGCTCGGCCAGCAGGACCAGATAGGTATTGAGGGCGCGCGTCGCCGTCGCCGTCGGCGCGGCGCCGTGCAGCATGGAGAGAAAGTTGGCGGCGTGGCCCAGGTCGGGGCGCGGAGGGACAGGCGGCTGCCCATGGGCGCGCCGTTCGACTGCGGCCAGCGCGACGGACATTAGCGCGGCCAGACGCACCCCCGTGCGGCGCGCATTCTCCGGCGTGACGTCCTCGGCTCGTGGGTCGAGCTGGGCCAGCGCCGAGACGGCGGTGCGCAGCGCGTCGATCGGCGCGCCGGTGACGGGCAGCGTGGCGAAGAGGGCTAGCGCCTCGCGGTCATCCTGCGCCGCGGCCAGCTCGGCGCGCAGGCCGTTGAGCTGGCCGGGCGCAGGTAGCTCGCCGTACAGCAGGAGGTAGAGCACCTCCTCGAACGAGGCCTGCGTGGCGAGATCGTCGATGCTATAACCCGCGTAATGCAACGTTCCCGCCGTCCCGTCGACCGCGCCCAGCCGTGACTGCGCGGCCACAACGGACTCGAGGCCGCGCGCTTCCTGTGCCGGCACGCTCCCAATCCCGGTTCCAGCCCCGGTCCTATTAGCGGTTGCCGGGGCGGCCGTCCCTCCAGTAGCCGGCGCGGTTGCGCTCCCACGCGTGGCCGTCGTCCCAGCGTTCATGGCGTCGTCGGCGTTGACAGTCATGCTCATGCCCACCCTGCTCTTCTCTTCACAGACATTACAGACATGCATCGCTATGCATCCTACTCAGTATACTTGATTTATATTGATTGGGCTAACATAGGCCAGAGCATCAAGTGTCCTACTATGGATGCTGTACATGGTCATTGACGCACACGGCCGGGGACATCGCCCTCGCTCGGTCCTAGCTGGCGCATCGAAGTAGTCTAAACGCACATGACAAAAGGGAGTCTGCTCGCCCGCAGGGCCTGTCGGGACGACGGAGCGGATCTCCATTGAAAAACATTGGTGTCTGGTGTTCGTGGCGTACTCGTTCTTGCACCTGGCCTGCCTCCCCTCGCCACTGACACCAAGGACCGTCCCCGTCCGAACCATCGGGGATGTCTGTCGCCGGCAAGCCACCGCCCTCCTCCAAAGGGTGCTGCTCTATGCCCATGATCGTCTCCTCAGTGGCATCACCATCGACGCTGTGGTCGCCGCCTTGTTTGCCAAGCACCCCGGTGCGGTCCCGACATGACCGCACCACACCCCGCCCCAAATCACAACAGTCGAGTTAGCATTATGCACCAACACCCGTGTGTTGCCGACGAAGGACGAAGAAGGTGTGGTCCTTCACGACAGTGAGCGTGTAGACGATGGTACGTGCTCACCACCGTCCCGTCGACCACCCCCACCAACTGGTCGATCCCGCCCTGGAGCCCGATCGCCGGCAGCAGCACCTTGTCCAGGTACATGCACAGCCCATGCAGCGCCTTGCCCGTGCCGAACAGCCACCTGATGCGCTGGCTGGGGCAGTCGAACAGGCCCATCAAGTCATACTCGTCCATCGGGTTATCGTCGGCGTAGGCGTAGCCGTGCAGCCCGTCCAAGTCCAGCGGGTCCGGCTGCAGCATCCGCACTGATGACTATCTGCACTCGCGTCAATTACCTCGTCTGCGTTGGCTCCGCTATCTTCCGTCCGCTTACACTGTTCGATAACCCGTGTGAGCGCGTGGTCATCTCCGAAGATCGGCCCGTCACTCATCTTTCGCAATCACCTCACTATTCGTCCTGTCGCTGTATCGATTGTAAGGCTCACAACCCTTCCTGGGTTAGCAGACGAGTTGCCTTGAACGCGCATGCCGTCGAGGCGCCGGTCCTTGAAGCCTTGTGCCTTCGCGACGTGGAAGGGCAAAGTCGTGTAAGATAGGCGTCATGCCCCTCGCTACGGGCGTCGCCGCGTTGTGCACCGCCGCGCGGGTCGCCGCCCATCCGTTCCCATCCGTTATAGTACCGACGGAGCAATACCTGCTGCTCGTCGAGGTGAGGTGAAGGGAGTATCCCGGTCATGCGCGACCGTTGGAGTCTGTTCGTTTGCTCGTTCGCGGTCCTGTTCGTCGAGCTGACCTGTATCCGCTGGATCCCCGCCTACATCCGCTATCTGGGCTACTTCTCCAACTTTATCCTGCTGGCCTCGTTCCTGGGCATCGGCCTCGGCATCCTGCAGGCGCGCCGCACAGTCGATCTGCAGGCGGTCTTCCCGCTGGTGCTGGCCGTGATCGTCGTCATCGTGAGCGTGTTCAAGCTCGAGATACGCGTCACGTCGTCGCAGGTCATCTTCTTTCGCGACAGCGAAATCACGACCCAGGGCACCGAAGCGTTCTTCCTGCTGCCGCTCGTCTTCTTGCTGGTGGTGCTGCTCTTTGTGCCCCTCGGGCAGACGCTGGGCCGCCTGCTCGTGGCGGTGCGGCCGCCCCTGCTGGCCTATACCATCGACGTGGTCGGCTCGATCGCCGGCTCGGCGCTCTTCGCCGCGATCTCCTTCCTGGGCGCCCCTCCCGGCGTCTGGTTCGCCATCGGCGCGGTGACCGTGCTGGGCCTGCCCGGCCAGCGTACCTGGGCGCGGATGGGCGGCGTGGCCATCCTGGCCGGCGTCGTGATCTGGGTCAGTATCCTGGGTCGTACCTCGCTGTGGTCGCCGTACTACCGCATCGACGTTCACAGTCTCGGACATGGCGGCTACGCCATCGACGTCAACAACATCGGACACCAGGGTCTGGGTCCCTACAAGCTGCGCGTGGACGCCACGAGCTTCTACCTGGCTCCGTTCCAGACCTTCCACTTTCCCTCCACGGCGCGTGAGCTGATCATCGGCGCGGGCTCGGGCACCGACGCCGACGTGGCCCTGCACAACGGTATCCGCCACGTCACCGCCGTCGAGCTGGACCCCACCATCTACGACATCGGCCGGCGGTTGCACCCCGACCATCCCTACGAGAACAGAGCGGTCCACGTCGTGGTCAACGACGGCCGCGCTTTTCTGGAACAAACGGGAGGAACGTACGACCTGATCGTCTTCGCGCTGCCCGACTCGCTGGCGCTGACCTCCAGCTTCGCCAACTTGCGCCTGGAGAGTTACCTGTTCACGCGCGAGTCTTTCCAGGCGGCGCGCCGGCATCTCAGCCCTAACGGCGTGCTCGTGCTCTACAACTACTACCGCCAGCCCTGGCTGGTGCATAAGCTGGCCAGCATGCTGACCTATGCTTTCGCGGGGCAAGAGCCGTACGCGCGCCTCTACAACGCCGCGGCGACCAGCGCGGTACTGATGGACGGGCCGCGCCTGAACACGCTCTCCGCGGCCCGGTACGCGGCGCACCGCATCGGCGGGCAGGCCGGCATCGACGACGCGACCGACGACTGGCCATTCCTGTACCTGCCCAACGCCGCTATCCCCGACATCTACGTGCAGGCGGTCGCGCTCGTGGTGGCCTTCGCGGCCGCGGCGGTCGCCCTCTCTTTGGGACGAAAGGGACTGCGCCGGGTCGATCCGCCTCTCTTCCTGACCGGCATGGCCTTTTTGCTGCTGGAGTCCAAGAGCATTGTCAACTTCTCGCTGCTGTTCGGCGCGACCTGGCTGGTCAACGCGCTTGTGATCATCGGCATCCTGTTCACGGTGCTCCTGGCCAACTTGATCACGGCGCGGCTGCGCGACCGACTCGACCTGCGCCTGCTCTACCTGGGCCTCGCCGTGACCCTGGCGGTCAACCTGATCCTGCCGATGCACGACCTGCTGGTCCCGAGTCTGATCCTGCGCTACGCGCTCGGCTGTGCCGTGCTCTTCTCGCCGATCCTGCTGGCCAACCTGATCTTCGGGCGCTTGTTCGGCGACACGGTCACGCCGGACGTGTCCTTCGCCTCCAACCTGCTCGGCGCCTTTGTGGGCGGTACCTTCGAATACCTCTCGCTACAGGTCGGCTACCACCTGCTGCTGCTGGTCGTGGTCGCGGCCTACGCGCTCTCATTCCTGGCGGTCGCCCTCCAGCGGCGGCGGCCGCCCCTGGCCCTGGCGCGGGCATCATAAGGACGGGCGCGAGGACGGGCGCGAGGACGGGCGCGAGGACGGGCGCGGCTCAATCGTCTGGCGGCTTGCGCAAAGCGGTCATGGTCACGGTACAATGCCAGGCAGAAGGTTCCCTCCGCGTGCGCCTGGGCGCGCGGCTATCGTCCGTCGCTACCTACCTGCCGATACCGACTAAGGGCGCTCGCCCAACGCCTCTCATTCCATTAAGGAGTCAAACGCGATGCCTATCCGCAAAGCCGTGATCCCCGCGGCGGGACTGGGGACCCGCTTCCTGCCGGCAACCAAGGCGCAGCCCAAGGAAATGCTGCCCATCGTCGACAAGCCCATCATCCAGTACATCGTCGAGGAGGCGGCCGCCTCGGGTATCGAGCAGGTGGTCATCATCACCGGGCAGAGCAAGCGCGCCATCGAAGACCACTTCGATCGCTCGTTCGAGCTGGAGCATCGTCTGGCCGACGCGGGCAAGCAGAAGCAACTGGAGGAGATCAAGCGCATCGCCGAGCTGGTCGACTTCGTGTACGTGCGCCAGCCGCAGCCGCTCGGCAACGGCCACGCCGTCCTGTGCGCCAAGGACGTGATCGGCGACGAGCCCTTCGCGGTGATGTGGGGGGACGACATCGTGGTGGCCGACCCGCCCTGCCTCAAGCAGATGATCGACGTCTACGACCGCTACGGGCGCTCCGTGCTGGCCGCCATGACCGTCCCCGAGCGCGACTACCCCAAGTATGGCATGATTAAAACGGGAACACAGGCCGAGGACGGCGTGTGGAAGGTCGAGGGGCTGATCGAGAAGCCGTCGATCCAGGAATCCCCGTCGAGTTTGGCACAGGTCAAGGCCTATATCCTGACGCCCGAGATCTTCCGCTTCCTGCAGGATACCCGTGCCTCCAAGGGCGGCGAGATCTGGCTGGCCGACGCCATCTCGATGCTGCTCAAGCACGAGGTTGTCTACGCCTACGAGTTCCAGGGCCGGCGCTACGACGGCGGCAACGTGCTGGAATACCTGGAGGCCAACGTCGACCTGGCGCTGCAACGGCCCGAGTTCCGCGACGAGTTCATGGCCTACCTGCGCTCCATCACCAAAGACACCCCCGACGGCGCCGCTAACGTGGCCGCCAGGTTGCCGAGACACGAGAAGGAACAGGTGGTCAGTGGCTAGTGGC